>Ga0065724_100140_pt1 | contig 39626 bp, 43 predicted proteins | sample TheenrcSG05JP960_FD_59111 | JGI IMG/M metagenome (GOLD analysis project Ga0065724, IMG submission 59111) | Thermophilic enriched microbial communities from mini bioreactor at UC Davis - Sample SG0.5JP960 | ecosystem: Engineered > Solid waste > Grass > Composting > Bioreactor | place: USA... | reverse complement strand
GTCGGGCACCTGTGGTTGCGGCGGAATATCGCCGGCCGCTGCCGGCGATGAAGATGCAAGCGGCGATACAACCGATGACGCGACCGGAACCACGGTCGGCCTCGATACAGCCGTCGTCGACCGAGCATCCGAGTTTCCCGTCGCCGCCGTCTGCTCGGAACGCACCTGCCCTTCGACGGCCGCCGCCGCTTCGCGGGCAATCGCCGAAGACTCGGCTGCTCCATGGAACGCGGCTTCGGCAGTCGCCTGGTCCGAAGCATCGGAAACCGCGCCGGAGCAAGAAGGCGCCCTCAATCGGTCGCGCCGATTCCGCGCGGAGTCCCGGACGTTTTTCCGCTTGACCAACGCGATTCGTCCTTTCGCTTAAAAATTATTGTACCACAAAACGAAACCGTCCGGACGGAGGAGTCGCCGCACCAAACTCTGTGCGACAACGCCTCATCCGGACGGTGCTTCCGTCCGCAGAATCATCAATCGTTTCTTGATGACTGCCTCCAATTTTACCTGATTGACGGACGAATTGCAATCGCCGGCTTCGACCTCGACTCGACCGGAACAAAAAGCCGAGCAACCCGGGTACCGGCCTCCATGTCAGTCGGACGCAGTTCCGGTACGGCACGCCCGGGTCCCCCGGCCGTAGGGATTTTTCATCACGCCGCCGTCACCCGGCGGTCCCGGCCTCTGCCTTCAACCGACTCCCTCGCCGACCGTGCAGCAGTTCGTACATCACCGGCACGACCAGCAGCGTCAACAACGTCGACGTCGTCAGTCCGCCGATGACGACCACCGCCAGCCCTTTCGACACGAGCGCCCCTTCGCTCCAGCCGAGCGCCAGCGGCGCAAGCGCGCAGATCGTCGCGATCGCCGTCATCAGAATCGGCCTGAGCCTCGTTCCGCCCGCCTCGAGCAGCGCCTCGCGGACCGAGAGCCCGGCGGCGATCTGCTTCTGCACCCGGTCGACGAGCACGATCGCGTTCGTCACGACGATGCCGATCAGCATCAACATGCCGACCATACTCGCCACCGAGATCGGCTCGCCGGCGACGAACGTCCCGGCCAGCGCGCCGACGGCGGCGAACGGCAGCGAGAACAGAATCGCGAACGGCGCCCGCCCTTCGCCGAACGTCACCAGCATGACGACGTAGACGAGGCCGACGGCAGCCAGCATCGCCATCGACATGTCGCGCATCATGTCGTTGATCTGTTTGTTCGATCCGTCGAGCGAATACGATGCGCCTTCCGGCAGCGACAGCGCTTCGAGCTTCCTGCGCAATTCCGCGTTGACCTTGCCGGTGTCCGGATCGGCGATGTTGCCGACGACGGCGGCGTATTCCTGTCCGTTGCGCAGCTGGATCGCCGCCGGATGCCGGAGCGTCGCGACGTCCGCGATGTCGCCGAGCGCGACCGTCCGGCCGAGCGGAGACAGAAGCGGCAAGTTCGCGATGTCCGCCGCCGACTTCGGCGCGGCGCCCCCGACGCTCAACACGACGTCGAGCGTTCTGCCGCCCTCGCCGATTTTGCCCACCCGCTCATCGGCAAAAAGCGGCCGGAGCATCGCCCACGCCTGCGCCGTCGACAGGCCGTTCCGCAACGCGTCTGCAGACCTTACGGTCACCCGTACACTTTCCAGATCGTCGACGAGCGTATGGCGGACGTTTTCCGTGCCCGGCACGCTCCGCACCGCTTCCGCGATCGTTTCCGTAGCGCGCCGCAGATCGTCGCGCGTTTTCGCCGTCACGACGACATAGATGCCCGGTCCACCCGGCCCGAACGCCAACTTCTGGACGTCGATCGTTGCGCCCTCGGCCGGCGGCTGCAAATCCGCTTTCCTCGCCCGAACAAACGCGTCGACGTCGGTGTCCGGATCAAGACCGATCACCCAATTCGCGCGATGGCTCTCGCCCGCCGCCAGCGTATTCGGATCGAATTCGCCCTCCGGACTTCCCGACGTCACGAGCGACAGACGGACTTCCGGCAATCGCCGGATCTGCTCGTCGATCCGCAGCGCCGCCTCGTCGACCGCGCGCACGTCGGTGCCTTTCGGCATCGTGAGCGTCATGACCGCGAACTTCTCTTCCGGCTCCGGAATGAACGTCACCCCAACGAACGGCACGAGCGCAAGACTGCCGGTGAACAGCAAAAACGCCAGAAGCAGCGTCGCCGCCTTGTGCTTAAGCGACCAGTCGAGCATGCGTCGGTAAAAAGCGGCGACCCGGCCGGCGCCGGTTTTTTCCTTCACGCCGCGCCTAAGCATCGCGTACGCCATCGCCGGCACGACCGTCACGGCCACCAGAAGCGATGACAGAAGCGACAGCACGACCGTCAGCGCGAACGGCGCAAAAATTTTGCCGATCATGCCGCCGACCAGCCCGAGCGGCGCGAACACCGCCACCGTCGTCAGCGTCGACGACGTGATCGCCCCGCCGACTTCCCTCGTCGCGTCGAAGAAAAGCTCCCGTCCCGGCGTCCCGCCGCCGCGATGCTGCAGCCGACGCACGATGTTTTCGATGACGACGATGCTGTCGTCGACGACGCGACCGATCGCCACCGCCATGCCGCCGAGCGTCATGATGTTCAGCGTGACATCCGTAAAAGCCTTGAGCAGCATCAGCGCGATCAGCACCGACAGCGGGATCGAAACGACGGCGATCAGCGTCGCGCGGCCGTTGCGCAAGAACAGTAAAATGAGCAGTGACGCGAACAGCGCGCCGAGCAGCCCTTCGCGCAGCATGCCGCGTACCGACCGCTTCACGTCGACGGCTGCATCGTACACGATGTCGAGCTTAAAACCCGTCTCGCCCTCGAACAGTTCGCTCAACTTTTCGCGCACGCGATCCGATACATCGACCGTGTTGGCGTCGATGTTGCGGACGATATTGACGGCGACGGCGGGGTTCCCTTGAACGCGCGTGATCGTGTCCGGTTCCGCTTCCCCTTCCGAAATATCCGCGATGTCGGCCAGGCGTACTTCGGGCATCGGCTGGACGACGAGTTTTTTCAACTCGTCGACCGTCCGCGCGCGCCCCGTCAGTACGACGGCGCGTTTCACGCGGTCGAACGTCGCCTCGCCGACCGGCAGCGTCACGTTCATCGCCTGCAGCACCTGGCGCACTTGCTGGTACGTGACGCCTTTTTCCGCCATCTTATCAGGCAAAAGGCGGACGTCGACGCGCTCGGGCGGCAGTCCGAGCACCTGCACGCGACCGACGCCTTCCAGCCCCTGAAGCGCGGGCAAGACGCGGTCGCGGACGAACGCGGCCAGCTCCTGTTCCGACACCCCGTCGCCGGCGGAAACAGCCGTGTACATCATCGGGCCGCTTTCGAACGACAATTTCGTCACTTGCGGCTTTTCCGCCTCCTGCGGCAGGCGGACGCCGGCCAGCGCCTCCTCGACCTCGCGCTTTTTTTCATCGAGATCGGCGTCGAACGAAAATTCCAGCGTCACCGTCGCCACATTCGACGCTGCCGTCGACAGCACCGTCTGCACGCCGCGGATATTGCGCAGCGCCTGTTCGAGCGGTTCGGCGACCTCCGCGCGCACCTCTTCCGGCGTCGCCCCCGGGTAAAACGACGTTACGAACAGGTACGGAATCGAAACGTCCGGCATCGCTTCCTGCTTGAACTGCGAAGACGCGTACAGGCCGCCGACCGCTGCGAGCACGGCCAGAATCGCGACGGCCAGCGCGTTTTTCAGGCTGAAGCGCGTCAAAAACATAAGCGGTTTCTCTCCCCTCCGCATCCGGATCGGGCGCCCGGCCGCACCCGATTTTCAGTATAACGCCGGCCGCGGTCCCGTTCCAACGACCGGAAGCAGGGGAATCGTCCCGGACCCGGGACCGGGGAATGGGTAAGGCGGCCGTACAGTCCGCCACCGGCCGATGCAACTTAGGCATTCTGGTCGCCTATTTGGCCACGTGGCAACACATACTGTGCGGGTGTGATCTAAGGAACAAAATGGAAGACAAACTGCAACCTTGCCCGCCGTCTCAGTGAATATCGCGCTTCTTGAACCGTCCGCCGCGGACGTCGTGAATCGGCCCGATCGACAGAAACGCCCCCGGGTCGATCTCTTCCACGATCGACTTCAGCTTCGCTTCTTCCAGGCGCGTAATCACACAGTAAATGACGCGCCGATCCTCCCCCGTATAACCGCCCTCGCCGCGCAAATACGTCACGCCGCGGCCGAGCCGGTGCACGATCGCGTCGCCGATTTCCGCGCTTTTGTCGCTGATCACCCAGACCGCCTTCGACTCGTCGAACCCTTCGATCACGACGTCGATCGCCTTGAACGCGACATAATAGGCGATGAGCGAATACATCGCGCGATCCCAGCCGAACACAAACCCGGCGCTGCCCAGAATGAAAATGTTGATGAACATGACGACTTCGCCGACGGAAAAGGCGGTTTTGCGATTGAGCAGAATCGCGACGATTTCGGTACCGTCGAGCGAACCGCCCGAACGGATGACGAGGCCGACGCCGGCGCCGAGCGTGATGCCGCCGAACACCGCGGCTAAAAGCGGGTCGATCGTGATCGGCGGCACGGGATGAAGCAGCGTTGTGCCGATCGACATGACGAGAACGGCGAACAGGGTGGACGCCGCGAACGTTTTGCCGATCTGTTTGTAACCGAGATAAAGAAACGGCAGATTGAGCAGCGTCAGATACGCGCCGAGCGGCACGGGCGTCAGGGCGGACAGCAGAATCGACACGCCGACGATGCCGCCGTCGATGATCCGGTTGGGCACAAGAAAAATTTCCAGCCCCACCGACACAAGCGAGGCGCCGAGAAAAAGAAACAGCGCCCGCCTCAGCAGCTTGGCGAGCGGTTCTTTCCGGTGCTGCGGATGCCGGCCCTGCAACGGTATCCCTCCTTCCCGAAACGTCCCGAGCTTCAGCTTTTTCTTTCTATCATACGTAAGCGGGCCACCACCGACAAGCGCACGCTGAAAGAAGTGCGGCGCGTCTCCCGTTTTTACCGACCGACGCCCGGCGTATCCGACTCTCCCGATGATCCCGCAGGTGCAGACGGGTTTGCAGGCACCGCCGAATCAACCGGTCCCCCGGTATTGCCGCCGGGAAACACAGTATTTTTGACGCCGCTCCACATGCCGATCGCCGCAAGCCCCATTACGATCCCGGCCAGCACCGCCTCCTTCGGATCGACCGGCTCGACATAGACGAACGCCGCGATCTGGCCGAGCGCCATCGCGATGAGCGGCAGCCAGCGCGGCGGTACGCCGAACGTCCGGATCAAACTCACCAGGCCGACGATGGCGGGGACGAGCGCGATGTCGTACGCGGTGAAATTCAGATCCGTCATGTTGTTTCCTCCTTTCTGTTTTTCAAAAAATTTTATGCTTCCCAAGCCACTTTGATGAAGCCCTCCGCCTCCTCATGAATGCGCCGCCGATTTCGAAAAAAACGCCGTGCGGGCAAGCCGCATCTTTCGACGCGACCTGCCCGCCTCCGCTTACGGCGCCGTTTCGAGAAACTTCCATCCGGGGTTTTTCTCCATCGCCGTCCGCAGCGCGTAATCGCTCTCGAACAGCGCGACGTAACGATCTTTCTTGTCGAGCACGAGCCGCGAATTGACGCGGAACTTCGCCGGATCGACGCCGTCGCCGACGACCCAGCGCGCGATCCGGTACGGCANCCGNTNCANCNCGACGTCGACGCCGTATTCGTGCTTCATTCGATATTCCATCACTTCAAACTGCAGCTGGCCGACCGCGCCGAGAATTGTCTCGTCCTGCCCGAGCGAACGGAAAAGCTGGATCGCGCCTTCTTCCGTCAGCTCATCGAGCCCCTTGCGGAACTGCTTTTGTCGCAGTGCGTTGCGGATACTCACGCGGCAGAACAGTTCCGGCGAAAACGTCGGCAGCTCGTCGAACACAATCGTCCTGCCCGGCCGACAGAGCGAATCGCCGATGCGAAAAAGGCCAGGGTCGAACAGCCCGACGATGTCGCCGGCATACGCGACCTCGACGATTTCCCGCTCCTGCGCAAGAAACTGCTGAGGCTGCGTCAGCTTAATATCCTTGCCGAGCCGAACGTGCCGCACCGTCATGCCGCGCTCGAACTTGCCCGACACGATGCGCACGAACGCCACGCGGTCGCGGTGCGCCGGGTTCATGTTCGCCTGGATTTTGAACACATATCCCGAAAACGCTTCGTCCTCCGGCGACACGAGGCCGGCGTCCGATCGCCTCGGCGCGGGCGGCGGTGCCAGTCGCAAAAACGTTTCGAGAAACGTCCGCACGCCGAAGTTGTTGATCGCGCTGCCGAAAAAGACGGGCGTCAGCTCGCCGCGCCGCACTTTCGCCAAATCGAACGGATCGCCCGCCGCGTCGAGCAGCTCCAGTTCCTCGCGCACCTGGGCGGCCAGCTCTTCGCCGGCGATGTCGCGAAGGATCGGGTCGTCGTAGCCGGCGACCGGGACGACGCGAATCTCGCGATGCTCCCCGCCGGATTCGAACCGCTCGATGCGCCGGCGCTCGCGGTCGTAGACGCCGCAGAACCGTCCGCCCATGCCGATCGGCCAGTTCATCGGCACCGAGCGGATACCGAGCACCCGCTCGATCTCCTCCATCAACTCGAACGGATGCCGGCCTTCCCGGTCGAGCTTGTTGACGAACGTGAAAATCGGAATGCCGCGCATCCGGCACACCTGAAACAGCTTGATCGTCTGCGGCTCGACGCCCTTGGCGCAGTCGATCAACATGACCGCGCTGTCGGCCGCCGTCAGCGTCCGGTACGTGTCCTCGCTGAAATCCTGGTGGCCGGGTGTATCGAGAATGTTGACGCGGCAGCCGGCGTAATCGAACTGCAGCACGCTCGACGTGACCGAAATGCCGCGCTGTTTTTCGATTTCCATCCAGTCCGACGTCGCATAGCGCGCGGATTTCCTCGCCTTGACCGTCCCCGCCAGATGAATCGCGCCGCCGAACAGAAGCAGCTTCTCCGTCAACGTCGTCTTGCCGGCGTCCGGATGAGAAATGATCGCGAACGTCCGCCGTCGCGCGATTTCCCGGCGAAGTTCGTCGTTTTCGACCGCCTCGGCCGCCCGCACAGCATCCGCCGCGCCGCTTGCGTCGGACGCCTCCGCACCGAAAACCTCCGCCGCCCGGTCACCGGCCATTGCCATCGCCCGCCCCGATCAGAAACGCGCGCGCCGGTGCCGCCTCCACGCCGATGAGCCGAAGCGGCGCGATGATGAGCCAGTACGAACCCACCGGCACGTCTTTCAGACACAGCCCTTCTGCGATCAGAATGCCCGCCTCCAGAAGCGTCCGGTGCGTCGGATAACCAGGCTGGTCGCGCTCGACGCCGAGCGCGTCGATGCCAACGCCGCGCACGCCGGCTTCCTTCAGATATGCCGCTGCCTCCGCGTTCAGAAACACGAAACCGTAATCGAACGCCCCGCCTTCGGCGAACGAATTACGTGTTTTCAGCAAAATCCATTCGCCGCGCTGCGGCGCATGCGGCTCCAGCTCCGCACGGCCGATTGAATCGCGCACGCCGGTCAGATCGAGCACGCGCGCCGGTCCCATCCATTTTTCCAGCGGAATCGCGTCGATCGTCGCCCCGCCGGCGATCATGTGTAACGGGGCGTCGACGTGCGTTCCCGTATGCGCGTCGAGCCGAAGCCGCGTCTCGTGCGATTTCCCCTGCGCATGAGTCGACACCGTCTCGAACACCGGCCGTTTGTCGTCTTTGTCTTTCCAGACCCGCATCGCGGGATGGATATCCATGGAAATGTCATACAGTTTCCACACAGCTTCTAACCCCCGTTTCCTGCGCGACAGATCCAACTTCCATACCGATCGTACCAGTTTCCGCCGCAAACCGCAAACAAACGCGTCGGCCATCGAGCGCTCTTTCCCCAACAAAAAAGGACGCCGCAAAGCGTCCGTGTCTCCACCTAAAAGGCTGGTCCACCGAACAAAAACCGATACTCCCAATATGTACCTTCCAGATTGTCGATCCGGACGCCGCCGGACGCCTGCGACCGCGTATTCAACATTTTGCCGTCGCCCAAATAAATGCCGACGTGTCGCACCGTCTCCGTCGCCTTGTCCATACCGGCGTAATCTTCCGCGTTACTTCCCTTATATTCGGAAAAAAAGAGCAAATCGCCGCGCGATAGGCTCCTCCAATCCGTCGACACCCGGCCGAGCTGCCGCACATACGCCGCCTGTCCGCGCGAATCGCCGGGCAGTCGGATGTCGAGCGCCTCCAAAAACACATACCGCGTAAAATCCGAACAGTCGAACGTGCTCGGATCGTCGCGGTCCGAGCCGTATTCGTACGGCGTGCCCAAATACTTCATCCCCGTCGCGATCAGCCGTTCGACCATCGCGTCGCGGTCCTGTCCGCCCGGTGTTGCGGGGGTTCCCGAAGACGGTCCTGTCGCCACCTCGCCCAAAGCGGGAGCTCCGCCGGTGTCCGGCGCACCCGTCACCCGGATGAACGCATCGCGGGAGCTGACATAACCCGTTCGGCCGGTTTTATCCATCACTTTGAACCAATAAGCGTTCACGCGTTCGAGAATGCGGACGGTTTCACCTTTTTGCAAATACCGAATGCGCGGCGCCGACGTCGACGGCCCTTCGCGGAACGAAACACCGCGCACGATCTCGCCCGTCCAACCGCCGGAAGCCGTGTCGGCCGCACCGCCGGATTCTCCCTCGAGTACAAACCGGACAAACCGGTCCTGCGCCGACACATAACCGAGCGTTCCGCCGGAATCGCGCACGCGCAGCCAATCATCATTCGGCCGTCCGAGCACTTCCAGCCGCTCGCCCCGCTCAAGCATCCGGATCACCGCCGACTCCGTCGACGGCGCCGTCCGGAACCGGACGCCGCGGACAACCTCCGCATGCGAAGCCGACGCCGAAGTCGAAGCCGCGTAAACCCGCGCTTCTTTTCCCGAAAACACCGCTTGTCCCGAAGAAACGACTGACGCCGCGACTGCCGCAACAGCGAAAACGATTACAAACCGTCTCATCGTCTCCTCTCTCCCCTCAGACCGTTTCGCCAGGCTTGCGGATGCGGGCCCGTCGTCCGCAAACATGAGGATACCACAGGAACCCCATCCAGGAAAGAGGAAAATCTGACCAGTGATCATGTCAAAATCGTCGCCGGAACATAAGCAGGAAAACGGAAAGCGCAGATCGAATGAATTAATAGATCAAAGACTGACGGAGTTTTTCGCGTCCGGAGGTGGATGAATGGATAAGGTTGTGCTAGAAGTTGGCGTTGCGTTGATTCTGATCGGCATTGCCTCGATTATTTCCAAGATTTCTAAATTTTCTACTATTCCTTTTCTGATTCTCGCCGGCATGGCGGTCGGGCCGCACGTGCCGAAGCTCGGTTTCATCGACTTGCGGTTTATCAACAGCAACGACATTATTGCGTTTATGGGAAAACTGGGAGTGTTGTTTCTCCTTTTTTATCTCGGACTTGAATTTTCCGTCAGCAAACTGGCCAAATCGGGAAAAGCGATTCTTTTCGGCGGCACGGTTTATGTCGTCGTCAATTTTACGATCGGCCTTGCTTACGGTTTCGCAGCGGGATTCCCCGTTTACGAATCCGTGATGACGGCGGGGATGTTCGCCGTATCGTCGACGGCGATCGTGGCGAAAATTTTGGTGGATCTGAAACGCACCGGGAATCCGGAGACCGAATTGATTCTGGGCATGATTTTGTTCGACGATCTTTTCTTGGCGGTCTTCCTGTCGATCATGTCGGGGCTTCTGCTCAGCGGCGCCGCATCGGTCGCCGGCATTACGGGAACCGTCCTTGTCTCGATCGCCTATATGCTGCTGTTTTTCCTGATCGCCCGGTTCGGAACCCCGGTCTTGAACCGACTGCTCAACATCAGTTCGAACGAAATTTTCATCATCGTCGTTTTTTCCGCCATGATTTTCGTGGCAGGAGTTTCCAAAGTTCTCCATGTGGCGGAAGCCATCGGCGCCCTGCTGTTCGGATTGATGCTGTCGGAAACGGAACACAGCAAGCGAATCGAACAGCTCGTCGTTCCGTTTCGAGATTTTTTCGGCGCGATCTTTTTCTTCAGTTTCGGATTGAGCATCGACCCGCGCACCTTGGACGACGCGGCCTGGCTGGCCGTCGGGGCAGCCGCGCTGACACTGCTGGGCAACCTCCTGTCCGGTCTGCTGGCGGGCCGCAAAGCCGGACTGACTTACCGGGCATCTACCAATATCGGGCTGACAGTATCCGCCCGCGGGGAATTCACCATCATTGTGGCCAATCTCGGCGTCACCGCCGGGCTGATGCCTTTGCTGAAACCGTTCGCCGCCCTGTATGTGCTGATTTTGGCCGTCCTTGCGCCTTTATTTGCAAAGGAATCGAAACGCATTTATAATGGCTTAAGCCGCGTCTTTCGTTGGGAAAACGTCCGCCGCCAAACGGAGCGTTAAGTCCGACCGGACGCATGGAGGTGCGCCAGATGAGTACAATCAAGGAATCCGATTTGCCCGGGATTGGAAGAAAATATCAGATCGACACGCGAGCCGGAGATCGCATCGTTGTGGTGATCCACGACGACGGCCGACGTGAAATTTACCATTTTGTCCAGGAAGACCCGGATGAATGTTTGTCCCAAGTAACGCTGGAAGACGATGAAGCCCGTCAAATCGCCGCCATTATCGGCGGCATGACATACAAGCCGAAAGCGTTGGAGACAATTGAAATTTCGCTCGACGATTTGGTGATCGAATGGTGCAAGATAGAACCCAATTTTTACTGTATCAACAAAACTATAGCCGATCTCCAAATCAGACAAAAAACCGGCGCAACCGTTTTGGCGCTCGTTGAAAAACACCGCCAAAAAATAAATCCGGGACCCGACGATCGTTTGCTGCCAGAGATGACCGTCGTGGTCGCTGGCGAAAGAAAACAGATCCGGTCGTTCAAGCATTTGCTGCAATTCGGAAATTTGCCTTAAATTCACCGGGATGGAGGGGGCGAAACAACCGCCCCTTCTGTTACATTTGAACGATCGATCCACATCATTCCCATCCACGTTTCGATAAAATACCAATTCTCGATTTGACCGCGCACCGTCACCGTTTGCGGCGCCAGGCGGGCGAACCCGGTCCGGCCTTCGGCCAAAGGCCAAAAATACAAATCTTTCGTCGCCGTGACCGTCACGCGTTTGTTCACAGCCTGAAACTCGCCGAAAAACGCGATTCCGGGACGAATCCAGTAGTCCCCCTCGGGCGTATGCACGTGATACCAGTCTCTCCAACGCTCGAAACTTTGCAAAGTCGTCCAATAAGACTTCCCGTGCAACACCGGATACCCGCCGATGATTTGCTGTTCCGGGTACTCGTACAGCGTGACGTCCCCGATCACATGGATCGTCCGTTCTTCCCGAACAGCCCGGCCGGTCCATTGCATGGACGCGCGACCGGGCTGAATCCACTTCCGGCCCAGCCAAGTGTCGATCAAGTATTCGTGAAACGGTCCGGGCATCGTTTTTTCGTACACGTGCACGGTTTGCGGCGCGATCATGCCGACCATCGCCCCGTCTTCGCCGTGAACTGAAACCTCGCGGAGCAGCCGGTAATCCTCGTCCACCCACTCCACATACCGTTCCGGCTTGATCCACCGCTCGCCGAGCCAGGTCTGAATTTTCATGAAACCGTTCGACGAAACGTCGAGCACCGTGACCCGCTGCGGAGCGATTTTCGCGCTCGTCCGACTGTCCTCCCGATCCGCTGCATACAAATCCTGCACGTCCAGTGTCCGAATGACATACGGCTCGAACGGCGCGTCCAAAAAGCGCACTTCTGCGGACAGATCCCGCCCCGGCCACAGGGCGATCGATCCGACGACCGCGCAAAAGGCAATCACCCATCTTTTGATAATCATTCAACAATCCTCGCTCCCACCATCGTATCGTCGGCGCAAAAAGCGCCGCTTTTCATTTTCCGCGCGCCTCACCGGGCGACCGTCCAGATCACTTCGCCTTCGTCCTGCCCGTGCACCGGCCACCACCGGAACCCGTCGCGCGCAAGCAGCTCTCTCGCCGCATCCGGCCCCCACGACCCCGCCGGATAAAAATGCAGATCTTCCGGCCCTTCCTTCCACGCCGCCGCAATCCGGTCGACGAACTTCCACGCCAGCGCGACCTCGTCCCATCGTGTAAAATACGTCGAGTCGCCGCGCGCGGCGTCGTACAGCAACCGCTCGTACGCCTCGGGCGTGTTCAAGCCGACCTGGCAGCTTTGGCAAAAATCCATCGCTACCGGAACAATCGACCATTCCGCCCCCGGCTGTTTTGCGTTGATTTTAATGTAAATCCCCTCCATCGGGTTGACGCGAAACACGAGCAGATTCGGCTCAAGCCGCGCCTTGCGGGCGAAATGGACGCGCTCCGGCACGTTTTTGAACTCGACGACGACTTCCGTCGTCTTGACCGGCAGCCGCTTGCCGGTCCGTATATAAAACGGCACGCCCGCCCAGCGAAAATTGTCGACCATCACCTTGGCGGCGAAATATGTTTCCGTCGTCGACGCGGGATGGACGTTCGGCTCCTCGCGGTAACCGCGCACCGGCTTGCCCTGCACGACGCCGGCTGTGTACTGGCCACGCACGACGTTGCTCCGGACGTCCGCGGCGTCGGTGTACAGCCGCAGCGCCTTCAGCACCTTGACTTTTTCATCGCGAATGTCCTCGGGCTCCAGACGGCTCGGCGGTTCCATCGCCATCATCGTCACCATCTGGAGCATATGGTTCTGGCCCATGTCGCGCAGCGCGCCGGCCTGGTCGTAATACGCGCCGCGGTCCTCGACGCCGATCGTCTCGCTGAGCGTGATTTGCACGTTGGCGATGTGCCGGTTGTTCCACAGCGGCTCGAAAAACGCGTTGGCGAACCGGATCACCTCGATGTTCTGCACCATCTCTTTGCCGAGATAATGGTCGATCCGGAAAATCTGTTCCTCGTCGAACACCTCGCGCACTTCGCGGTTCAGCCGCTCCGCCGATTCGAGATCGTAGCCGAACGGTTTTTCAATGACCAGCCTGCGCCAACCCGGCGAATCCAGCAGCCCGCCGCCCCGCAAATGCTTCGCGACCGGCCCGAACAACTCTGGCGCCAGCGCCAGATAGAACAGCCGGTTGCCGCCGATCCCGAATTCGTTTTCCAGGCAGCCGACATGCCGCCCTAGATCGCGAAACCCTTCCACGTCGTGGACGTCAAGCGACCGGTATGAAAAACGGCGGGCAAATTCGGCGAACGCGCCGTCGCGGTCGGCCGGATAACGCGCGAACTCGCGGATCGACGCGTAAACGTCCTCGCGGAACTGCTCGTCCGTCCGCGGCCGGCGCGCCAGCCCAACGACAGCGAACCGGCCGAGCCGGCCTTCCCGCCAAAGCGCATAAAGCGCGGGGTACAGCTTGCGCTTCGCCAGATCCCCCGTGGCGCCGAACAGAAGAAACACGGCGTCGACCGCCGCGTGACCGTTTTGACCCGTTGCGTTCATGCCCCGTTCCCACTTTCCTTCGGACGATTCTTCACCAGTTTATCACAAAAAACGGCTGCGGAAAACGGACCACAATCGCTCGGCTGAAAAAGATGTGGATTGATGCCCGGCCGTCCCGGTTGGCCGTCTTCCGCGAGTGTTCCGGCATGCCCAGGGGAATCGCGCATACCGCATTTTGGGTATTTACAACAAAACAAAGAGATGGAAAAATAGAAGGCGGATTAAGTCTTTACGAAAGGAGATGTATACGATGGGCATAGCAGCATAGGCATTGTCCGTGGATAAAAATTATAACGAAGCGGAAAATCGAGTGATCTAAATCTAACTACCTTTTTCTAGGAGGAAAAGCTATGAGAAAAATTATAATAACAATTCTATCATGGTCAAGCATTATTGGTGGGGTTATAACCGATATTTAAATAGCTGTGAAGCCGATGAACTTGCTGCTGACTTTGCCGGTGTATCAGCTGTAAGTACCGGGATAGCAGTTATAGCAGCTTACTTTGGAGCAGTTCCTGCCATTCCCCCTGGCGTTGGTATTTAATATTACCCCACAATAAGAGGGGATAAAAGATGTGGATTTTATACGTAACGATTTCTATGTTAATTTTATCGATTGTAGCATTAATTAGATCTTTTTATATTATTATAAGAAAACACAGAAAAATAAAATTTGATGTTATTTTATTATTGATTATATCTTTTTTTACTATAATCGTTCTTTCATATTTTTTCATTTCTAAATTATGAAACCCCCCCCGACAGGCCGGGGTCAATCGAACGGCCCCGGCCGATCGGAGGTCGAACGACCAAAATGACCTGACAGATGCTGTCCGAATCGGATCTCTGGCCGTCGTCCGCGATACGATACACGATTCTCCTCTATTTAGAAATTGTACATTTATTTGTTTCCCGATTCTCAACGCCGGCAAGCCAGCAGGTTTCCCCGATTTGTCGTTCCTCGGCCGATTCCTTCTTTCCTATAACCACCTTCTAAGTAAATAAACTCCATAAATTCTATTATAGAACAGTAAACCGGTGACAGGCAAAATCGCCATGCCTGACGACCGGTTTGTCGCCATTGGCGAAGCGATGAATCCTCCGCTTCGGAAAGCCGCGTCCCGGCGCGAAAGACGCAATTCGTCCGGTGGCGGATAAGCCCAAACCGGTTTAAACTGAAAGTTGAAAAAACCGGTTTTCCGACAGGAGACGATTCCAATGGTCATTTTTTACGACGGCTGGTGCCCGTTTTGCACGCAACAGGCGAAGCGCCTGAAAAAACTCGACTGGTTCGGCCTTGTTGACGCCGTATCGTTCCGCGAACCCGACGTCTGCCGTGCGTACGGCCTTGATCCTGAACGCGCGGCGCGGCGGATTCAGGCGATCGTCGGCCGGTCGGGCAAGCGTGTGGAAGGTTTCGCTGTGGTCGTCCGCGTCGCCTGCCGGATTCCGCTCTATTGGCCGCTTCTGCCGGCGCTGTTGGCGATTCGAGCCGTTGGTCTCGGCGACGTCCTGTACGACCGGTTCGCAGCCAGGCGAACGCTCATCGTCCCGACATGCGCCGGGGAAACATGCATACCGCATTTTGGGTATTTACAACAAAGCAAAGAGATGGAAAAATGAAAATCGGATTGATCCTTTACGAAAGAGGTGAATCTGATGGTCTGCATGGTAGGGAGAAAATTTGGACAATATTCTCTCCTACTGGTTCTCGGCGTTTGCTCGCTTGCGCTCTATTTTGCACTCTTCACCACTTTGCCGTTGTACGATCTCGCGAAAGAATTCGGGCTGCCGGGTTGGGTTGCCGCCTGGATTCTTTACGCGCTCGACGCGGGAACGACGGTAACGGCTATCGTCTCGTTTTTGACCGCCCTCGGAACAGGCGGGCTTAGCTTGTTGGCGGCGGCGGGATCAATGGCAATCCAGGAGTTTCTAAAGAAGAAACTTCTCGAAATGGGAAGAAGAGCATTCATCGCATGGTGATGCGAACACCGAGGCAGCCGGGGTCATCGAATGCCCCCGGCCGACCGGAGGTTGAACGACCAAAATGAGTAGCATGAAAGAAATCATCTTAATTCGACTTCGCTTAAAATTATCCAACTTTATCCCTGGAAATTCTTTTATCTACTATAAATCCTATTTCTTGAGAAAAATATACTCCACCCTAATAGCTGTATTTTCAGGATGGATCATCGTTGCGTTATTTGATAATCCGTTTTATCGCCATTACTGGATGTTAGGGGCTTTTGTGCTCCTCTTTATTTATTTCGTCTCGTGCGGCGCGAGCAAATGGAGGCAAACGCACCTTCCCATCGAATTAAATTTAATCCTTCAATCTCCATTTAAATCCTATAAAGTATATTTAATGCTTTTAGTAGAAGAATTTCTTTGGCTCCTTATTCATCGCAACGCTACACCGGTTTTCGCCTTCACCGTATGGTGTAGATCCGAAAAATGGAATCCAGTCGAAGTTGTCGGTATGTTTTTTGCAATGTTGGTATTTGGATTTTTCTTGTTCGTTGCCGCAAATCGAATTTTCGGCACGTTTCAGGTACAAAAAGCGAACCGTCCTCTCGGATTTTTTTCCTTTACAATTTACTTATTAAAAGTATCTCTTTTTTACTTATTAGGTTATTACTTTATCTATTTTCTATCTATTCCTTATTTTCTGATAAGAAAAGAAGTATCTTCTCTCAAGCGCCTTCTTGATGAAACAGCTTGGAATCAAGTTTTATATCAATTGGAAGGAACTTTATTAGAAAAAATAGAAAAAATATTATTAATATGGAACAATATTTTAATCTATATTGATTATTTAGGAGAAAATTTTTATTTTATTTCATTTACTTCCGTTTTGCTATCTTTATTGATTATTCTAGTTTTTCATCCCTCCTATTTTTCGATGTCTCCAAAATATCTCTATTGCTCTTCCGATATTTTCCTATACTATATAAAATTAATTGAATTTTTAAATAAACTTTTTATAAAAAATTTTTTAATAAAAAAACATATTTTATCAATTCCGTTTCACCGAAACTGGAATCGATCCGGTTTTTTTTCGTCGGTCCTCATGTCCACCGAGGCCGGTTTCTATTTCGGAATCTTCAAGGCGCTGTCCGACCTTGTCGGCTCACCGGACAGCCGATACACGCTCGCGATCGTTTTTTCTGCACTGTTCCTGATCCACCAGGGGTTCGAGCTGAGGAAAAATTTCCCCCATATTTTTCTAATGAATATGGAGCTCAAAAAATTTTTGTTGTATAAAATGTCCGATTTTCCTCTCTGGCAACTTTACTTATCCAAACTGAATCTCATGCGTTTGATGTTGGTCATTCCATTCTTTTTCCTAACTATTACAAATACAATCTTAATTCTTAAATTAAATTTAACAATATTATCCTTTTCATGGTTGATCGTTCAAATCTCTTCTCTCTGGATTTCTCCGGTGATTCAGCTTTATTGGAGCCCATACATACAGGGTAAAATAGAAACAACTGAGGATCAATTATTAATGGCTCAAACAATTCCAAGAAAATATTTAGTAGTACCATTACTTTATTCCCTTTATTTACTTCTTTTTATTCGTTTTCCAGATAAATGGGGTTGGGTTGTTCCGTTAATATTATCCGTATATTTTTCAATAGGAGTATTATTTTCGCATTTTATTCTTGGCTCTGTCGCCAAAAAGGGGGTGCGACAACTTGAATCATCTTCGTTTATTAGTTGATAATTGGAAGCTTCCTTTTTTAATTAGTAAACTTTCGTATACTTTAGGATTTCTTGTAGGAATAATAAATGGATTTATTTTATCTGACTTATGATATTAGTTTATCGATCATTGTTTTTGGCTTGTTTACATTCGGACTTTTCTCCATTATTATGATGCTTGCTAATGGATATGTGGTCGGAATCGTAATCGGGGAAGTCTTGCAGCTCCGTATGGGCGTTCTTCTGTTAACTGGATTGGCGCCGCATTTTTTTACTGAGACTCTTTCCTTGTTTTTATGCTCAACTGTCGGCTCCGCGACGGGACTTCAACTTTTTCGCTGGCTAAGAGGAATCCAGTTGATTCCACTGAAATGCCTATTATTAGAAACTATTATGATAACTACTTTTTCAGTATTTCTTCTTTTCATTTCAGCTTTTATTGAATCAAATATTAGTTATGTTAGAATAAAGGGGTGATTGGATTGCTGACACTTTGGGTAAAACCTCACCGCTATTTTCAGCACGAATGTCGTCCGCAAACGATCTTCTTAATCAACTTGGCGCCCGTCTCGGGGGCAACAATCATCTTAGGATGGACGATAACGCGGCTCGTCGAAGATGCTCGTGTCGGGACTGTGATTTCTATGTTGTTTTCTTCGATATTGGCTGTTCCTGTTTTCTATATAGTAAATTCTATAATTTCGGTCATATGTTGTATTTTTCTTGTCTTTTTTAATCCTAATGTTTCTATAGTAAAAGTTTATAATGTATTTTTAAGCGGCAATTCAATTATATTTACTTTCAACTCATTTCTTTTGATGTTGATATTAAATTATGAATCTCATTTTTATATTTTGTTATTATTTTCCTGGACTTCTTTCATTCTTGCCCTTCGCGTTTGGTATTTCGGACTTCTACAGTACGCGAAACTTAAAAGATTCAGCGTTATCCTCCTTCTTTTACTTTTCTTCTTATGCTCACTAATCTTTACGTATAAAGGAATGATGCTTTATTATGAAACCACCTAAATTTTCGGCAAAGAGCATTCGGTTCGGTTACGACGACAAGCTGTTGTTCGACGGATTCGGATTCGATCTTTACCCCACCGATCGACTGCTCATCAAAGGAAGAAACGGAATCGGAAAGTCGACATTGCTTAAAATTTTATGCAGGCTTCTTCAAGCGGAAATAAACTTATTTCTTGACGGCAACCCAGTACGCGATTTTCGCGCGTTCAAACATAAGATCGCCTATCTTCCCGACGACCCGCCTTTATACGAGGAGCTGACGGGAAACGACAACATCCGGTTTTGTGCCTGTCTTTGGGATTTGATCCGAGATCGAGAATATTTAAATCGAGTTTCCGAACTTTGTGAAATGCTCGGGCTCGCCCACGACCTGAGCAAGCCGGTCGTTCAGTATTCTTTGGGCATGAAGCATAAACTGTTTTTTGCGATCATGATGGCCCGCCGTCCTGAAATCACCTTTCTCGACGAACCGTTTTCAGCTTTCGACGAACAGTCGCGTCAAAAAGGGATCGAGCTGCTATTGCACAGCGCGTCGGAGGGCCGTCCCGTCGTCTTCGTTTCTCACGATCAGGACTTGCAGGAACGTTTTGCCACGCGTATCTTGCGCTTGCCCGATGAACACCCGATATCAGATGCAATCGAGGAGGGAAATCATGTCTAAACGATCCGGAACGTACGCGTTTATCGGCCCGGCCCCGACACGCCGTCCGCATCGCCGGCAAGACAGCTTGGTTTAGCAATCCATTTGCATTAGTTTGAGAGCAAGTTGCAATTGAAATCGCTCTTCTGCGTCATCCAGTCGAATGTTCAATAATCGTTCGATTTGTTCGAGACGATAAGAGACAGTATTGTAATGCACAAACAATGATTTGGCAGTTCGTTTCACGTTGCCGTTGCATTGAAAATAGGCGTTCAGCGTAGCGATCAAACATGTGCCGTTTCGTTCGTCAAATTCTTTAATGGGTTCGATATATCTCTGCAAAAATTGTATCCGTTCTTCCTCTTTTGGAATCAAATACAAAAGAGCATAGGCTCCCAAACGCTCGTAACAGATGACGTCTTGGCGCAGTCCGCAGACATGCGCGGCCTGGCGGGCGCGGCGGGCCTGCGTCAGACTGACGGCCAACCGTTCCGGTCGATCGGCTTTGCTCCCTAAAAACAGACGTGCATCCGGAATCTTGAATTTTATACGTATGAAATCCAAAAATTGTTTCCAAAAAAACATGTTTTCCGACAAAGATTCCGACCGAAAACCGGAAGCGGATGCCGGTTTTTCCGGGATGATCAGAGTCAAATCGCCGTGCAGGACGGTCGACAAAATTTTTTCCTGCTTCAACGACCATTCGGCCCGAATTTGTCGGGCCATTTCGCGCAATTGGGCCGCCGGCGGCCGGGATTTCCACTCCAAAATGCCGGCGCGTAGAGAAACGTCGGCGACGCCGCAACCGCAGACGTCCGCCCGCAGGCGAAAATCAGCTTCCGAAGCGATTTTCCCGGAAAGCCAGTCCTGAAGAAATTGGTCCACATATTTACTTTCAACTTCATGCACTGCTTCGACGTTGATCAATTCCAGTCCCGCCAGGTATGCCAGCCGGTCTACGCTGACGATGTCCAACGGGGCGATTTCGCGATTGCGTTCGATCAGCAGCAAAAAAGCCTGTCGATGGCGAACGGTAAATTTCACAGCATACGCGCGGCCCCCGTTTTCCAACTGTATAAATCCACTGCTTCCCTTCTGTTCTATCCAAGAAAAATATTTTAGGTATTTATCTTCGTTTTCCCCTCTTAGTGATTTGGAAACCCATATTTTGTAATTCTGATAAATAAGAATCACCGGATTATCCATTATTTTCTCTATTGTATCTAAAAAATAGAGTAAATCCTTTCCTTCCAAAAGTAACTGTGTAATGGTCTGAATGCGGTCTTGCAAAACGACTAGATGGGCGGATTCCTGCATGAGGACCCGTTCCATGACTTCGCGCACGACATCGGAAAAAGCCGTTTCCGGAGGAAGTTCGATCAGCGGAAGGCCTTGCCGGTCGGCTTCCGCGATCGCCTCCGGGGGAATTTCATCCAAAAATCTTTTAGGCTTAATTCCGAATGCGGATACACCTCGTTCGGACAATTCGGGAATAAGGCCGGAAAGCCGGTGCGGCTCGTTGCGGTACGGGTAGCCGGTCGTGACCAGAAATTCTCCCGGGCGAACCCATGCGGCGACATCCGGAACTTCCATGACGTTGACCCGCGTGACCGTCCGGTCGATCCCGCGCTCGCCGGCGACCAGCCGGGCGTTCGCCAATACCGGAAGCGAAAGCAGCTCACGCACGGTAAACGCGACGGCGGACGGGAGCATTCCTCACCCCCCCTTTACTGAACCAAAATCTGCGGCGGTCCGCTTTTCAATCCGGCTGTCAGCTCCGGACAGCGCGACTAAAATTGCCGCTGTAGGCGCAGCCCATCCGAAAATACCGCCTTGCTGGACAGTCATTCGAACGGCCGCTTCGTGGTCCCGCGGATCGTAGGCAGCAGTTGCGTCTGTTACCAAAAGACAGTCGAATCCTCTGTCGTTTGCTTCACGAATGGTCGTATGGACGCAAACGTGCGTTGTGACGCCCGTGACGATCAACCGGCGAATTCCTGCGGAACGGAGTCTTTCTTCCAGACCGGTACGGTAAAAAGGCTCCCTTTCCCGGCTTGTCGATTACGGGTTCGCCGGGAAGCGGCGCCAGTTCCGGGACGATGTCGTGTCCCCGTTCGCCGCGAATCAGCAACCGCCCCATCGGACCGGGATCGCCGATGCCGGCGCCGCAGCGCCGGCTGCGGAACAGCTTGCCTGGCGGGCAGTCGGACAGATCCGGCAAGTGGCCTTCCCGAGTGTGGATGACGGGCAGTCCCAGCTCGCGAAACCGCCGCAACAGTTCGGCAATCTGCGGAATGATGGCGCGGGCCGGGGAGATGTCATTGCCCAGCCGCTCGGCGAATCCGCCAGGTGAGCAAAAATCGTTCTGCATGTCGATAATCAGAAGGGCGGTGTCCTTCCGGCCGCACACGAACGGAAACGGTTCGGCCTCGATCCACCATTCGTCATCCGCCATGGCCGTCCTCTCCCTCCGTTTGGCCTTTCGGTCCACAGGATACTTCATCGGACACCTTGATCGTCTGGAAAAACCGGTTCGGCGGATGTTCGCCGGATACCGGCAGGAAAATGCTGATCTGTTCAGTCGGGGCAATGTCGTCGTTCCGGACCGAATGGACGACGCCGGCGGGTACGTGAAACGTGTCGCCGGCCCGGTATGTTTTCCATTCACCGTTGCACAGCAGTCGAACGCGCCCCTTGGTAATGTGGATGACCTCAGCGACATCGTGATAATGCGGCAACACCGCGCCGCCAACTTCGATCCGTTCCCACAGCACGGCGCTCACCCGCACACCGAGGGAATCGGCTTCCGCCGCGCTAAGGATTTCCCGGTGATACAATCCCACGTGTTCCGGAATCAGCGTCCATTCGATGGAATCGCCCGTTTTGACGAATGTAGCCGTGAGTGATCTCATAAGAAACGATTTTCCTCCTCGGCCCATCGATCGGCGAGGGAGAGCAAAACCCGGATCAGTTCCTCCGACCGGGATACGCTTCCGAACACGCCGCCCTGCATTTTGATCATCCGAATCGCCGCGCGGTAATTGTTTTCATCTGTCGCACCCGTGCAATCTTCGAGCAGTAGGCATTCATATCCGCGGTCGTTGGCTTCGCGCATCGTCGTGTGCACGCACACGTCCGTCGTGATACCGGTGAGAATGAGATGGGGTAAATGCCGCGGGTGCGCAGGATGAGATCCAAAATCCGTGGCGTAAAAAGCTGCCTTTGCCAGGCTTGTCGATGACGATCTCGCCCGGCGCGGGTTTCAGTTCGTCGACGATTTCCCAGCCCGGTTCACCGCGCACCAGAATGCGCCCCATCGGACCCGGCGCGCCGATTTCCGCGCCGATCATCCGGCTTCGCCACCGTTTGTTCGCCGGCAGGTCGCTCAAGTCGGGACGGTGGCCTTCCCGCGTATGGATAACAGTAAATCCGGGAATTCGCCTGACGACATCCAGAACGCGACGGATCGGCTCGATGGCGCGGGCCGTCAGCGAAATATCGTATCCCATTTGGTCGACGTAACCACCCTTGCCGCAAAAATCGATCTGCATGTCAATGACCATGAGCGCCGTCCGTTCCGGGACGATCGCTCCGTCGTAAGGCCAATCGTACGGATCGGCGTGCACTTTCATCGAATATTCACCTCCCGAATTGGCAAGGTAGGATTCGGACGGTATTTCCGTACGGGTTTCGGGAATCCGTAAGACGTACCGTCCTTGTGTACAACCTCGTCTTCCCAGGGAAGACGGTAACAACCGTTGACCAGGTCGTGCATGTACGTGTACGGGCAATCGTTTGCTCCTCCGTCCACCGCTACATAACCGCGATGACCGAGCTGGTAAATGTTGTTTTCCACTCCCCAAATGCGGCGCGCTTCCCGAACGAGGTCGGGCCGCACTTCCGCAGTCACGATTTCGTCAGGACGGTTACCGCCCACGACCAGCGGAACGCCGTCAAAGTTGACGATCATGGCTTCTCCCATGCTGTCGAATACGCCGTCGCTGCCGCACAGGCAGACCGAAGCGGTAACCATCAGGTTGCAGAACGCGTTCGCCTGGTTGGTGATGTGCCACGCATGGCGAATCGGAGCGGTGTATCCCGCAGTCCGCAACATGATTTCGGCGCCCTTGTAGGCGCATTCCCGGGCCATTTCCGGAAACATGCCGTCGTGACAAATAATTAACGCCATTTTGCTTCCGTTCGGTCCATCGCAAACCGGAATCCCGAGATCTCCCGGTTCCCACGGCTCCACAGGGACCCACGGATGCAGTTTGCGGTAAACGAGGCGGATATCTCCCTGATCGTCGATGATGACGCCTGTATTATACGGGTTGCCGTGCGGATTCGTCTCCATCAGCGAAAAGCAACCCCAGATCCGGTTTTCACGGCAAGCTGCACGAAAAGCGGCCATTTCCGGACCATCCAGCCTGCACATAAGGGCCGGATCAGTGTCCATGGACAGTCCGTGAAGAGAATATTCGGGAAAGACCACCAGATCCATGCCGGGCATCTGCCGGCGTGCTTTCCCGACGAGCTCGACGATCCGCGCCGTTTGGCGGGCCAAGTCGGCCGGTTCCCGCACGACAGGCGTCTGCATTTGCACAAGTCCGATAACCACACCGTTGGGAGATTTGTTCAATCCTCCGAGACCGCTCACGGGTGCTCTTCCTCCTTATTTCGGAATACTGCCGATGACGCCTTCTACGAGATAATCCATCGATTCAAGTTTGTCGATGGTCGGGATTTCGCCATCCGCGATTTTAATCTCTCCTTTTTGGTCTTTGACTGGGCCGCGGAACGGATGAAGCGTGCCGTCAAGAAGCGCCTGTTTTTTCTCTTCCACCAGTTTTTTGACCTCTTCCGGCACCGACGGGCCGAAACCGGTCAGCCGCACGACATCGTCTTTCAGACCGCCGCGGTATTTGCCGTCGAATTTGCTGCCCTTGAACTTGCCATCGAGCGCAGTCCGGACCATTTCCTCATACAGTTTCGGCCAGTTCCAGATCGAACCGACGATCCAGCCTTTAGGCGCCAGCGAGGAGGCGTCGGCGTGGTAACCGACCGACATGGCGCCGCGCCGTTCGGCGATTTCGATGACCGTCTTGGTGCAATCCTGATGTTGCGTCAGGACGTCGACGCCGGCGTCGATCATCGTATTCGCGGCATTCGCCTGCTGGCCGGGATCGCACCAGCTTCCCGTAAACGCTACAGTGACGGTGGCGTTCGGATTAACGGATCGTGCTCCGAGCGTAAAGGCGTTAATGTTGAGCAACACCTGGGGAATCGGGACAGAGACGATGTAGCCGAGCTTGTTCGATTTCGTCATTTTGCCGGCCGCGATTCCCGCCAGGTAGACCGGTTCCCAAATCGTGCCGAAATATGTGCCGAGATTGGAAGCGGTTTTCAACCCGCCCTGATGGAAAAAGACGACATCCGGATGACGCTTGGCAACTTCCAGCGCCGGATCGAGATGTCCATACGAGGTGGGAAACATGATTTTGGCGCCCTGCCGGATCATTTCTTCCATGACCCGTTCGGCCTCCGCCGTTTCCGGCACGTTTTCTTTGCGCAGCACTTTGAGTTCGGGAAACGCTTTTTCCACGGCTTCGCTGCCGATGTAGGCGGCTTGGTTGTACCCGTAGTCATCCCGTGCTCCAACGAAAATAAACCCGATGGCAGATCCGCCGGTACCGGGAGCATCGGTTGACTGCGTCTGCGCACCGCTTCCCGTCGGCAACGTGCTGACGGGACGACCCCCCTGCGAACAGGCGGTCAAGTATAACGCGCCCATTCCGAGGACAGACCACAAGATGGCCTTTCGCATGAATTTTCCATGAAAAATTTTTCTTACCATTTTCCTTTCCTCCCTTAATAAATGTTTTAGAAGTTTCAATTTGGAATATTTCGTATCGAAGAGGTCAGCCGCCGCCCGGGCCGGAAAACACACGGCCCAACTCTTCCGGTATCCGGCTTTGCCGGCGGCGTTCGACAAGGAACAGAACGGCCAGTGTCAGGACATAAGGCAACATGAACAGCAGGAAAGGAGAAACGTCCGCGCCCCGGCTTTGCAGCACCAGTTGCAGCGACTGGGCGCATCCGAACAAGTAGGCTCCCGCCATACACCGAAACGGTTTCCAAGCTGCGAAAATCACAAGTGCCGCCGCCACGATACCCCGGCCGGCAGTCATTCCTTCAACCCAGGCGTGCGTAAATGCGACGGACAACTGTACTCCGCCCACACCGGCCAGAAATCCGCCTGTTATTACCGCAAATGTCCGAATGAGCCGTGGTGAAAAGCCTTGGGAGAAGACAACTTCTTCCCGTTCCCCGGTCGCCCGGAGGACGATTCCGAGCCGTGTTCTGGACAATACGAACCAAACTGCGGGAACGAGAATGTACGACAAATACGTCAGCGGATCGTGCCGGAACAAAATCGGGCCGATCCAAGGCAAGTTCGACAGTCCAGGAATGGCGACCGGATTGAATCCTTCGACGGACGCGCTCACAAACGAGCGGCCAAAGAAAGCCGTAAGGCCGAGACCGAAAAACATAACGGTGAGCCCGGAGGCCAACTGGTTCGCTCCCCGCCATACGACCAGCAGTGCGTGAACGGAAGATAGGAGCGCGCCGCATATTCCGCCGCCGAGCGCGCCGAGCCACGGATTGCCGGTCCACACCGTCACGGCGAATCCTCCCAATGCACCAGCAACCATCGCTCCTTCCGTTCCCAGATTGATGACTCCGGCGCGTTCCGCGATCAGTTCGCCTGCGCTGGCATAAAGGACCGACGTGCCGGAGCGGATGGCGCCGGTCAAAAGTTCCCCGATCATGCTCGTTCCCTTCTTCCGGATGCCAGAATAGCCAGTAATACTATAGAGAGGAGGATATGCATCGACGACGCCGGAAGACCGCTTGAAATTTCAAGCGCGTTTCCCGCCACTGTGATTGCCCCGATGAGAAAGGCGGTGCCGACGCAACGGAGCGGATCGTTCCGCGCCATCCAGGCGGCGAGAAAGCCGAGATAGCCGTAAGTGGCGCCCGTTGTCGGACGAAGTCTTCCTTCGATTCCGGTTATCTCGATCATGCCGGCCAATCCCGCCAATGCACCGGCTGCAATCAGAACGCCAATCTGCAGGCGGGTGACCGGCAGTCCGGCCAGTTCAGCGGCGACAGGATTGCCGCCAACTGCTCGGAGATGGAAGCCGAATCGCGTGCGTGATAGGAGCCACCATGCCATCGTCGCAAAGAAAAGCGCAATCGGAATCCCGATGTGAATGCGAGTTCCCGCCACGACGGGCAGCCGCAGGGAATCCGAAATCGACGGTGAAAACGGCCAGTTGAACGAGGCCGGATCTTTCAGAGCGCCGTGAACGAAATAACCGACCGTATACAGGGCCACATAATTCATCAGGAGCGTTGTGATGGTTTCGTTCATTCCTCCGTATTGTTTCAACGCGGCGGCGATCGCCGCCCACATCGCCCCTCCGAAAGCGCCGACGACGGCAAGAACAGGAATGCCGGCCCATCCCGGCCATTCGGAAATCCAATAAACGGCACCGGCGGCGGTAAAAAGGGCACCTATGGCCAATTGTCCTTCTCCGCCGACGTTGATCAACCCGGCGCGCGCAGGCAATGCTGTGGCCAATGCCGTCAACAGAATAGGTGTTGATTTTACGATCACTTCGCCGAATCCGTAAGCGTCGCCGAAACTGGATCGCAGCATGGCGACATATATTTCAAAAGGCCGAACGCCGACGAGCAGAAGGAACAGGGCAAACAGAACGAGGGGTGTCACCGTTACGGCCGCCATGCGACAGAGTCTCCGCAGACCGCTTCCGGCGTGTCGAAAAATCGGTAGCGCCCTTGGTGCCACGGCAGTCCGAGTGATAAGGGGCGGATCAGATTTCTGCAAGTTGCTCATTCGCTTTCCCCCCTCAACATAACCGTTCCGATATGTTCGAAATTCGTTTCCGCTGTCCGGTACGGCCCGAAGAGCAGACCGCCGTGGAGCACATGCAGACGGTCAGACAGACGAAACAATTCCCCAAGCTCTTCGGAAATGAGCAGGATCGCGGCTCCACGGTCGGCGGCCTGACGGAGCATTTTCTGAATCCGTGCGGTTGTCCCGATGTCGAGGCCGCGGCTCGGATAACTGGCAATGATTACCCGTGGACGAGACATGAAAACTCTTGCAAGCATCAACCGCTGGATATTGCCACCCGACAGACGGTCAGCGCGGCGGTCGGCATCCGCCACGGCCAGGCGTTTCACTTCATCTGACTCCTGGAAGATGCTTCGCATGGCGGCCCAATGAATTCCCATTCCCCGGCGGATTATCTCCATCCCGCCCAGCGCCATATGTTCAAGGACCGAAAAGCCGGGAACAAGTGAATCACGCATGGGGTCTTCGCTCAGGTAGCCAATCCCGGCCCGTAAATAATCCGCAGTCGGTCGTCCGGTTAAGTCTTTGCCCTGCAAAAGAATCCGTCCCCGGACAGGCTGGCGCAGGCCGACGAGCGCTTCCGCCAGTTCTCGCTGTCCGTTGCCCGCGATGCCGGCGATGCCGACAATTTCGCCTTCGCAAAGGTCGAGGGATGCGTTCCGCAATATGATTCGACCGTGATCATCCCGAATGTCGAGTCTTACAGCGGAGAGAACTGCCGCTTTCCGCGCGGGGTGGTTCCGTTTTTCCGTTTCGGAATGATCGACAGTCGTTCGTGTGTCAAAAGAAGCCGTTACCTCTTCCCGGATCATGTGACGGATCAAGGCCGCTTCATCAAATCCTTCATTCCGGTCCGCCGTGAATGTCACCTTTCCCGCTCGTAGAACGGTAACACGGTCAGCGCAGGCCATTACTTCAGCGATTTTATGGGTGACCAGCAAGACGGCGTAACCGTCGTCTCTCAATTCCCGAAGCAGTTGCAGGAATCCTTCTGTTTCATGCCATGTCAGAACGCTTGTCGGCTCGTCAAAAACGATAAGACGCGGATGCCCGCTTGCCAACACTTTGACGATTTCTACACGCTGCCGTTCACCCAAGTCAAGTTTCCATACTTCCTCGTCCGGATCGACCTGAAGTCTGTATTTTTCCGAAATTTCAAGAATTGTTCTGCGAATTTTTCGGGTTTGAAGCGGTCCAAGCCCCCGACCGACAGCCAGCGCCACGTTTTCCAGCACGGTCAGAGCGGGAACGAGCCGAAAATCCTGAAAGACCATACGGATTCCGGCAGCTTTTGCGCGAGAAGGCGGATACAGTCGGACAGGCACTCCGTCCAGCAGCACGGTGCCACTGTCCGGTTTGTAAACACCGCTCAGCATTTTCATTAACGTGCTTTTCCCCGCGCCGTTTTCTCCCAGGACAGCATGAATCTCGCCTTCGTTGACGGTGATGTCGACGCGGTCGTTAGCGACAAGATCGCCAAAACGTTTGGTCAAACCTTTAATTTCAAGAAATGGTCGGTTTCTTGTGACGGTTTGCAAGTCAGAACGGTCCGGCATCCGACTCACCTCCTTATTCAACGATTATCGAAATTTGTGTAATTTTATATTACATATATCTGACGGGCGATTCACTCGTGTTATATTATATATCATAATTCCGGCGCGGTCTTCGTGGAGAAATGATCATTTTTCGATAAAATTTTTGTGCCGATATAACAACACATGATATATTTTATGACACCACTGCAACTCGAATGCGACTTCATGATGAATAGGGTATTTAAAAACAAAAAAAGAAGATTATAATATAGATTGTAAATATTGATAACTCATAAAACTGTTTGAAAGATCGAGAGAAAATCATGGCGATTGAACAACCGGACGCCGATGTTTCGCGACGTGTCGCCCGCGACGCACTTGCGTCGCAGGCGGTGGACTTTTTTTCTCTCTGACTCGTCCGTGAGGAAATCGCGGAAACGTTCGGAAACGCTTTTCCGCCCTCAGTTTTTTCCTGATCGACCCATCCGGTACGGCGATCGACGTCCAGACCAACTACGATCTGGTTCGGAAGTATTGGAAACCCGCCACCTCGGATCAGGAACTGCATTCACCGCCGAACTCCTCGGCCGGAACGCGATTGCGCTTGCCGTCCGGACAGACGCCCCGTCTATCGTCAAAGGGCCCGAACACCAGTCACTCCTGTTCAACGACTGGACGGGCATCTGTTCCCCGATTCGCATCGGAGGAAAGAGTTTCTCGACCTGGCGTTCACCTATCAGAAGACGTCGATTTCGCCGTTCTGCTGCTCCGCAACCTGTGCCAAAACATCGAACTCAGGCTGAAAGCGCGCCGGTCCGACCCTTATTCCGAAACATGGAAGCAGGCTCTGGCGGAATACGGCCTGACGCCGTGCCGACGTGGCGATCGGCTGGCTGATGAACCATACCGTCCGACAAATTGCGGACCGCCTCGCGATTTCCGGGGAGACGGTGCGCACCGTTCTTAAAAACATTTACCGCAAAACCGGTGCAAGCAGCAAAGGCGATCTGTTTCACCTTTTGATGTTCGAATAAAAAGAATCCGAACGCGAACCTCTTCGGCGCCTCCCCGCATACGCTGAAAAAAACGCGGGGGGTGTCGTTCCATGCACGTGATCCAGCCCGTCTCCAAAACGCAATTCCGGCAGTGGCGCGGCATGCCCGTCTGTGCGGTGCGGCGCGACGGTACAGGCGTCTACGGAATTTTGAGCCGCATCGCCGACGGCAAAATCATTCTGAACGAACAAGCCGGAGAAGCGCCGGAACTGCTGGAAGCGCCGCGCTCTCGGGCCACCCGGCGAAATCGCGGCGAGCCGCGCCGGGGGCGGTCGCAACGGGCGGCTCCGGCGACCGCGCGCGAAGACGCAGGGCGGATCGACCCGGCTTCTTCTCCGTCGTTGTTCGGCCCGAAAACGGTGCTCGACCGCAACGAAGTCGCTTGGATCGTGATTTTGACCGATTAACCGCCGCCGAGCGATTTTCCCATCAGCCGATGCGACGGCGTCGGCCAGGCGCCGTAATCCGCGTACCCGTGCCGACCGTAAAACGCCATGGCGCGCCGGTTCGCCGCGTCGACGATTACCCATGCGCGGCCGGCGCCGCGTCTTTCGGCGAGCGACTCAGCGGTTTTGATCAAGCGCGATCCGACGCCCTTCGCTTGCATCGAACGAGCGACCGCGATCAGGTCGATCCACGCGTCTCCGCCCTTCAGCTCCACGTCCCCGCCGTCCGCTCGAAAGCGATCTCCGGGCGCGGCGATCACGGACACAAACCCGATCACCGCACCGCCGCGCCGTCTGCCAGACGCGCCGCGAACGGCGACCAGCACCGCCGACCGCCGCAGCCGGAGCCGTAGTTCGTCGGGCGTCACGCGAAGACCGGGCGACGACTGTTGCGCGTACGGCAACACTTCCTCCCGCACAAGCCGGTACAACACCGGAAAATCCGTCTCTCGCGCCGGCCGGATGCGCACCCGGCATCCCATCGCCCCACCGCTCATGCCCGTTCCCTCCCGGCGAATCGTCCGTTCATTTTATGACCGGTCGCTCCGCGGCGACTCCGCAAGCGCCGCAAATTGTTGTACAATGATGATAAAGCTGCTTCCGACCGGAGGCGTTCGTCGATGCTGACGACCGACGCCGTACACCCTGTCGAACGATACAACCGGTATCGGACGTTTCATCGGCTTTCGACATTTCGGGTCGATCCCGATCTGCGGCAAAACGACGAAGACGGCGATCCTGAACGCCGTTTTCGGCATCCGGACCATCGTCGGCCAACAGACGCGAAACCGCCCGAAGCCGACGGGCAACCGGACATGCGAACGGCGGCGCGCCGGCTGGGTGACGTCATCCACGAGCTTTTTCGTCTTCAGACGGCGCTCGTGAAACTGTCCGCCGCTTCCCCGCTGTCGGTCTGGCACGTTCGTGAAGCGGAAGCCGAACCTTCCGACCATGTCCGCGTCCGAGCCTTTCGCGGTGCGGCCGTGGCCGAATACCGGATCCACGTTTTGCGCTGCGCCGAAGCGCATACCTATATCAGCCGGTCGTTTTCGGCTCTCGTGAAAATTCCAGAAAACCTGGTCGGCGTTTACGAAATCGAGCTCGAAACGAAAAAAGGCGTTTTCCGCCGGACGATCGTCGCCTTTCCGACCGATTCCGCAACCCAGCTTTTCGTCAAAATCACCTCCGCACTCCATGAGACGCATGCCGGTATCCACTGCCGCATCCGCCGCCGGACCGACGCCGACGGCGCGGAAACGGTCAGCCTCGTCGTCCGCGCCGCCGAAACCGGTCGGACCGGCTCTTTTTCCTTGCGCGACGTCAAGGGCGACCTGCTCGCGCAGCTCGGCCTCGACCGCCCCGCCGCACCCGCACAGGACGCCGAATACCTCGTCAACGGCTCCGGACCGTTTACAAGCGGCGTCAATCGGATCGAGCTGGACAACCGCAACGTTACCGTGGAATGGAACCCGCCCGCTGGCCAAACTTCCCTGGAAGCCGTCGTCCGCATCCGCCCCAACCGCGCCGCCGCTTCTCGCCAGCTCGAAACGGCCGTCGAGACCTACAATCGGTTCCGGCGGACCGCCGCGCGGCTGCCCAGGCTTTTGGCCGAATTCGACCGGATGATCTCCGCAGGGGTCGATGGAAAAAACGCCGGCATTCCGGCATGGGGGATCGTCCCGGCGGCCGCAGATGAAGCGGACGACCGCCAAGACGCGGACGCGCCGGGGCTGCTTCGCTTCGATCCCGAACGCTTCCTGAAAGCTTGGGAACAGATCGGATATGTCCCGCCCGAAGCCGTCGCCGGCCCGCAAGGGTGGGCGTCGCGGACGTACGGCGCGCTCGCCGAACTGATCGGCCGGATGCCCGACCTTTTAGCCGAAATCGTCGGAACGGCGCATCGCACTTCCACGCTGTACGCGCGCGACGGCCGCCGCGTCGCCCCCGCTGTCACCCCCGGCCTCCTGTTCGACTATTCGTCGACCAGCCCGTGACGGAACGCGTAAACGACGGCCTGCGTCCGGTCCTCGACGCCGAGTTTGGCGAAAATGTTCGACAGATGGAACTTGACCGTTTTGATGCCGATGCCGAGCTCTTCCGCGATGTCCCGGTTTGATTTCCCCTTCGCGACAAGCCGCAGCACTTCACGCTCGCGCTCGGTCAGTTCTTCATGCGGCGGCGTTTCCCCGAAACGACGAAATCGGCTGATCATTTTGGTCGCTACCTGAGGTTCTAACGTTGGTCTTCCTTCCGCCGCGTTGCGGATCGCACGGGTAATGTCGGCGGCCCTCGACGTCTTGAGCAAGTATCCGAATGCTCCTGCTTCCATGGCGGGGTACACCTTCTCGTCGTCGACGTAGCTCGTCAGCACGATCACCTTGCAGTCCGGCAGCAGGCGGACGAGTCGCCGCGTCGTCTCGATACCGTCCATGCCGGCCATGACGAGATCCATCAACACGACGTCGGGGCGAAACGCCTCGGCGAGCGCGAGCGCTTCTTCACCGGAAGCAGCTTCCCCGACGATCTCGACGTCTTCTTCCGTCGCCAGCATCGCCGAAAGACCGATCCGCACCATTTCGTGGTCGTCGACCAACAGCACTTTAATCGGTTTCATCGTATCCGCCGATTTCACTGCGATCCGCTCCTTCCTCATGCGTACCGGGCAGTACCGGAACGCGAATGTCGATGCGCGTCCCGCGCCCGGGCGCCGTCACCAACTGCATCGTTCCGCCGATCTCGCTCACGCGCTCCCGCATCGTCGCCAACCCGTAAGCCGCCGGTTTCGCGGCGGCCGGATCGAACCCAACGCCGTCGTCGCGGACAAGCAGACGGACGGCATCGCCGGATCTGAACAATTTAACTTCGAGCCGCGTCGCCCGCGAATGCCGGAGTGCGTTCGACAGCGCTTCCTGCGCGATGCGGAACAAATGATCCTCGATTCCTTTCGGCAGCGATAAAGGCTCTTCGAACTCCCAAGCGATGTCCATCGGCACCTTCGAACGCAGTTCGGCCAAAAGCGCGGCCAAACCGTGCGCGAGCGGCCGGCCTTCCAGCGCGACCGGGCGCAAATGCAACAACAACGCGCGCATTTCGGACTGCGCGACCGCCGCCATCTCTTCGATCAATTCGAGCTGACGCTTCGTCCGCTCCGCATCGCGCTCAATCTCCCTGCGCGCCGCCGTCGCCGTCATCGAAATCGCGAACAGCTGCTGGCTGACCGCGTCGTGCAACTCGCGCGCCAGACGCTGACGCTCCTCGTTGGCAGCGGCCGCTTTCGCTTTTTCGGCGAGTTCCGCATTGTGCGACGACAGCCGCTGCAAGGAAGAAATTTGTTCCTGCCAAATCCGGCCGATATCGCCCAATCGTTCCGCCAAACGCCCGAACGCCTCGTCCTCGAACGCAGGAACGGGATAACTGAAATTGCCCTTTTCCCAGGCCGTGAGACATCCGTCCAGCTCATCGATCCGCCGGCGTACCCGACTTGCACGCCAATAGCCGACCGCCGCGCCGAGCCCCGACGCGCCCAAGGCCGCAATGCCGAAAACCGCAGCCGCCTCCGCCCACCGGTCCTCTACGGGAAAAAGGCCGAACGTCGTCGACGCATACGCCGCGACGGCCAGCACGCACCAACCGTACAACACCGTTCCCGCGATCTCGCGCCAGATCCCGCCGGTCCGCCCGCGCATCCACGGCCGCCTCCGCTTCACAGCCGAATGATCTCAACATCCGCTACGAAACAGCGGACGACAAGTTTCATCACCGGCCCGGAATCGCCGTCGAAAGTCGGCCGGCCCGGCGACCGCCAGACGAACCGATGCCAAAGACCGGATTCCCGGCGGCCCGGAGCCCGGAACTCGCCGAACACGGCGAATCCTTCGACCTCCACACGCCAGTCGTCGGGAACGATCAATCGCACGTCGCCGACAATCCCCTCCAGCTCGACGGTCGTCTCCGGCCGTTCGGGCATCGCCAGCGACAGATCGATCCGCACCTCGCCGACCAAAGACAACACCTGAGCGTCGCTCAGCACGAACGGCGCGCGCTCCCATCTCAGGCTGCGCACCAGACCGCCGAACCGCGCCCCTGCCGCCGACCGGCGCCAGTCGCGGGCGCGCGCATAAAAAAAGACGGAAGCCGCCACTGCCAGCAACACGAGCAGCGGCCAATGCGCTACCATCAAGAAAAGAGTCCCGGCGGCCATCGCGGCGTAACCGACGCCGTCGGCGCGCACCGACGCCCGGTAAACGCCGAGGGCGACCGCCGTCAATGCGGCGAGCGTGACCGGATCGAAAATTCGATCGAGCACCAGAAACAAACCGGCGGCCAGCAGCACCATCGCCGTCCGCCCGTGCTTTTCCCGCATCGCCGCCCGCCTCCTTCTGGACCAAAATGGAACGAACGGACGCCGTCGCCGGTCGTCCGTCCGCTTCTAGCGCGTCGCCGTATCAGGCATCGCCGTTAAGTTTCGCCTTCAGCGCACGCAATTCCTCCTCGACGCGCTCGCGCCGTTCGTCCTGTGCTTGCGGCGTTCCGACGAAAGGCGAAGCGGCCGGCGATACCGCGTAACCAGGCGCGGCGAAGGGCGACGCCGCAATGTCCGCTTCGGCTTCCATACGCAAAATTTTTTCCTCGATGCGTTGGAACCCGCGGGCGGCCGTGCCCGCCTCGAACGCGTGCGCCGCGCCGAATTCGGCCATCTGTTTTCTCGCCTGCGCCATCTGCGCTCGGGCCGCCAGCTCGTTGCGCTTGTGGCGCATGCGGTAATAGTCTTCTTTCATTTCGCGCAACTGCCGCAACAGCTCCTCCGAACGTTTCCGCGCCTCCTCGCGCCAATTCGCCAGCTCAGCGGCGCGCGACTGGAAATACAGCTTGCGCTCCAGCGCCGCCCGGGCCGCCGGTTCGTCGCCGGCCAGAAGCGCCCGCTCGGCCTCCGCCTCGCACTGGCCGACCCGCCGCTCGGCCTCCGACTTCTGCTCGTTCAGTTTCCGCTCGGCCGCCATCTGCTTGGCAGCCGTCACCTCAGCGCGCGCGATCTCGTCTTCCATGTCGCGGAGATACTGATTCAGCATCATCACCGGATCTTCCAGTTTGTCCAAAATTTCATGAACCGTCGCTTTCGTCAAGTCGCCGATTCGTCTGAACACGCTCATCGTTTTCAGTCTCCTTTCTCCGGTTTCGGCCGATCGTCGCCGTTTTCACGCAGGCCGTTTTCGTACTGGGCGAGTTTCGCCTTCAACCGCTCGATTTCTTTAAGCAGCGCCTTTTTCTCCAAATCCCGCATCGCTTCGTCGATCGGCGAGGAAGCGGGATCGTGCACGCCGCCGGCCCCTGCTCCGTAGCCGTAACCGCCGGCATAGCCGACGCCGTAGCCCGCTTTCGTCTCCGCCCCCGGCGGCCAGCTGCGGCAACACGGATCGTGCGCCCGAGGACCGTAGCCCGGCTGCGCCCCGTAAGATGTTCCGGCCCCCGGACCGTGCGCCGGACCGTATGAAGGCGAGCCGTACGGAACGGCGCCGGCGTGCCCATACGGATCTTTCGGCATGACGACCGCCGCGACCAAATAAATCAACGCCATCGTTCCGCCGGAAAACACCGTCGTCAGCGCGACGACGAGCCGCACGAGCGTCGGATCGACGCCGAAACTTTCCGCAAGCCCCCCGCAGACGCCGAACAGCTTTTTGTCCCGCGACGACCGATACAGTCTCATAAGCGATCCACCCTTTCCGTCAGCCTCCGGACTTCCCGCAACGCCTCGGTCTCCCTTTCCAGTTCGCGAAGACGTTCTTCCAGGCGCTCGAGCACGTCCGAATATACGATCCGTCCGCCAAGCGGACGTTCGCTCAGCCGACGGCGCAACCGGTACGTTTCCAGCCTCGCCAGCACATAGTCGCGCCGCGACAAAAGCGCCGCGTACTCCTCCCGCCATTCGTCCAGGCGGACTTTCAACTCCGCCGCCGCCGCCGCGCATTCTTCGTACAACCTGCGGTAGCGCGCTGCGTCTTCCTCATGCCGGATTTTGTCCCTGACCGCCAGACGCGCAAGATCCTCTTCCTCGGCCCGCAGCGCCAGTTCGGCCTGCTTCGCCCGCCGCCCGGCCGCTTCCTCGGCTTCCCTCGCGCGGGCGAGCAGCTCCGACAGATGCAGCCGGATTTGCCGGTACAGCTGTTCCGACTCCGCGATCCGCCGACAACAATCAGCCAGCGCAGCGTCAATCTCCCGAACCGGGTCCCGCCCGTCCCCGCTCGGCCACTCGCAACTGTAGGCCGCCGTCAAATCGCGAATTCTCCGCATGATGCTCATGCCGTTTCAAAACCTCCTTTTCCACATTCGGACGCCGGCCGCGATCAGCACGAAAGCGAGCAGCCAGCCGAGCAGCCACCAGAATTTGGCCAAAAGTCCCACAACACCAAACGCAATCGCCAGACCGCCCCAAAACGTATTGCCGCGTTTGAGAAGCGCAAATCCGGCGACGAGTAGCGCAATCGGAAACAAATATCCGATCCAGCCCTTGACGCTCCAGCCGAGCGCGTTGACGAGAATCAGCGCGCCGCAGACGATCAGGAATACGGCGAACCCTTTTCGCTGTTCCACCTCGTTTCACCGCCTTTCGATTGCGATTGTACACCGCATTCGGGGCGCGCAAAACGGCCTGGCGACCGTTTTTTTCCCCGCCCCGGGACGGGGACGCGCATACGGCCGCAGTCGAACGGGAACGCTTCAAGCGAGGTGATCGTCCCTTGCTGTCGCGCTGCCTCGTCTGGACCATGGCGGCGACGCTCGCCGCCGATCTGGTCTTCCCACCGAAAAGTCCGCCGCCTGCCGCCGTATTTGCCGGCCTCGCCGCTTCCGCCGCCGAATCCTTTTCGCCGCCGGTCGAAGCGACAAACCCGCGTACCGCCCGCGCGGAGTGGTTCGACGTCGCCGCCGGCCGCGTGCTGCGCACGTATCCCGTTACCGACGAGCTTCGCCGCGAAACGGAGCGGCTGCTCCTTGCCGTCGACGGCGTTCACCCGCGCGCCCGCATCGAACCCGACGGCGGACACATCCTGCACGTCGAACTGTCGCCGCCGCTCAGGCTGTCGACGCGCTGGGTAAGCGGCGACGTCGCCGACGTCTACATCATGTTCGACGCCGCCAAACCCGACGAGTCGGTCAAACTGCTGTTGACGCGCGGCAGCTCCGTGCAATGGCTGACTTCGTCGCGCAGCGCCGCCGGCCTGCTGGCGGTTCTCCGAACGCTCGATCCGCTTTCGGCGCCCCCCGCGGCGGAAGAATAAAAAAGCCGGCCATGCGGCCGGCAGGCGATGATCCTCAATCGCCCCTGTCGTATAACCCAAGTCCGTCGAGAATCCGCGGAATATACTTTTCGATCCTCGACTCACGGGTTTTGGACTGCTTGGGCTCGGAAAAATAAAGAAGGTACGCCTTTCGCCGCCCCGGCGTCAACGCCTCGAACGCCGCTTTCAGGGCGGGCAGCTCGGCGAATTTCTTTTCCAACTCCTTGGGGATAGGATAGTCTTCTACCTTTTTCATCTCGACTTTCAAACCGGCTTTTTCAATTTCGACGGCCTCTCGGATGTACGCTTCCAGGATCGAGCGCAGATTGAGGATTTCGCTCACATTCGTAAAACGGACCTGACGGGCCGCTTGAACCTTTTCCGTCTGCCGGACGAGAATGCCGTGCGGGTCTTTTAACAGCGCGCCCTTGGGAAAAAGCAGCGCGCAATAATTTTTAAAACCGTGGATCAGCACAATGTTTTTGTCCTCAAACGTGTAACAGGGATGCATCCATTTGAAGTCTTCCGTCAGCCCGCAGCCGAGCGCGATCTCGCGCAGCAGTGCAAATTCTTCTTTCCATTTCTTGAGTTTATTGAAATAGGAATCCATCTTAGGATTTCTGTTGGCGTAAGCCATCCCGATTCATCCCTTCCCGTCAATCGGCTGCAAGCACCGTTTCCAGCCGTGGCTTGCTTTAGGATTTTCAAATTCTTGGAAACCGCCGTCTAACCCATGCGAAACTGCGCCGCCAATTGATGAAGCGGCATGAACCGGTCGATCTTCAGCAACTTCCATCCCAGCCCAAAAACAATGCCGCTGGCGGTGAAAAAACCATAGAAAAGCCATCCTTCCGGGCTGAAGACGGTTGCGCCGATTGCGGAATAAGGCACCGTTAGAACGAAGAATGCCGGTATCAAGGCGACAAGAGCACAAACAAACGGATAAAGAAGAAAAGCATATCTTTTAGTGTACTTTTTCAATAATTTTATACACCACCAGTAAATTGGCGCAGCAACCAACCCAAATACGATGATTCCTCCGAAAATCACATGACTCTCATCTGTCAGGGGCTGATCCCAAATAATTCTCAGTAAGATAATATATGTAACAATACCAGCGAGGTAAGACAATATTGAAATCAGGAATAATCTCTTGATCATTCATAATTCCTTCCTCCATATTCCTCCATTCTGAAATCAAGATGCCGCATTCACGTTGTGTTCCATCGAACCGGCTAACGAAAACGGTGTTTCTCCGGTCTGACGCGGATCATGGAAGTAAATAGCATAGGGACTATCCGAATTCAACCGACGGTATATCTCATACGCGGGGTATCCATCATGTTTTCCTACCACAGAAGTCCGTCCACTACTATTTACAGTGAAAGTAAAGTCCCAATTAATTGCTGGTGCTATCGGTTCTGGAGGATTCGCGACATCAGCTATTAGCCTAAATTTTGCCTGACTTCTATTGATCGAGATAAACTGATATACAAGACCAGAATCACTTGCGGTTTTAGTCGTATATTCCTCACGCCCAGATAGACGGTACACCCGTTTACGAACCGTTGGGTTTACTTTTTTGTAAGGAGTAATGATCAACCGATCAAAATCGCATACGATATGCTGAGCAATCCGAAACTTGTCAGTATTCTCGGTCTAGTAATCGAATCCTCGATTGTCTCCCTTATAGTATTCATACATGACCGGAATTAGGATTATTTGTACTAGAGAACTCAAAAATATTTTTACCCCTCCTACTTATTAAAATCCAAACCGGCTGCCTACCAAAGAGGTCCCCAATTTCACAAACAAATTTTTTCTATCATCACTATAGTGTTGCGTATTCCTCTTGTCAAATCTTTCATCAAAAATGCCGGCTTTGCGAACAGCCGGCATTTTTGTAACTGGAATTAATTACATAATCATTTATATAAAATCTATGTTATACTCCAACATGAAATCAATCATCCAGGAGGGGAAAAGGAAATGAAATCCCGTCTTCTCTCGCTGATCGTCGCTTGCGCCGTCGCAGTCTCGTTTCTCGGCGCCGGCGTGCCGTCAGCCCATGCAGCCAGGGCTTCCGCCTTAACCGACGCAGAGAAAGCGGCCCGCGTCATCGCAACCGCCAAGCAATATCTCGGCACTCCGTACGAATATGGCTCCAGCCGTCTGAACAAGCGGACGATGGACTGTTCCGAACTCATCTACTGGGCGTTCCTCGAGGGCATCGGCCTTGAATTGCCGAAAAGCTCGCGCACCCAAGCCGCCTACGTCAAACGAATCGGGAATTACAAGACCGACTGGCGGCAACTCAAGCCCGGCGACCTGATGTTTTTCATGTCGTACCGCGGATCGTCGAAATCCGCCTACGCCGGGATCAACAAACAGACACAGCGCATCACCCACGTCGCGATCTATCTCGGCGACGGGCGCATCATTCACACCTACTCCAACAAATCCGGCGGCGTCCGCATC
>Ga0065724_100195_pt1 | contig 40165 bp, 34 predicted proteins | sample TheenrcSG05JP960_FD_59111 | JGI IMG/M metagenome (GOLD analysis project Ga0065724, IMG submission 59111) | Thermophilic enriched microbial communities from mini bioreactor at UC Davis - Sample SG0.5JP960 | ecosystem: Engineered > Solid waste > Grass > Composting > Bioreactor | place: USA... | reverse complement strand
ACGAGGGCTTAGCAGCCCTTCAGAGCCGACACGAGCCGCCGTACTGCGCGGCGAACGACAACCGCTGCGGGCTGTCCAGTTGTTTTCCGGTTGAGGTCCCCGAAGGGACGACTACTGGGAACGTCCATCTCTAATCCGATGATTGGCTAACGCCCGGCAGAATCTCGCCGGTCTGCCGGGTAGATGAAGTGCGCCGGTGCCGATGTCAACAGCCCGTAGCGCTGGTGCGCGCAAATATTGCAAAGGAAAGCTGGCTCTTAAGTAAACGGCTCGTTTCGTGTGGCCAGCATGCCCTTATCGGCAAACGAGAACGGGGATTTTGCTGTGGGCCAGCACCTTCTGGGTTTCGCTGCCCAGGAACAGCGCAGCCAAGCCCTTCCGCCCATGGGAGGCCATGACGATCAGATCGCACCCTCGGGCCTCGGCCGTCGACAGGATGGCTTGCCATGGGTGACCGTGCTCCAGCCAGGTCGTGTCGCAAGACACCCCTTGTTCATCGGCAAGCTCCTCAGCATAGCCGACATACCGCGCCGCCGCCGTCTCGGCGCCCTTCAGATATTCCGACTCCGGGAAGGCCACCATGATCTCGCCGGGCGCCACCGTGCGCCAGGGGCGGATCACGTGCAGTGCCGTAACCCGCGCATTCAGGGCACGCGCCAGTCCGATCGCCTGCTCGATGGCTCGTTCGGAAAGCTCAGAGCCATCGGTCGCAACAAGAATGTGTTTGTACACGAGCTTTGCGCCTCCTTTGGTGCCCACGCACGTATTTCTAACTTCAACGAAGGCGCGTTGACAGCAAATCCGGTTCGCCGATCGGGCGTAAGCTTAACTGGCCGAGGTCGAGCCTCTAGTTCAGTCCGTTCAGCCTGATGCGGGCAGTTTCGATCCCAGCCTGGGCAGCGCGTTGGTAGAGCTCCCGGGCCTTGTCCACATCGGCAGTCACGTCGAGCACGCCCCAGGCTGCGAGCATGTTGGGATCGTAAGTCTCTGCCAGAGCCATGAGAGCCTCAGGCTCATTAGCTTCGGCAGCCGGCAACAGGATTTCACGGCCTTCAAGAATAGCGCCAGCGGAGATCCGCGCTTTTCCCTCAGCAATCGTATCGCTCCACGAAGGCTTCGGCGGTTCAGCTGGGGTTTCCTCATTCGCGCTGNGTTCAGGGGCGACAGCAGCCGCTGGGATCACCGCGGCTTCCGTAGGCCGAATAATCGTGGTTGGCACTGCCCGCTGTTGGACCTCTAGTGGCACGGCTGCCGGCGAGGAAGCGGCAGCCGAGTGAACGGCACTTTCCGTCCCCGGATCACTTCCGAACAAGGCGTCGAGCGGCAGATTGTCGAGACGACCGGTGAGGTAGAGGACGACCGGAACAACAACGGCCAAACCCGTCATAAAGCCCATGGCCGCAGCACGGGCCTGNTCGCGAAATGCGCCGGTTTTCGGCGGCTCCGGTGGTGTGCGCCAGGTCGACGGAATCGGCATTGCCGCATCGTCATCCTCATCGTCGAAAATGCCGCGAGGAGGCGGCATCGCCGGCAGCGGGTTCGTGTTGACGTTGGCAGCGGTGGCTTTGGACTGCGGCCGATCGAGATTCTCGCGCGCCATGTTCATGGCCCGCGCCAGCTCCTCGACAAGGCTAGAAAGTTCTTCCTGAGACGTGCCGACCTCGGACGACTCGCTAGTCGAGCCCTTCAGGCCATTGCCATGCCCATTGAGCTTCTTGGGCACGCTCTCGCGACTGCTCTCCATCGCCACCCCCACTTCAAGGTCTCGATGCTAGGGGGATCCACGCAGAGTGCGCACGTCGGAGCGCATGTCCGCACCGATTCCCACGGCTGCCACGCGGGCGAACCTTCGCATTACTCATCGGGAACCCCCAAACACGACCCCGGTCCCCAGCGTCAACTAACACGCTCGCACCGACAGGCACAATCGAATAAAGGTTCGTCGGAGTTGTGGCAGACGTCGCCAGCCGGTGGACAAAGTTTCACCCTGGGTTAATCAGGCCGCAAATAGCGGCTGCTGGGGGTAAGGGATGCTTCCACTCGTCCTTGGACTGCTGATTTTCTTTCTCGTTCATCTCGCTCCGACGCAGGTCGATTTGAGGCGCGGCCTTGTCGAGCGATTTGGCCTTGTCGGTTACAAGGTCATCTTTTCCGCCCTCTCTCTTGTCGGCCTGGTGCTGATCATCGTCGGCTACGGCAAAATGCAGGTGATGGTGGGCAAGAATCCGGAGATCTGGACACCGCCTATTTGGGCCCGCCATCTGACCTTTCTCTTCATGCTGCCGGCGATGGTGCTGCTCGTGGCTGCCTACGTGCCCAGCCGAATTCGTACGGCCACGAAGCACCCCATGCTGGCGGCGATCAAGTTCTGGGCAGCCGGCCACCTGCTCGCCAACGGGGATCTCGCCTCGATCCTGNTGTTCGGCAGCTTCCTGGCCTATGCCGTCTACGATCGGATCTCCGTGAAGCGCCGCGAAGCGGTGCAGCCACCTGCGCCGGTAGCTACGGCCACTAGCTGGTGGAACGACGCCCTGGTGGTGGGGCTGGGGCTTGCGCTTTATGGCTTTATGCTGACAGTGGGCCACGCGCGTTTGATCGGCGTTCCCTTGCTGCCTGGCTGGTACTGATTGAAGGCCAAGTCGCAAAACTGCCGGAAACGGGTCGCAAGTAGAGGCGCTGGCAGTCACCGCCTGGGGATTTCCGGCACTCCGTCGCGTTGGCGGGGCAGGCGCTGTGCGCTAAGTGTTGCGCGCCTGACCGCACAGGGCGCCCAAAACGAAGGCACGAGGAGGGCCGATCCTATGGCTGAAGACCGCGATCCACTTCTGCGCGAGCTCGAGAGCGAGGTTCGCCGCGAGCAGCTGGCGAAGCTTTGGGATCGCTACGGCATCTACGTGGTTGGCTTGGCTGCTGCCATCGTGCTCGGAGTTGGCGGTTTTCAGTGGTGGCAGGCGCGCACGCTGGCGGCCGCGCAGGAGGCAGGCGCGCGTTATCAGGCGGCCATTCAACTCGCACAGCAAGGTAAGACAGAAGAATCGCGTCAGGCTCTGGAGTCCATCGTCAGGGATGGACCGGCTGGCTACGCTACTTTGGCCCGTCTGCAACTGGCTGGCGAAGCCGCTTCCGCCGGCAAGAAGGACGAGGCGCTGACCATTTACGAGGCCATTGCTGGCAACTCGGGCGCCGATCTGCTGCTACGCCAGTACGCCGAATTGCAAATTGCGTCGTTGAAAGTTGATACAGCGGACTTTACCGAAATCCAGAATCGGCTCACCCCTTTGACGGGCGACAACAACGCCTGGAGGCATAGCGCGCGCGAACTGCTGGGCCTGTCGGCGTATCGCGCCGGGCGCCTGGAGGAAGCGAAGCAGATCTTCCTCGAACTCGCGGCGGATCAGCAGACGCCCCCCTCCATTCGTGAGCGTGCGGGCATAATCATGGGCCTCATTACATCGGCAGAGGCTCAACAGGCCGCTCAATCGGGGCAGGCAGGGGGGGCACCTTCGGCCGAGACGCCGAAAGTGCAATAGTGGGGAAGGTGGATGGGCGAGGTCGAAAAGCGAACGCAGCTTCTGCGCCGGCTTCTGTTGCCCACCCTTGTTACCGCATTTGGCCTGGGCGGCTGCGGAAGCAGCAGTCTGCCGAGCCTGCCCAAGATCAGCGAGCTCAACCCTTTTGCTGAAAAGCAGCAGCCTTTGCCGGGCAAGCGTATCCCCGTCCTGCAGAGCCGGGACAACGTTGGTGCGCACCTCGCTGAGGCTGACAAGCCCATCGTTCTCCCACCGCCTCGGCACAACGAAAACTGGACCCAGCCAGGTGGCGAGCCAAGCAATTCTCCCGGCCACCTCTCGCTTTCGGGCAGTCTGAAACGCGCCTGGTCGGCTAACGCCGGTACCGGCTCCAGCTCCAAGGGCAAGCTGACGGCCAGCCCCATCGTCGTATGGGGGGCGCGTGTTCACTTTGGATGCGGAAGCCCGTGTCACGGCCTTCTCCGCCTCGGGCGGCTCCGCTATTTGGCGGGTTTCGCTCGTGCCCGAGAGTGAGCGCGGAGACGGCGGATATGGCGGCGGGCTGGCAATCGATTCCGGACGCCTTTACGTCGCCACCGGCTTCGGCACGGTCGTTGCGCTCGATCCTGGGACTGGCAAGCAGCTTTGGACCAAGAATATCGGCGTTCCCGTTCGCGCGGCCCCGACCGCCGTGAATGACAAAGTCTTTGTCGTCACGACCGACGCGCACGTGTTCGCCTTGGCTGGCTTCGACGGGAGCGAGCTTTGGACCCAAAGAGGCATTCCTGAAAGGACCAGCATCATCTCGAACCCGAGCCCCGCGGTGGACAGTGGGGTTGTCGTCGTCCCGTATACGTCTGGTGAGCTGTCTGCCTTCAAAGCGGATGACGGGTCACTGCTGTGGACCGAAAGCCTGGCCCGGACCGGCGCTCTCTCGCCGATGGCGTCGCTAAGCGATGCGGCACGGCCGGCCATTGCGGGGGGCGTGGTCTACGCTGTCGGGCATGGTGGCAGGCTGATCGCAACTGATCTCAAGTCGGGCGAGCGCCTGTGGTCCCTCAACGTCGCGAGCACGCAAGCGCCGGTCATCGCCGGCGATACGGTGTTCGTCGTGGACACCACCGGCCAGTTGCTTGCCGTCACGCGGCGCGACGGAAAGATCATCTGGTCCGTCAAGTTGCCGGGGACGAGCACCTGGTCGGGGCCGACCCTCGCCGGCAATCATCTCTGGCTGGCCTCCAACCATGGGCAGCTGGTTGGCGTCGATCCCGTCACAGGCCGTGTCATCAGCCAGTTGGGATTGGATGACCCGGTTTATATCGCGCCTGTGGTGGCCGACGGGCGTATGTATGTGCTAACGGACAAAGCGCGTCTGATCGCGTTTAACTGACGAGCCCCGCGACAGCGGCTGCAGACGAGTCCTTCAATCCAGATTTACGGCGCCTCGAAATGACGACGCCCCCTCCAACCATTGCCATCGTTGGTCGGCCGAATGTTGGCAAATCGACTCTCTTCAATCGCCTGCTCGGTCGCCGGCTTGCTCTGGTCTCCGACATGCCGGGCCTCACGCGCGACAGGCACGAAGGCACCATACGCCTGGGCGATTTAGAGGCGCGCCTTGTCGATACGGCGGGGCTGGAAGAAGCGCCGCCGGGCACGATAGCGGCCCGCATGACCCGACAGACCGAGCGGGCCCTGCAAAGCGCTGACCTCGTGCTTTTCGTGATCGATGCCCGGGATGGAGTGACGCCTGCCGATTCGGCCTTTGCCAGACTGGTCCGCTCGGCTGCCCGCCCGGCCATTCTGGTGGCCAATAAGTGCGAGGGCCGCAAAGGCATGGAGGGCGTCTACGAAGCCTTCGAGCTTGGTCTTGGCGAGCCCGTTGCCATTTCCGCCGAGCATGGCGAAGGCGTCGGTGAGCTGATCTCCGAGATGATGGAAGCCCTCGGAATCGAGGCATCGGAGCGGCGATCGCGTGAGGAAACCGAGGATCAACAGGAAACGGCCGTTGCGCGCCCCATCCGGGTTGCAATCGTCGGGCGGCCGAACACGGGCAAGTCCACGCTTGTCAATGCCCTGCTGGGTGAAGAGCGGATGCTGACCGGGCCCGAGCCTGGGCTGACGCGGGACGCGATCGAGATCGACTTCAACTGGCGCGATCAGAAGATGACTCTGATCGACACGGCCGGGCTCCGCCGTAAGGCCAAGATTACGGAGACGGCCGAGAAGTTGGCGGCAGCGGACACGCTCCGTTCCATCCGTTTCGCGGAAGTTGTGATCCTGATGATCGATGCGGAGCGGCCTTTTGAGCATCAGGATCTCACTATAGGAGATCTGGTGGCCGAGGAGGGGCGTGCTCTGGTCATCGCGCTCAACAAGTGGGATCTCGTTGAAAACAAGCAGGCGGTGCTTCGCGAGTTGCGTGAGATGGCGGCCGACAAACTGGCCCAGGTGCCGGGAGTTCCGCTTGTTCCAATTTCCGCGCTCGCCGAGCGGGGGCTCGACGCACTCCTGGACGCCGTTCTGCAAAGCTACGAAGCTTGGAATCGTCGTGTTCCAACATCGGAGCTAAATCGCTGGCTCCGCGCAGCCATCGAAAGACACGCACCTCCGGCGTCCAAAGGGAGGCGCATCAAAATCCGCTATATCGTGCAGGTGTCGACCCGCCCGCCGACATTCGTTGCTTTCACTTCGCAACCGAAGGGGTTGCCGAAGGACTACATTCGTTATCTGACGAAAGGGATCCGGGAGACATTCAACATGCCCGGCACTCCCATTCGCTTCATTTTGCGGAAGGGTGACAATCCCTACGCGGATCGCGACTGAACTTCTTCAACACTGTCTACGGTCAGCGAAGCGTCGCAATCGCTGTGGGCATCAAGCAGCTCCGGGTGTAGGGTCTGCGGGGCTGCTTGAGCTTCATGCACGATGACCTCCAGGGCCTGCCGGAATGTGGTCACTGTGAGGTTGCCCTTCACCGACAACGTTTCTTCGGGCGACGGCGCGTCGTCTGCAGGGCTTTCATTCCACGCCCCGATCACGAAACGCAGCTCAGGGTTTCGCCGCCGGAGCCGGCGCGTGATCAATCTGGTGTGTGCAGGAGCGTGGGAAGCCTCGAGCTGAGAAAGAATAGCGAGGCGAGCGTGCCGCACGTCGAGATCGGCGATGCGCGCGGGACCGACCTCGTCTGGGCCGATGACCCGCGTGCCGACACCATGCTCAATGAGAAGGTGCGCCAATATTGATGCCGCTGCGCGATCGAGTGCGTTCCGCACTCCAACCGCCAGCACGGGGGCCGCGACTTGCCAATCCTGCTTCAACTCCTCAGCCGTCAGAAGACGGAGGTGGGAAGACGATTCTTTGGCAGCCTCTTCCGACGCAAACTCCATTTCGATGTCGCCCAGCTCGTCGACCAATTCTTCGATGAGCCGGCCCATTGTTTCCACGCGATCGGACCCGAGACGGTCTTTCCGAACGTCGATCTGCGCCATAACGAGGCCGGGGAGCACGATTTCGTCGAAGTAGCAGAGGATCGGCTGATCCTTGATGAAGCGCTCCGCGTCGTACGTAATTTCGTCGAGATCGCCGGCCAGCAACCTCTGATAGAAGCGCTGGGCGGGCGTCAATGCGGGCTGGTCGCCAAGTAACACGTAAAGGAAATTGAGCTGCGGGACATGTCGGCCGAGCACAATAAGGCAGACCGTGAGCGGCACGGCGAGCAGCAGCCCCACTGGCCCCCACAGCCAGGTCCAGAATACCGCTGACGCCACCACTGCGAGTGGTGACAAACCCGTCGAGTTCCCCAGAAGCCACGGCTCCATTACCTGGCCCATCGTTAGCTCGCCGACCAAAAAAACGGCGAGCGTTGCGGCAATCATGGACCAGCCGGGGTCCACTGCGGCGGCCAACAACACGGGGAATACGATCGCGATGATCGTGCCAACGTAAGGCACGTAGCGCATCAACCCAGCGAGAATTCCCCAAAGGATGGGGTTTGGGACGCCTATGAGCCAGAGAGCGCCCGCCATGACAGCACCGTAAACGATATTCATGGCGGTCAGCGTCAAGAACAGGCGGCTGAGGCGCCGGGCGGCATCGTTGATGGCAGCAGTGGTTCGCTCGAAGTCCTCACCGCTGACGAGCCGAATGACACGGTCCCTGAGATCTTCTCTCTGGAGGAGGATGAAAATTACCAGGATGAGAACAAGGCCCGCCTGAGCCAGAGGATCAATCAATGGGGCGACTACGCTTTGGTAGTACTCGAGAGCACGTGGCGGCGGCTGGTGGATCTCCACAGGAATAGGCTTTTGGCCAGTGCTTGTCGTTGGTTCACTGGCAGTACCCTCGGGACGCTTCTCGAGTTCTTTGTTCAGGTTTTCAAGGGTTTCGGCGGTCCGTTCAATGATGCCCGGGGGAGCGTTTGAGCTGGCCTGCAGGCTCTGAATTCGTGCCCGCAGGGTTGCCTCGTAAGCCGGCAGGCGCTGGGCAAGGTCCGCAAGCTGATTCCCCATGATCATGCCAAGACAGCCGATCAAGGTGAACGCAAATGCCACCACCAGTAAGACGGCGGCGGCGCGTGGCACCCTGAATTTCCGTAGAAGGACGACGAGCGGCGTGAGGATAAAGCTCAGGAGAATCGCCAGCGCCAGAGGCACGAACAATTCCCTGCCAAAATACAAAGCAGCAATGACAAGGCCCGTAACTGCCAGCGCTACCGGCAGAGGAAGGGGGGGGGTTGGGAGAGGTCGCTTCATACCGCTGCAAATCCATTGGGCTTTCTCGCTCAAGCGCCCTCGCCCACAGGCGGTCGCAGCCACACATGGCGTGGAACGCATTAACCATGGGGTGCGTTCATTCCACCAAACGAACGCCTCTTCAGGTGGGTGGGAAGAAAATTTCCAGCTCGGGACCACAAAAAGCGACCGCGGCCTTGATCTACCGCGGTCCAAGGGGACGGACGCTTCGCTGCGTCCACGTCTAGGGGCATGAGGCCAACGCGTACCGATTGAAACAGTTCCAAAGACAGCGTGATCTCACTGATATTGCGAATATTGACGGCAGTTATTCTCAAAGAAGGAAAAAGCTCCGAAAGTGGAACCAAAGTATAGCTAACGCGTTAAATGAAGCGGTGAGGCCGTTCTAGTGACGCTGCGCGTGACACTGCCACGACACGAAATTGTTGAGGGGCCGTTGCACGGCGAGGCTTCCGCCCCGGCGTCGTCCAATTTGGGGGGCGTCGTCCCAATCGGTTGGCATCCGAACCCCCTTATTTCCGGGGAAGCGGCTGCAATGTGCCAAACGGATTATAAGTCCGCGCCTTGCCGAAGACGGAATAAACACGCGTCTTCCAGTTCAGTGGTGCGTATGCTTTTACGCGGGGCAGGAGGAAACGCGAGCGGCGAGATCTGACGCCGATCCAAAGAGGGGGAAATGGCATACACACCCGTTATGGAGAACGGGCAGGTTGCGGTCAGTCGGGAATCGGGACGCCAACCTCGCTCGGTAAGATCCTATCTCGCACTTTTTTGTGCGGCCGTCGTCACCCCAATTCTCATTTTCACGGTCATCGTCCTGCACCGCTACGGCACGATCGGGCACATCCAGCTCGAACAGCGCGTATTGGCAACCGTGCGGCACCTCACGTCCAATGTCGATCGGGAGCTCGGTTCCGTTATTCTCGCCCTTGAGGCGTTNGCGGCCTCACCAAGCATAGAGGCCGGTGAATATCAACGTTTCCGTACGCACGCGGCGCGATTGGTCGAGTTGCGTTTCGGCAAATACATTCGGCTGTCGGATGCAAACGGCCAGGGATTGTTGGATACGCGCGTTGAAACGGGCGAGGCACTCCCGGTTATGCCAAAAGACGCGATACCCGTGGCCGAAGTTCTTCGAACCAAGCGACCATTCGTTTCGAATCTCCTCCCGAGTGGAAATAGTTTCACAATTACTGTTCCTGTCCTGAGTGAGGGCGAAGTCAGTCACCTTCTGACTTTGGTTCTCGATCCGGCATTTATTTTGCGGGCAATAGATGCGGATAACCTGCCGGAAGGTTGGAATGTAGGAATAGTCGATGCCTACGAGCGCATTATTGTCGCTCAATCGCGGGGATATCAATCCGACCCCGGCGTTATCAAACGACCGTCGAGAGATGGTATCGTTGCGGCTGAGTGGCTGGCGCCTAGTGGTTTTTTCCAAGCCGAACTGACGGCTGCGGTACGCTCCACTGTCGCTGACTGGTCAATAAGGGCCAGCGTCTCGCCAGCGGTTGCAAGCGCACAGACGCTCTCCTGGGGGACGGTCGCTGCCGGCGGGAGTATTTTCGTCGCTCTGTCTCTCCTGTTGGGAATTTACTTTGGGCGGCAGGTGACAAACCCCATCCGCATGACAGCTCTCGCTGCGGCTGCTTTCGGCAGGGGGGAAGCCGTGCCGCAATTTGCATTGCGCTTGCGGGAAGTCGACGAGGTGCTGAACGCTCTTCGAACGGCTTCGGCGCAACGTCGGCTGGCAGAAGACCAGCTTCGGAGTGCCCATGAGCGAATGACGCTTATCCTTTCCGCCACGCAAATGGGCATGTGGGAGCAAGACCTCTCGACAGATCGGGTGATCTGGTCGGAGGCCATGTATCAGCTTTATGGCCGTTCACCGGACGAATTCACCGGCGATCCGGAAGAGGTCTTGAGCTTCGTACACCCGCATGACCGCCAAGCTTTCCGTCAGGCATATCTCGACGCTGTAACCGGCCAGGCAGATACCTTCGAGCAGGAGTTCCGCATTATCCGTCCCACTGGCGAAATAAGGTGGCTTTATCGGCGTGCCTTCGTTCGCCGCGATGCGGAGGGTCGCGCCATTTCGGTGCTGGGAGTCGCAATCGATATTACCGAGCGCAAAGAGGCTGAGATTGCCAATGCCAAATTTGCAGCCATCGTAGCCTCTTCGAGCGAGGCAATACTCAGCGTCTCTCCTGACGGCACCATTTCGACCTGGAACAGGGGCGCGGAGCTGATGTTTGGATTCACCTCCGAACAGGCCGTCGGCATGCCCTTGAAAGCGCTTTTTGGCGACGCGGGAGAAAGCGGCTACGAGACGATCAAATGGGCCATTAGTGCCGGCGAGACGTTGCGGACCGAAAGTATCTGCAGGAGACGGGACGGTCATGAGCTGGAGGTTGCGATCGTTGCCAATCCGGTGCGCGGCTCATCGGAATTCATCGCCGGGTACTCAATTACCATTCGCGATATTTCCGCTCGGAAAGAGCACGATCGCCATCTCGCAAATGTCCTGCGGGAGCTGACGCATCGCTCAAAGAATCTCTTGGCGATCGTTCAGGCGATGGCGCGGCAAACCGCATTGCGAAGCGACAACCTCGCGGATTTCCAGAGGCGCTTTTGTGGTCGCTTGCAAAGCCTGTCGCGTTCCCACGAGCTGCTCATCAGCAATGATTGGGAAGGGGCCTCTTTGAGTGACCTCATTGCCGTTCAGAGAAGTGTGTTCGGCACGAGCGAGGGGCGCATTCGGGCGACTGGTCCGGATGTTTTTCTGCGGCCCGAGGCCATATTTAACATCGGTTTGGCGCTTCACGAATTGGTCAGCAATGCCGAACGGCATGGGGCTCTTTCCGTCGACACCGGCCGTGTCGATCTCAGCTGGTCTATCGAGCGAGGCAGCGATGGGTCGCCACGTCTTGTGATCGTCTGGCGAGAGCGAGGCGGGCAATCAGCAGGAAACCTTCTTCATCGAGGCTTCGGGCGCGATATTCTTGAGCACGTCACTCCGACCGCCCTTGGTGCGGATGTGGAGCTAAAGGCCGTTCCGGACGGGTTGCTTTGGACTTTGGAGGTGCCATCAATCCAATTCGCCAGAGCGCGGCTGTTGTCCGCCAGCGCCTGAGATTTGGGACGCGATCACAGTAAATTTTTCGTGTTTTGTGCGCACCCAATTATCGTTTTCAAACGAGCACTTACGCTACGTTGCGGCTCAAGAGACAAAATCTGTTCGCTCGGGGCGGGGATCGCATTCACTTGGATGGGCGTTTCTGAATGACATCCAGAGCAAGTAAGGGATGTGCGTAATGTGGTCTCAAAATGGTTCGAGCGATGAGGAAATTGAGGAGGCCGGCGCGGCCATCATAGCAGGCATGAGATTGCTGGCCGAACATCTGGACCCTCCCACAGCGCATGCACTCGCGACGCAGCTGCTCGACGATCTTTTGCGCGATATGCTGCGGGAAGGGTCCCAATCAGTGCACTGAAACGAATACGCGTCGAGACAGGGGCGCTTGGACAAGGAAACTTACTTTTTTTGACGAGTCTGTTTCGACCGGGCCGCCCGCCTTCTTCCATGCACCAAATCCACCGATGATATGGGCTACGGGTTTCAGGCCCATGTCCTGCGCCGTCTTTGTAGCGAGGGCCGATCGCATTCCGCCTGCGCAGAAAAAGATGAACGTCTTATCCTCACCGAAAATCGGCTTGTAGTACGGGCTTTCCGGATCGATCCAGAATTCGAGCATGCCGCGCGGGCAATGGAATGCGCCGGGAATTCGGCCAGTCCCGAGCCAGCTCACGTGGATCGCGGATGTCGACCAACTGTACGTCCGGCCGCTTAGCCAACTCGATGGCCTCCTCGGCCGTATACTCCTTGATCTGAGCTTTCGCCGCTTCCACCAGAGCCTTGTATCCCAGCGTAATTTTCTGCGGCATCTGTTCTCTCCATCCACTTGTTCGAGCTGTTGATATCGGTTCCGCCTGCTTGCGGCAAGTAAGGTTCGCCTCGCATTTTTTTCGCATTTGCGGATAGGATCCGCTCGTCCACTCGGGGGAGGGGCACGCATGACCATCGGGACGTTACGCTCATTGATTCTGGGCATCGGCCTACTTTTACCAGCCTGCTCTGGCCCAACCTCTGGAATGATAACGTCGGGGCCGATCAATGATGCCCCAGTGACAGGCCTGCAGCCCGACGGAAAGTACGTGCTATCGCCCGCCGAGATGGAGATGAGCTGTCGGGAGCTGAGCGGTCGCATGCAGGTGCGCATTCTCGAACTTCGAGACTATGAGCTAAACCGCAGCAGCTCCTTTGCCGCAAGGAACCTCCAAAAGGCTGTCGTTCCAATCTTCGGCGGGACGCAGCGCGGAGCCGATCCCGAGGCCGATTATTGGCATGATCGAGCGATGCTCGAGGCTTACAACCGGCGCCTTGCCGAAAAAGGCTGCAAGACGTTCGACCTGGAGAAGGAGCTGCAACCTAAGCCTGCCGCTGAGATGCCTGTGCTTGTGAGACAGTAGGAGCAGGGTTGCGGTTAAGCTGATCCCCAAGGCGAAGCTGGAGTCGGGGTAGACACATCCGAGCCACCCGCGTAGCGCTGCAACGCCGCGATGCGATCCTCGATTGAAGGGTGCGTGGAAAGCAGGCTGGCGCTCCCACCTGAAAGCGGGTTCTCGATGAAAAATGCTTCCATCCGCGAGGGCACGTCGAACTTCGCATTGCGTTCGATCTTCCGCAGCGCGCTGATCATCGCATCCGGGTTTTTCGTCAGTTCCACGGAGCCGGCGTCGGCGAGATACTCACGCGAGCGGGAAAGCGCAAAGCGAATAAGCGTGGAAAGCCCCCAGGAGACAAGCACGATTATGATGGCTATTAGCATGGCGAGCGCGGCACCACCACCTCCGCCGCGATCCCTGCGGTCGCCGCCGCGAGGCCAGATACCGTATGGGAAGCGCCAGCCGCGAATTACGAGATCCGCCACGAAGGCAAAAATCCCCGCGAAGATGATCGCGATCACCATCAGCTGAGTATCGCGGTTACGGATATGGGTCAGCTCGTGGCCTAGGACGGCTTCGATCTCATCGTCCGTCAGCGTATCCAATAGTCCACGGGTTACCGCGATGACGTACTCGCCCTCCTTCAACCCCGCGGCATAGGCGTTAAGCGCTGGCGTTTCGATAATCTGCATTGCGGGCATCGGAATGCCGCGGGAAATGCAGAGATTCTCAAGGATATTGTAAAGTCGTGGCTCTTCCTTGCGTGAAATGCCGTGGGCGCCAGTCGCAAGTCGGATGAGCTGGTGATGAAACAGCCAGGAGATCAGGAACCAGATCCCCGCCGCCATCATCGCAACTGGCCAGGAGCCAGCAAACTGATCAACCGCCCGAGCGACGATCTCGTCGAAGTCACCACCGCCTAGGGCATTTATCATTAACAAGACTGAGAACAACAGCGCGTGGAGGAGCGCGACGAACCCAAGGAGCAGCAGCACCGAGCGGATGCGGTTAGCTCGGATGTGCGTGTAAAGCCCGTAGGCGCGGAACATGAAACCTCACCGCCTCCCGCACACGCGGTTGCTTAAAACTTCACCTCGGGAGCCTTGGTCACCGCGGCGCGCTCGCCTTCCTCGAGATTAAAGAACTCCTGAGGCCCGAAACCCATGGCACTCGCGAAGAGAACTGCCGGGAAGCTCTCACGGGTCGCATTGTACTCAGCAGCTGCATTGTTGAAGAACCGCCGGGCCGCGGCGATCTTGTTTTCCAAATCGGCCAGCTCGACCTGAAGCTGCTGGAAGTTGGTGTTGGCCTTGAGATCAGGGTAGGCCTCAGCAAGAGCGAATAACTGGCGCAAGGCGGTCTGCAGCTGGCCTTCCGCCGCCGCCTGGGCTGCCGGACCTTGCGCAGCGATGGCTTGATTTCTCGCCCTGATCACCGCGTCGAGAGTTTCGCGCTCGTGGCTGGCATAGCCTTTTACCGTCTCGACAAGATTGGGAATGAGATCGTGGCGTTGCTTGAGCTGAACGTCGATGTCTGAAAATGCCTGGCGGCAACGCTGCCTCAATGTGACGAGCCCGTTGTAGACGGATACGGCGTAGATCGCGGCAAGCGCGATCAAACCGAGTACAATCCAGCCGAGATTGCTCATAGCTTCAAACCCCCGTTCAGCCCGACGCAGCCAACCGCAGAATTCTCGACAGAAGGGAAAGCACAATTTCGTGAATCGGTCGAGCAATACATGACAATCGGCCGTCTGCTTGTAGTCTTCCCAACATTTCCAAGATGAATGGAGGGGAGCGCCCATGAACGAGCAAGACTTTGAAATGGATCGGCTCAGCCTTTCGCCGAAGCTCGATTTTTCACGACGGGAAATGGTGGTGACGACGTTGGCGACAGGCTTCGCGATGGCAGTGCAGCCCGTCGCTGCGCAAACGATGATCACCACGGACACCGAAGGGCTCGAAGCGGGCGAGATCAAGATCAAGGTACAGGATGGTGAAATACCCGCTTACTGCGCCATGCCGGCCCAAGGTGGGCCGTTTCCGGTCGTTCTGGTGGTGCAGGAGATTTTCGGGGTTCACGAGCACATCAAGGACATTTGCCGCAGACTCGCGAAGGAAGGCTATATGGCTATCGCGGCCGAGCTTTTTGCCCGGCAAGGCGATGTTTCCAAGCTGTCGATAGATGAAATTCGTCCGATTGTCGCCCGGGTGCCCGACGCGCAAGTCATGAGCGATCTGGATGCTGCGGTGGAGCACGCACGCGCCTCCGGTAAAGCTGATGTCAATCGGCTGGGAATTACGGGCTTCTGCTGGGGTGGCCGCATCGTGTGGCTTTACGCAGCCCACAATCCCAACCTCAAGGCCGGCGTTGCGTGGTATGGCCGGCTCGTCGGTCAATCCACCGAGAACACGCCAAAGCATCCCGTTGATATTGCAGCCGACCTTAAGGCGCCGGTGCTTGGGCTTTACGGCGCTGCTGATCAGGGGATTCCAGTTGAGACGGTCGAGCGCATGCGGTCAGCTTGCCAGGCCGCCGGGAAGACATGCGAGATTGTCATCTATCCGGACGCGCCGCACGCTTTCCATGCCGATTACCGCCCGAGCTACCGGCCGGAACCGGCAAAGGACGGGTGGGCACGCCTGCTGGCGTGGTTCCGCAAGCACGGTGTCTCGTAAGAAGGGTGCCTCGCCTAAACATCTATTGGCAATAACGGAGTGGACGGGTAAGCGGGGGCGCCATGAAAGCCTCCGACGCAACCAGTCCATCAGCGGAAACGGAAATCCAGCAACCGGCGCGCGGACGCGCGACCCTGGTTGGGTTTTCCGCCGTGCTGAGCTGGTCGTTACTGGCGCTTCTAACGGCGTTCTCGGGTGCCGTTCCACCCTTCCAGCTTGCGGCCATCACGTTCGCCATTGGTGGACTGGTGGGCGTTGCAACTTGGATCTTTCGGCCCTCGGGCATACGTGCCTTGAAGCAACCGGCGAAGGTATGGGGCCGTCGGGGTCGGCGGGTTGTTTGGCTTTCACGCACTCTTCTTCACCGCGATGAAGAACGCGCCGCCGGCAGAAGCGGGGCTCATCAATTATCTCTGGCCGCTACTTATCGTGCTCCTGTCTGCCTTGTTACCGAATGAGAAGCTCCGTGTGCACCACGTGGCAGGGGCGTTGATGGGGCTTGTGGGCACCGCGGTCTTGCTGGTTGGCGGGCAGGGTTTTCTGTTTACAGCTGAATATTTGCCTGGCTTCGCGGCTGCGTTCGGCGCCGCGTTGGTTTGGGCAACCTACTCCGTCGTGTCACGTCGCCTCGCGGCAGTGCCGACGGATGCGGTCGTAGGGTTCTGCTTGGCCACGGCCGCATTGGCGGCGGTCTGCCATATTGCCTTCGAGAACACCGTCTGGCCCACGACGTTGGGACAGTGGGCCGCCGTCTTAGCGCTGGGCATCGGTCCTGTGGGAGGGGCGTTCTACGCCTGGGACCATGGCGTGAAGCATGGCGACATTCGCGTACTCGGCGCGCTGGCCTACAGCGCGCCGGTGTTGTCAACCATGTTTCTCGTCCTCGCAGGGTTCGGCAAAGCCAGCATCAGCCTGGCATTGGCGACCGTGCTTATCACAGGGGGAGGTTTGCTGGCCGCCAGGGACATGCTGCGCCCGTCGCAGTGAGGCTGACCTTGCCGTCCGCAAGGCTCAGCCCTGAAGCAGTTTCGCAATTTCTTCCTTGAGCGCAGGCCCAAGATCCTCCCGCTCCAGCGCATAGGCAACGTTGGCAACGAGAAATCCGAGCTTTGATCCGCAGTCATAGATCTTGCCGTCGAAGCGCACGGCGTAGAAGGGCTGATCGGGCTGGGCCGCGAGGCGGATCATGGCGTCAGTAAGCTGAATTTCCCCGCCGGCGCCGCGCTCCTGCCGCTCCAGCAAATCGAAGATTTCCGGTTGCAGAATGTAACGCCCACTGATGTGCAAGTTGGACGGAGCCGTACCGCGAGGCGGCTTCTCGACCATGGTAGTAATGCGCGAGACCTTGGCTGCACGATCCTCAACGCCCACGATGCCGTAAAGGTGCGTCTGATCCTCCGGCACGGGGGAGACCGCAACGAGATTGCCGCCGTGCTCCTGATAGGCCGTTATCATCTCGGAAAGGCACGGCGGGTCGCCGTGATGCAGCATGTCCGGCAGCAGCAACGCAAACGGCTCGTTACCTACGATTTCACGGGCGCACCAGACCGCATGGCCAAGCCCAAGCGGTGCCTGCTGGCGGGTGAAGCTCGTCTGCCCTGCCGCTGGGAGATCACGAGCCAGAAGCTCCAACTCCTTCGTCTTGCCGCGTTGTTCCAGCGTGCGTTCGAGCTCATAAGCACTGTCGAAATGGTCCTCAATGACGGCCTTGTTGCGGCCAGTGACGAAAATGAAATGCTCGATGCCCGCCGCGCGTGCCTCGTCCACGACGTGCTGAATGACCGGCCTGTCGACGACGGTCAGCATCTCCTTTGGCACGGCCTTGGTTGCCGGCAAAAACCGCGTGCCAAGTCCTGCAACTGGAAAAACCGCCTTGCGAATGGGTTTCCTTGGGCTGGTCATGCAAGTCTCCGGATCTTTTGCCGGCTTACGAAACTAAGCCGGTGCGTGCTAGCTCAGCTATTTAGGGCTCAACGGCCGTCCTTTAAACTCACTGACGGTTTGGCCAGATCAGGGCGTGGGGAGAAAAATGGCCGTACTCGTCACAGGTGGTGCTGGTTACATCGGCAGTCATATGGTGCTGGATCTCCTGGATGCGGGAGAGAAGGTGGTCATCACCGATAATCTGTCGTCAGGCGTTCGCTGGATCGTTCCCCGAGAAGCCGAGCTCGTCGTCGGCGATATCGGGGACCAGCAACTCATTGAAGCCATCATCCGCAAGCACGATGTCGACGCCGTCATTCACTTTGCTGGCTCGATCGTTGTGCCGGAATCGGTGGCGAACCCGCTGGCCTACTATCATAACAACACTGTGAAGTCGCGGGCACTGATCGAAAGTTGCGTCCGTACCGGCGTGAAGCACTTCATCTTTTCCTCGACGGCGGCTGTCTACGGAATGCCGAAGGAAAACCCGGTGCGAGAGGACTCAGAGCTCAAGCCGCTTTCGCCCTACGGCACTTCAAAGCTGATGACGGAGCTGATGCTGGCCGATGTGAGCCGCGCCCATGATTTCCGCTACGTGGCGTTGCGGTACTTCAACGTGGCTGGGGCCGACCCGAAAGGGCGGTCAGGTCAGTCTACACCGCGAGCGACCCACCTCATCAAGGTTGCGTGCGAAACTGCCCTCGGCAAGCGCAGCCACATCGAGGTCTTCGGGACGGATTATCCGACGCCGGACGGTACCTGCATCCGCGACTACATCCAGGTGACGGATCTGGTGCGGGCGCATTCCGCCGCGCTCAAGTATTTGCGGAACGGGGGGGCGAGCGATGTCTTCAACTGCGGATACACGAAGGGTTACTCGGTCCTTGAGGTGATTGACGCCGTAAAGCGTATTTCGGGTCGTGACTTCGAGGTGCGCCTGGCAGACCGCCGCCCTGGCGATCCGGCCGCTATCGTGGCCGCATCCAACAAGATCCGCTCGGCGCTCAACTGGACGCCCAAGTTCGACAATCTTGATACAATCGTCTCTCAGGCGCTCCGCTGGGAAGAAGAGTTGGCCCGACGCGAGCAAACGTCCTGACTTTCCTGCTGCCGCGCAGGTGTGGCCCCATTGTCGCCAAGAAAAACGGACACCTCACAAGGTGAGCTCTAGAGACTCGCGCCCGTCTTTTGCTGGGCTGACCGTGCAGCGTGGCGAGCGAGGGAGGTGCGCCGATGATGAGCGCAGCCGCAGGGCGGCGCAGGAAACACCACTTACAACTGTTCTGCGACCTCGCCATTGGGCTAGCTGCGCTCGCTCTGATTCTCGTAACATCGCGACCTGCCACAGCTGATGAGGCGTTTCGGGCGTGGGTGGAGGAGCTGTGGCCGGAGGCTCAGGCGTTCGGTATCTCCCGCAAGACGTTCGATACCGCGTTCCGCAATCTGGAGCCTGATCTGAAGCTGCCCGACCTCGTTTTGCCCGGCCGCAAGCAGACCCCGCGCGGACAGGCGGAATTCACTCGGCCGCCGCAGGACTACATCAACAAGAAGCAGATCGAGCGGCTCGCCGCCGCCGGTCGAGCCCTGCGCGCCGAGCATGCGGAGACGCTCAGGCTGATCGAACGGAGGTTCGGCGTGGAGGGCCACGCCGTCCTTGCCATCTGGGGTCGCGAAACCGCCTTTGGTGCACATCGGCTACCCCATAACGCCATTCGCGCGTTGGCCACGCAAGCCTATCTGGGCCGGCGGAAGGATATGTTCCGGAATGAGCTTCTCCATGCGCTGAAACTCGTCGACGACGGCATCATCAGTTTGGAGGAGATGCGATCCTCGTGGGCAGGTGCAATCGGCCTTCCGCAACTCATGCCCTCGGAGTTTCATCAATGGGCTTATGACCTCGATGGGGATGGTCGCAAGGACATCTGGAACTCGATCCCCGATGCGCTTGCCGCGATTGCCCGCCAGTTGCAGGGCAAGGGGTGGGTCAAGGGACAGACCTGGGGCTACGAAGTTCGCCTGTCTCCGAAAGTTGATTGTTCCTTCGAGGGCCCGGCCAACGCCCGCCCAATTTCAGAGTGGATGGCGCTGGGCGTGCGGCGGGCTTTTGGTCGTGAGTTTCCCGCCAGCGTGCGCGACGCTGAGGCTTACCTGATGATGCCCGGCGGCGCTTACGGCCCGGCCTTTCTGGTTCTTGAGAACTATCGGGTCATTCGCCGCTACAACATGTCCGACCTTTACGCCGTGTTCGTCGGCCATTTGGCTGATCGCATCGCGGGTGGCGGCGACTTCGAAACGCCGTGGCAGAACATTACGCAGTTGCCAACCAAGGACGTCGAAGAGATACAGCGCGGATTGAAAGCGGCGGGCTATGCCATCGACAAGATCGACGGCAAAGTAGGTTCGAATACGCGCTGGCAGATTGGACTGTACCAACGCGCCAATCAGCTCAAAGTCGACTGCTGGCCAACAGCAGCACTGCTGCAGCAACTCCGGTCTGCCGCAGAGCGTTAGGGAGGGGAATGGTGTCCCGTGTTCTATCCAGTTTCATCGCTGGATTGGCGGTAGTGATGGCGCTTACAACTGCATCGAATACCGGGGAAACGTCCGAATCCCAGATTGCAACGCCGGTCGACCTTGCTCCTTTTCTCAAAGGCGTGCGTCGCGAGGCGCTCAGGTCAGGTGTATCTGCGACGACATTCGATAGGGCGGTGAGTGACCTTGAGGCTGATCCCGAAGTGCTGGTTCTTGCCTCAGCACAGCCTGAGTTCGTGAAGTCGGTCTGGGATTATCTGAATAATCTGGTCAGCGAGGCACGTGTCGCGGCAGGGCGCGAGCGTCTAAAGCAATATGGTGAGTTGCTTGCTGCCATCGAGCGCACCTTCCAGGTCGATCGCCATGTGGTCCTGGCGATTTGGGGAGTGGAGTCGAACTACGGGTCGGCGCAGGGTAAGCGCAGCGTACTTCGATCGCTGGCAACTCTTGCGGCGGGTGATCAGCGCCGCCCCGATTTCTGGAAGCGCGAGTTCATCGCTGCTCTGCGTATCCTGGAACGCGGGGATGTGCCGCGTGAGCGCATGACTGGGTCATGGGCCGGCGCCATGGGCCACACGCAGTTCATGCCCACGACCTACCATGCCCATGCGGTCGACTTCGACGGCGACGGGCGTCGGAATATCTGGGACAGCGTGGCGGACGGTTTGGCATCGACTGCCGCTTACCTGAAGCATCACGGGTGGGATCTGGACGATCCCTGGGGCTTCGAGGTGGTGTTGCCGGAAGGGTTTAATTACGGTCTATCGGCTCCCGAGCACGAGAAGCCGGCCAGTTTCTGGCGCGAACTCGGTGTAAAGCGCCCCAAAGGAATAACAGTCCGTAACACCAAATCGCCGCTTCGATTACTGTTGCCGGCGGGGGCAGCAGGTCCCACCTTTCTCGTTACACGGAATTTCAACGCGATTCTGCGATACAATCCTGCAGAAGCCTACGCGCTTGCCGTCGGGCACTTGGCAGACCGGATTGCTGGTGCGGAACCCATCCAGTCGGCTTGGCCTGAAACGGATCGGCCTTTAACACTCGCCGAAAGGAAGGAACTTCAGCAACGATTGCGGGATCGCGGACTTGACACTGGACCTGTCGACGGGATCATCGGTCGTCAGTCGCGCGCTGCGATCCGGTCTTATCAGCGAACGCGCGGGCTGCCTGAGGACGGCTATCCGAGTTATCAGCTTTTGGAATTGCTCCGACAAGCCGATGGTTAAATGGAACGGAGTAGGCTGACGTGTCTCTAGACTCCGCCATACGGCTCAACTCTGGGTTTTCGCTGGCAGCGCTGCTTCACACGTTGCTCGCCGTGGCCACCTGCTTCGTTGCCATCACGACCCTTCCTGGCTCCCTGCGAGCGCAGGAGGACTGGGGCGCAAGCTATATCACGCCGTTCCCCCAGAATGACGTCTACCGCATGCAGGTCATCGGAGACTGGATGGCCGAAGGCTTGTTCAGCGCGGTCAACGAGGCCTTCCGTTCTGATACCCGGGTCCGACTCCCCAGCAGGATACATTCCCTCAACGGCCTCATCCGTATGCGGCCGGAAGACTTTTTTCAAGTTCGAGGAGTCGGTAAAGAGCGAGCCGATGCATATCGCGATCCTCATGCTAGGCATTGGGGACCGTATACCCCTGCGCGCACCAGATGGTCGGCGGGTGAACGTCGGCTCTGACGAATGGAAAGAGGAATACGGCCGCCGGGTCGATCGCGTCATTCGGGCACTCAAGCGGAGTGGCGCCGCCGTTTACTGGGTCGGGCTGCCGATCGTCCGCCGTCCCGACATGGACGAGGACGTGCGCATGCTTAACTCGGTGTTCCGTGAACGGGCACTTCTCAACAATGTCAAGTTCATCGACGTGTACGATACGTTTGCCGATGAAGCCGGGCATTTCACGCAGTATGGTCCTGATCTGACAGGCAAACAGAGGCTGCTGCGTGCCGAGGATGGAGTCGCGCTGACAACCGTCGGCAATCGCAAACTCGCGTATTTCGTCGAGCGCGAGATCAAACGCGACCTGACCCAGGCCAAGAACGAACGGGATATTCCGCTGGCTGGTAGCGAGGCTGAGCAACGTCGCATCTCGCCGAAGGCCCAACAGGAAGAAGCCGCAAAACAGCAATCGAACGAGCAAGGCAGTGGTTGGGCAGCCGTCGTCGAGCGAGGCTCGAAGGCGAGCCCGAACGGAAGCTCCGGCGGAGCTCTCAAAGCCGACAACTCGAAGATCAAACTCAAGACGCGGGGCAATTCCGGGAAAGAGGAGGAAACGACGATCGAAATCCTCAGACCCGCGATTCCGGCATCGGTGGTGGCGATCATCGCGCGCCAGCAGTCGCCGGACAGGCCCGCGCAACTGGGAGATACAATCTCGGAAACTTTGCCTGGCGGCGTGACGGTCATGAGCTCGATCACACCCGCGCTGACGGCGGGTTCCCAGGCTCAACGGCGCCGGCTTGCTCCGACGCAGTCGCCATTCTTCAAGGTGCTGGTGAAGGGCGAAAGATTGCCGCCCAAGCCCGGCCGGGCAGACGATTTCCGCTGGCCACCAACCGAGGCTGAGCGCGCGGAAACTCTCGGCAAGGAAGCCGGCCGGGGCTGATGAAGCTTGGCTGATCTGACCGTCCTGTTATCTCGCGTGAGTCGGCCTCCCATCAATGATGGGCAATTATGAGTTCGTCTTTCCTCGTCCGACCTGCCGAACGGCGCGACCTGGCCAATTGGGCTCAGATGCGAGCTGAACTTTGGCCATGCTCTTCCAGGCAGGAGCACCTTGCGGAACTGGAAGAGGGGTCCAAATCGACTTCGTTTCGCGGCTGGGTTGCCCTATCAGACGATCGCTGCATCGGTTTTGCGGAGGCCTACATTCGACCGTTCGCAAACGGTTGCGACAGCCGACCGGTCGTATTCCTTGAAGGCATTTGGGTGGGCCCGGATTTTCGGAGATTCGGCGTCGGGCGTGCTCTCGTCGAGAGCGTCGCGGAATGGGCCCGCGCACAAGGTATCTATGAGCTCGGCTCCGATGCCGAACTCACCAATACGCTCTCGCAAACGTGTCACTTGAAGTGGGGTTTCGAGGAGACGGAGCGGGTGGTCTATTACCGGATGAAGCTCCGGTAACTGCTCCGTCTGCTGACCTCAGAAGCTCGCTTCAACGCGGCAGATCCGTGCGACCCATCAGAGCTTTGTCGATGGCGTGCGCGGCTTGCCGGCCTTCGCGGATCGCCCAGACCACAAGACGATTGGCCGCGGCGCATGTCTCCCGGCCACGAACAGCCGTTTGCTGCCCTTGACGCGGTAGTCACGGTCATCGGCATCGACGCCTTTGAACCGGCCACGTGGCACAACTTCCAGGCCAAGCTCCTTGATCACATCGTTTTCGACCGGCCCGGCGAAGCCCATGGCCAGCAGCACCAGATCCGCCGGCATTTCGCCTTCGGTGCCGGGAATAGGCTTGAGCTTTTCATCGACGCGCACGTAGTGGAGCTTTTCCACCTTTCCGTTCCTGCCGGAAAAGCCCGTTGTCGAGATCGAGTACTCTATCTTCGCGCCTTCAGCCTGGCTGGTCGAAATGCGCAGCTTGATTGGCCAGTGCGGCCAGGTGAGGTCCTTGTTCTCCTTCTCCGGCGGCTTGGGCATGATCTCCAGCTGGGTCACGGACTTCGCACCCTGCCGGATGGACGTGCCGATGCAGTCGGAGCCGGTATCGCCGCCGCCGATAACGACGACGTGCTTGTCCTTGGCGGTGATCTCCTTGACGTTGCCAAGGGTCTCGCCTGAGACGCGCCGGTTCTGCTGAGGCAGGAACTCCATGGCGAAATGGATGCCATCGAGGTCGCGTCCTGGCGCGTTGGCGAAGAAGTCGAACGGCTGTTCCGAGCCGCCGGTGAGCAGCACGGCATCGAACTCGGCCTCGAGCTGCTTTGCGGAAACATCGGCCCCCACGCGCACGCCACAGTGGAAAACGACTCCCTCGGCCTCCATCTGCTTCACGCGCCGCTCGATGATGTGCTTTTCAAGTTTGAAGTCAGGAATGCCGTACCGCAGCAGGCCGCCCGGCTTGGCGTTCTTTTCGTAGACATGCACCTCGTGACCCGCCCGGGCGAGCTGTTGGGCGGCGGCAAGGCCGGCGGGTCCCGAGCCAACGATCGCAACACGCTTGCCCGTCTTGCGCTCCGGCGGCTGGGGAATAATCCAGCCTTCCTCGAAGGCCCGGTCCGCAATGGAGCACTCGATGGTCTTTATGGTGACTGGCCTGTCATCGATATTGAGGGTGCAGGATGCCTCGCACGGCGCCGGGCAAACGCGGCCCGTGATCTCCGGAAAATTGTTGGTCGAGTGCAGATTGAGTGCCGCGGTCCTCCAGTCGCCCCGGTAAACGAGGTCATTCCAGTCCGGGATCTGGTTATTTATCGGGCATCCGTTGTGGCAGTACGGGATGCCACAATCCATGCACCGCGCAGCTTGTGTGCGCACCTCGTTCTCTGACAGCGGAACGACGAACTCCCGCCAGTGCTTCACACGCGTCTCGACGGGCTCATAGCCGCGGTCGACGCGCTCGAACTCCAAGAAGCCGGTGACCTTCCCCATCTGAGTTTCCTGAAATCAATTTGCGTCCGAGGCTTTCCTTTAGCGAGCGCACCTATTCCGCCGCCGGCTTGTGCGTTCGGGGCAAGCCGATCTCCAGCACCTCCAACCCCGTTACGTCGTGGGCCTGATGCTCGGCCATCTTGCGCAGGGCCTCGCGGTATTCGACCGGCATCACCTTCTTGAACTTCGGCAGCCAGTTCCGCCAGTCGGCGAGGATCATGCGGGCCTTGGCCGAATTCGTGTAGCGGGCATGGCGCTCGATGAGCTGGTGCAGCCGCTCGGCGTCCTTCCGGTCCATGTCCGAGAGGATGTCGACGAGCCCGTGGCTCTCGAGGTCGCCGCCCTGGTTGGAAAGCCGGCGCATCACCTCTTCCTCGGCCTCGATCGGCTCGAGGTCGATCATGGCGAGGTTGCAGCGCTGCTCGAACTTGCCGTCCTCGTCGAGCACGTAGGCGATGCCGCCCGACATACCGGCCGCAAAGTTGCGGCCTGTCGGCCCGAGCACGACGACGACACCGCCGGTCATATACTCGCAACCGTGGTCGCCTGTACCTTCGACGACGGCCACCGCGCCGGAGTTGCGGACAGCAAAGCGCTCGCCCGCAATGCCGCGGAAGTAGCACTCGCCGCTGATGGCTCCATAAAGCACCGTATTGCCGACGATGATCGACTCCTCGGGCTTGATGCCGGAAATCGGGTGCGGCCGGACAATGATCTTGCCGCCCGACAGGCCCTTGCCGACGTAGTCGTTCGCCTCNCCGACGAGGTCGAGGGTCACGCCGTGGGCAAGCCATGCGCCGAAGCTCTGTCCGGCTGTGCCTTCGAACGTGAGCCAGATCGTGTCCTCCCGCAGGCCCTCGTGCCCGTACCGCTTGGCGATCTCGCCTGAGAGCATGGCGCCCACGGCACGGTCGCGGTTGGTGATCTTGAGCTCGTGGCGCACCGGCTTCCGCTCTTCGAGCGCCGGCTTGGCGAGCTCGATGAGCTTCCGGTCGAGCACGTTCTCAAGGCCGTGGTCTTGGCGCTCGCAGTTGTAAATCGCGACGCTGCTATCGACCTCCGGCTTGTAGAACAGCTTCGAGAAGTCGAGGCCGCGCGCCTTCCAGTGACGAATGGCGCGATCCTTGTCGAGCACGTCGGACTGGCCGATCATCTCGTCGAAGGTGCGGAAGCCGAGCGCCGCCATGTACTCGCGCACTTCTTCAGCGACGAAGAAGAAGTAGTTGATGACGTGCTCTGGCTTGCCCCTGAACTTCGCGCGCAGCACCGGGTCCTGCGTCGCGATGCCGACGGGGCAAGTGTTGAGATGGCACTTGCGCATCATGATGCAGCCCATCGCGATCAGCGGCGCGGTGGCAAACCCGAACTCGTCCGCGCCGAGCAGGGCGCCGATCACCACATCGCGGCCCGTGCGGATGCCGCCGTCGACCTGAACCGCGATGCGGCCGCGCAGGCGATTGGCGACGAGCGTCTGATGNGTCTCAGCCAGGCCGATCTCCCACGGAGAGCCCGCGTGCTTGATTGAGGTCAGCGGCGACGCACCAGTGCCGCCCTCGAAGCCCGAGATGGTGACGTGATCGGCCCGCGCCTTGGCCACGCCCGCCGCGACCGTGCCAACGCCCACCTCGGAGACAAGCTTCACCGAAATGTCCGCGTTCGGGTTGACGTTCTTCAGATCGAAGATGAGCTGCGCCAGATCTTCGATCGAGTAGATGTCGTGATGCGGCGGCGGCGAGATGAGGCCGACACCTGGCGTCGAGTGGCGCACCCTGGCGATGATCGCGTCCACCTTATGCCCGGGAAGCTGGCCACCTTCGCCGGGCTTCGCGCCTTGGGCCATCTTGATCTGGATGACGTCCGCGTTGACGAGATACTCCGTCGTCACCCCAAACCGGCCGGAGGCCACCTGCTTGATGGCCGAGCGCATGGAGTCGCCGTTGGGCAGCGGCTTGTAGCGATCGGATTCCTCGCCGCCTTCGCCCGTATTCGACTTGCCGCCGATACGGTTCATGGCGATGGCCAGCGTGGTGTGCGCCTCGCGGCTGATGGAGCCGAAGCTCATGGCGCCAGTCGAGAAGCGCCTCACGATATTGGCCGCTGGCTCAACCTCCTCCAGCGGGATCGGCTTGCGACCGATCTCCTCCGCAGACTTGATCCGGAACAGCCCGCGCAGCGTCATGAGCTGTTCAGACTGCTCATTAACTTGCTGCGCGAAGGCCCGGTACTTCTCCGGCAGGTTGCCGCGCACCGCGTGCTGCAGGTCGGCGATGACGGTCGGCCGCCACATGTGCGCTTCGCCGCGCACGCGATAGGCATATTCACCGCCAACGTCGAGCGAATGCTTCAGAACCGGCGAGTCACCAAAGGCTTGGCGGTGTCGCTCGACCGTCTCGCGGGCGATATGGCGCAGGCCGACGCCTTCGACCGTCGTGTTGGTGCCGGTGAAGAACTTCTTCACGAAGCTCGACTTGAGGCCGACCGCGTCGAAGATCTGGGCACCGCAGTACGACTGATAGGTCGAGATGCCCATCTTCGACATGACCTTCAGCAGGCCCTTGTCGATGGCCTTGATGTAGCGCTTGATCGCTTCTTTCAGCGACAGGTTTTCGCCGAGCTGAGGCAGCAGAGCCTCGATCGTCTCGAAGGCGAGGTAGGGATTGATCGCCTCAGCACCGTAGCCTGCCAGCGTCGCGAACTGGTGCACCTCGTGCGCCTCACCGGTCTCGACCACGAGGCCAACAGACGTCCGCAGCCCTTGCCGGATGAGGTGATGGTGCACGGCGGAGGTCGCGAGCAACGACGGAATCGGAATGCGATCCGGCCCGGTCGCGCGGTCCGACAGGATGATGATGTTGTAGTCGCCGGAACGAACAGCCTCCTCGGCCTCGGCGCAGATCACGTCAAGGGCGGGACCCATGCCGGCAGCGCCTTGCTCCACCGGATAGGTGATGTCGATCGTAATGGACGTGAAGTGATTGTCCGGCACATCACCGATCTGGCGAATACGCTCCAGCTCGTCATTCGTGAGAATCGGCTGGCTGACCTCGAGCCGCTTCAGCTTCGAGGTGCCCTCCAGGTCGAGCAGGTTCGGCCGTGGACCGATGAACGACACGAGGCTCATGACGAGCTCCTCGCGGATCGGATCGATCGGCGGGTTCGTCACCTGCGCGAAGTTCTGCTTGAAGTAGGTGTGCAGCAGCTTCGGCTTATTGGACAGCGCCGAGACCGGCGTGTCAGTGCCCATGGAGCCCACGGCTTCCTGGCCGGTCTGGACCATAGGCGCCATCAGGAGCTTGAGGCTTTCCTGCGTGTAGCCGAAGGCCTGCTGCAGATCGAGAAGATCGACGTTGGACTTCCGCCGCCTTGGCTTCTTGGGTAGCGGCAGTTCGCTGACCTTGATCTGCGTGCGGCGCAGCCACTGCTCGTAAGGATGGCGAGCTGCGAGCTCGGCCTTCAGTTCATCGTCGGAGATAATGCGGCCCTGCTCGAGATCGATGAGCAGCATTTTGCCTGGCTGCAGCCGCCACTTGGAGACAATCTGATCCTCGGGAATCGGCAGCACGCCGGCCTCGGACGACATGATCACCCGGTCGTCCTTGGTCACCAGGTAGCGTGCGGGTCTCAAGCCATTACGGTCGAGCGTGGCGCCAATCTGCCGACCGTCGGTGAAGGCGACGGCAGCCGGGCCGTCCCACGGCTCCATGAGGGCAGCGTGATACTCGTAGAAGGCGCGGCGGCGCGAATCCATGAGCGGATTGCCGGCCCAGGCCTCCGGGATGAGCATGACGGCGGCGTGGGCGAGGCTGTAGCCGCCCATCACCAGGAATTCGAGGGCGTTATCGAAACAGGCCGTGTCCGACTGACCCTCGTAGGAAATTGGCCACAGCTTGTGGATGGCATCGCCGAAAAGCGGCGACGAAACAGAGGCTTGGCGTGCCGCCATCCAGTTCACGTTGCCACGCAACGTGTTGATCTCGCCGTTATGCGCGACCATGCGGAATGGATGCGCCAGTTTCCACGATGGAAATGTATTGGTGGAAAACCGCTGGTGCACCAACGCAAGGGCAGAGGCCAACCGCTTGTCTGACAAATCCTTGTAGTAGGCCTTGACCTGGTAGGACAGGAACATGCCCTTGTAGACGAGCGTGCGGCTCGATAGCGAAACCGTGTAATGGCCGATGTCGCGACCCTTATAGGCGGCGTAAATCGCGTTCGAGACGACCTTGCGCGCGATGTAGAGCCGGCGCTCGAAAGTGTCTTGGTCCCTAATCGCTTTGGGCCGGGCAATGAAGATCTGCCGGTGTACAGGCTCAGTTGCCCGCACCGTGTCGGATAAACAGGAGTTGTCGACTGGTACGTCGCGCCAGCCAAGCAGCTCCAGCCCTTCCTCGCGAATAATTCGGTTCCAGACCGTCTCACAGTGCCGGCGTAACCGGTCGTCGCGCGGCATGAAGATGTGTCCGACCGCGTATTGGCCCGGCGGTGGTAGCTTGAAGCCGAGCTTCGCGCATTCCTCGACGAAAAATTCGTGCGGAATCTGGATGAGAATTCCGGCCCCGTCCCCCGCGATCGGGTCAGCTCCAACAGCGCCGCGATGCTCGAGATTCTCGAGAATCTGAAGTGCGTCCTGGATAATTCCGTGCGTTGGACGCGATTTGAGGTCCACAATAAAGCCGACGCCGCAGGCATCAAACTCGCGGGTCGGGTCGAACAGACCTCTTGGAGTTTCCTCGTCCTGATTCCCTTCGCGCAGCGCGTCAGGATGGAAGCGGCTCTCGGTCATGGGTCGGCCTCTCATCCGGGACTCCCCGGGGCTCGATCTTATCACAAGGGACTCGTCGATTGTGCGACGGATCGGGAAAGCAAGGCACGGCCTCTCTGGAGACCGGCAGGACTAAANGCGAGCGAAGANGTTCAAGCTCGCGTCTGGGTGCGTTTTCGGGTTCCCGTGGCCGTGGAAGTGCGTTTGAGGTTCGTGACCGTGCGCACGGTGCCGGACACCGTCCGCACCACCTTCAGCGCCTGATCGAACCAAATGTCTTCCACGGGCATCCTTTCGCGAGGTCACACGCCTCGTTGGTTATAAAGGACAGGAATGCTGACCTTTCGCGCGCCACATAAGCAGATTTTGTGGCGCGACACAAGCACTCCGTAGGCCGATACGACTAACGACGTGGCACTTAATGGAATGAGTGAGTGGCTCGCCGTTAGTGGGCAAGAAAACCTTGGCTACGCCGGAGGACTGATGGTGAAGCCGCTCTGGGAAGAGCGGTGACTCAGCCTGCCGGTAATCATTCCCAAGGCAGGTGTTTATCGGAAAGGTGACACGGTTGGGGGATGAAATTGGAAGAGGGAACCATGCTTTTGATTGTCGTCTGGAATAGTGCCTTGGGAACGCGCGCTAGGGTTATCGGTCGATAGCCATGGCATGTTTGATGATCGACAATGCTGGCTCGGCGTTTTCCTTCAAGCCCAAGTTTGTGCCGGTCGTCGAAGCCGCTCAGGGAGGCTCGCAGCCCTTGGCGCTACGCTGATCAGAACGGCCAGAACGTTTGATTTCGGGATAAGCTAGCTTCTATTCCAATCCGGAGTTGCGAAGCAAGGCTATGGGTCAAATACGTATTCGAATTTTACCCGAACAATTTGCGGATCCAGCGAGAAATAAAGCTCTCTGCATAGATCACGTCGGCTTCAATCCTAATCGGCATTTGTGTGCGGTTGGAGAACAGTGAGATCAAAGGGATTTTCCAGGTGACCTGCTGATTATCATTCTGTAGATCGCCATTAGTATTCTCGAAACGCTGCGCTTTCATGGATATTGTGAAGAAGCGATTGGCAAGCATTGCAACGAGCATTGCATCGGCCATCTGGTTNGANTCCTGAGAGGAAGNCNACTTCGGAGGCTCAATTGTACCTCGTATGCGATAGCCTTCCTTGTCTCCAAGGCGTTCGATAGAGAAGGTGCTAAACGGCCCCTTTCTAAATTCAGGCGAAGTGCGGCTGTGTTGATAAGCTAGGACTGGATCAGAAAAATCGATCGTCATGGTGCATGTGAACATCCCCGACTTTTGTCCAAGTTTACCTGCAAGAGATCTTATTCCCGGAATAGTCGCAGTTCGCGGCGTTTCGCAGTCACTAATAAAATCTAGTTCAGTTTCTCTTTTCTCGGAAAAATTTGGGTGAGAAATAATTGCCATCAGTTCGGCCGACACCGCCAGTTCGACGGTCAGAAGAACCTCTCCGTTTTCCTTGAACTCTGCTTCCGAGTTGACTTCAAAGCAGCCGTTCAGCAACAGTGTTGCTAAGAGCAAGAGGACATGGCGTGAGAAATTTATTAAACGAAAAGCGTTGGCGAATTTATTCTTCTTATAGCGATGCATAATGCCCCCTTGCTCCGCAATCCGGAAGACTATCGATTCAATGCCAATAGGAGTTGTGCAATTAAGAAATTCCCAATCCGTGGGCGGTGCGTGAAGGGCTGGCCTACTGATAACCTGCTGAGCGGGCCTGCTGTCCAAGCCTCAGGGCCAAGCTGGACCAAGCTGACGCTTTTCAACGCTCGGCCGCCTCGCCTCGGCCGATACCATACGGCAGAGTCGCCGAACTGGTCGTCGGCAGGGTGTTTGGGCGTTTGTGGCCAAGTCTCTGAGATCCACTCCATGAATTCTAGGGCAAAACCGGACATCGTGGTTGCGAGGGGAGGACCGCAACCACACCGGAAAATCGCCCAGCACTGTCAACCAAACCCGCGTTTCTTGGGCGTTTTTGTGGGCGGCGAATTTTGAGCGATCACGTAACTGGTTGATTTTACTGGTGAGCCCGGCTGGAATCGAACCAGCGACCCTCTGATTAAAAGTCAGATGCTCTACCGCTGAGCTACGGGCCCACGGCGCCGTGAATACAGGCCGCGCGGCTGGATGGCAAGGGTGCGTGACGAAGTGGAGCGAAATCTTCCAAAGCCCAGGCTAACCCTTGCCACGGGCGAGCTCCTCAATGGTTACAGTAGTCTTCAAGCAGGCCCCTGGGCAGGCGGTCGCACCAGGTGAGAAACCACACGTCCGTAGCGCCAATGGCGTGATCCACAGTGTACCAGCGGCCGTTGCGGCGCTGGAGGATGGCCTCGGTGCGAAGACCGTCGAGATGCTCGGCGGAGTCACGCAGCATCGTCCGCCTGATGTCGATGCGTCCGCCCCCTGGCCGCTGGGGATAGACTTGCGCAAAGGCCCAGTTTCCGAGAACCCGGAGATCATGGACGACGAATTCGACCGGCGGATTGAGCTTCGCCTCGATCACCGGCCGCATGGCGTCCATGAGGTCCCGGCGCTCCTTGGACCCGCGGGCGGGCTCGTACCAAGCCTGCGCGCAGGCTGTTGTTGCCATCACGGCGAAAAGCAAGGCACTGCCAATCAGCCGCCCGAACATGGTGGATACTCCCTCCCGACTGCCTGAACGTTACTCCGCCGCCTGCCGCGGGCCGTAGCCCAGCTCGGCGTTGAGCTTCTCGATGAGATCGGCAGCCGCCTCCGGAATATTGGTGCCGGGGCCGAAGATGGCGCGGGCGCCGGCTGCGTAGAGGGCTGGATAGTCGGACGGGGGGATGACGCCTCCCACCACGATCATGATGTCGCCGCGGCCTTCCGCCTCCAGCGCGGCCTTGAGCTCCGGCACCAGCGTCAGGTGAGCGCCCGCCAGCGAGGAGACGCCGACGATATGGACGTCATTCTCCACCGCCTGGCGCGCGACCTCCGCAGGCGTCGAGAATAGCGGGCCGATGTCGACATCGAAGCCCAGGTCCGCAAACGCGCTGGCGATCACCTTCTGGCCGCGGTCATGGCCGTCCTGGCCAATCTTGGCAATGAGGATGCGCGGGCGCCGGCCGTCGTTTCTCTCGAACTCCTCGGCCATGCGCTGCACGCGGGCGAGTTCCTTGTTCATGGCCGCAGCCTCCGCTCTGTAGATGCCGGAAACGGCCCGGATTGTTTCCTGGTGACGGCCGAAGACCTTCTCCAAGGCTTCGGAAATCTCGCCAACAGTCGCCTTGGCGCGGGCAGCCGCGACGCTGAGCTCGAGCAGGTTGGCATTACCGCGGGCGCCTTCGGTCAGCGCATCGAGCGCGGCGCGGACAGCTTCGGGATCGCGCTCGGCCCGAAGCTGCTTCAGCTTGGCAATCTGGCGCTCGCGGACGGCGTTGTTGTCGATCTTGAGCACCTCGATCTGGGCCTCGTTCTCGACGCGGTATTTGTTGACGCCAACGATGGTCTGTTGGCCGCTGTCGATGCGGGCCTGCGTGCGGGCGGCGGCTTCCTCGATGCGGAGCTTCGGGATACCGGCGGCGATCGCTTTCGCCATGCCGCCCAGGCTCTCGATCTCGCGGATGTGCTCCATGGCCCGGCGGGCGAGCTCGGCTGTCAGCCGCTCGACGTAATAGCTGCCGCCCCAGGGGTCGACCGTGCGGGTGGTGCCGCTCTCCTGCTGCAGCACGAGCTGCGTGTTCCGCGCGATGCGGGCCGAGAAGTCGGTCGGCAATGCGATGGCTTCATCGAGGGCGTTGGTGTGCAAGGACTGTGTGTGCCCTTGCGTGGCGGCCATCGCTTCGATGGTCGTGCGCGCGACGTTATTGAACACGTCCTGTGCGGTGAGGCTCCAGCCGCTCGTCTGGCAGTGTGTGCGGAGCGAAAGCGAGCGCTTGTCCTTCGGGTTGAAGTTGGTCTGGATCAGGTTCGCCCACAGCAGGCGGGCGGCGCGCATCTTGGCGATCTCCATGAAGAAGTTCATGCCGATCGCCCAGAAGAACGACAGCCTTGGCGCAAAGCTGTCGATGTCGAGGCGGGCGTTCACGCCGCAGCGCGCGTACTCGAGGCCATCAGCCAGCGTGTAGGCGAGCTCGAGGTCCGCCGTCGCTCCCGCCTCCTGCATGTGATAGCCGGAGATGGAGATCGAATTGAACTTCGGCATATACCGGCTGGTGTAAGCGAAGATGTCGGAGATGATCCGCATCGAGGGCTCGGGCGGATAGATGTACGTGTTGCGGACCATGAACTCCTTCAGGATGTCGTTCTGGATGGTGCCGGANAGCTTTTCCGGCGGCACCCCTTGCTCCTCGGCCGCCACGATNAAGAGCGCNAGCACGGGCANAACNGCGCCNTTCATGGTCATCGACACGCTGATTTCGGAGAGCGGAATGCCCTCGAACAGCGTGCGCATATCGTAGATGGAGTCGATGGCGACGCCCGCCATACCAACATCGCCTTTGACGCGCGGGTGGTCGGAGTCGTAGCCGCGGTGTGTCGCGAGGTCGAAGGCGATGGACAAGCCCTTCTGCCCGGCGGCAAGGTTGCGGCGGTAGAAGGCGTTCGACTCCTCGGCCGTGGAGAAGCCCGCGTACTGACGGATGGTCCACGGCTGGGTGACGTACATCGTCGGGTAGGGGCCGCGCAGATAAGGCGGAATGCCCGGAAGGCCGTCGATGAAGTCGAGGCCGGCGATGTCCTCGGCCGTGTAGGCTGGTTTGACCGCGATACCCTCAGGCGTGTTCCAGACTGGCACCGCATCGGAGCCCGCGGCAGGAGAGGCGCTGCCTTGCGGGGCATCGAAGGCGGCAGTGGTGAAATCGGGGATGCGGGTCATGCTCGTCAAACCAGGTTCGTGTCGGCGTAAATGTCGGTAACCGCGAATTCGGCGTCGATGGAGGCCAGGCAAACCTTTCCGCCCCCTTCAACGACCTTCGGATGTTCGGGCCAGGCGCCGGTTGCATCCTTGGTGTAGACGGCAACATTAATGCGTTCCGAGTCCACGACCATGACTTCCTGCAGGGTGGGGATCGTGGCGCAGGCCCAGATGCTCTCCCAGGTCTCGCGCTGGTTGCTGGGCGAGAGCACTTCGACGATCAGGATGGGGTCGGGGAAAAACTTCTCGTCNTTGGATTTGGGCACACATGTCACCGCCACNTCTGGTGCNCGCACATTCTCATTCGAGCGCATGCGGGGACGNATGGGTGCCTCTGTCCCGACACGACAAGGGCTCTTCCTTNCNCGCAGGTGATCTCGAAGCAACCCCGCTATCGTGGATTGGAGCAGAGCATGCGTGCCGGAAGCCGGCGAAATAGCCCGGACCATGCCGTTAACCAACTCCAGCTTGCCGGGATGGCCGTCACCACCCCAGGAGATGAACTCCTCGGCGGTCATACGGCGCTGGGCAAGAGCTTGGGCCGGCATCACGACGAACCNTTTTTCCTCGCCAGTCTTTCTCGCAACTCTATCACATATCGCGTCAGGCGGCTGACGGCGCAATCTCAAGCAGGCGATGCAACTCCTGAAGTGTCGCAATTCGATCTTGGCCGGCGAACCAGAAGGCGTCCACGCCAGCGGCTTTGAGCGCGGCTTCCTGATCGCCAGGCCGGCCGGCAAGGAAGACGTGAGTGGCGCCCGCGGACTTGAGCGCCTGTGCCGTCGCTTCCCCTAGTTCCGCGTAGACGGCGTCCGAAGAGGCTATGCAGGCGAGCCGTGCCCCGCTGTTGGCGAAGGCGGCGCCAGCGTCACCGGAGCTTGTGAAGCCTTCGCCAATCACCGCTTCGATGCCGCCCGAGGCCAGGAAGTTCCGCACCCACGTAGAACGCGTCCCATGGTCCGCCGGGGTGCCGAGCGCCGCAACGAACACGCGAGCGCGCTGGCCTTTCGCGGCCGCGTCGGCATCCGCAGCATCGCGCAGTTGCTCGAACGGTTCGGCAAGGCGAGATTGTCGAAGTGGTTTGATCTTCATGGCCGGATCAGGCGTGAGTGGCATGGCTTGCGGCCAGGGTTCCGCCGTGACGCCATCGTCGCCCAGCAGCGGGAAGGCTGAAACGCCGGTCACCTCGATGCGGCCGGTAGCGATGGCCTTGTTGCGGCGCTCGGCGACGGTGGCGATCTCATCCTGAAAAGCGCCGGAAGTGAGCGCAGCGGCCATGCCGCCCTTCGATTCGATGCCCTGGAACAGCTCCCACGCTTTGCGGGCCAACTCATCCGTCAACTTTTCGACGTACCAGCTCCCGCCCGCAGGATCCGCAACCCGGCCAAGGTTGGATTCCTCCTGCAGCACGACCTGAATGTTGCGCGTCACGCGGCGGGCGAAAGAGTCGGTCTTGCCGAGCGCGTAGGTGAACGGCAGCAAAGTGATCGACCGAGCACCACCGAAGGCAGCAGCCGCGCAGGCGATGGTGGTGCGCATGATGTTCGTCCACGGATCACGCTTTGCCATCATGCGCCAGGCGCTAACGGCTGACAGGTGGACCTGCCGCGCGACGTCACCGGCGCCACACGCTTCCGCCACGCGCCAGATGAGGCGCCGCGCCGCCCGGAGCTTTGCCAAAGACAGGAACTGATCGTCGTCGACCGCGAGCGACACGGCGATCTTGGGCAGCGCCTGTTCAGGGGAAATGCCGCCCACCTCGCAAGCCCGTAGATAGGCCACGAGGGTGGCGAGCATCGCCGCAAGCTCTTGCGCCTCGCTGGCGCCAGCGGAGTGATAGGGATTGCCGTCGGCTACCAGCGCGGTCACGTGGGGCCAAGACTGCGTCTTGCGGACCAGGTCGACTGCGCGGGCGAGGCTCTGATTAAGCGGCTCGCTGAGTTGTCCAATCTGGGCCAACGTTCCGAGCGGATCGGCGTTGAAGTGACCGGACCGCGCGACATCGCCGATACCGCGCTCCGTCCAGAGGAATTCCAGCGCATTTGCCGCTTCGACCACAGCTTCCCCGGCTACGAGAGCGATTGGCGTCTGCTCAAGCGCCACTCCGTCCAACGCCGCAGCCAACGACCCCTCATTGAGCGGCAACCCTGATGTTCCCGGCGATGCGATATGCAGGGCGATGGACGTAACGCCACCGCGCAAATCTTCATGGATTGCAGCTTTGGCTTCTGCCGGATCAGTCGCGGAATGGAATTGCCGGATGTCCCAGCCGGTCTTCTCGCCGGGGCGGCTGAAGCCGCGCGTGTATGGCGCCTCACCGGGTCGGGCCGTTTCGGTGCCGGGCAACGTGTCGGCGCGCGTGTAAAGCGGCGCGATGCGAATGTCGTCCAGCGTGCGGGAAACGAGCCGCGACTCGAAATCGCTTCCCTTCAGAACTTTGGCGACGAGCGCAAGCCAAGCTTCGTAGGTTGCAGGTTCGAAGTTGGCTGCAAGCTTCAATTCCGTCGTTTCGTCGCTCATCCAGCTACAACCCTCTTCCATTGCGGGCCGCCCCTCGGGCCGGCCCCGCCCGCGGGCACATTACTCGAACTCGGCCGCAATGCCACGGTCAGATAACATGCCAGGCGAAGCTGCGATATTCAGTGATTAATTGGATTTGAAGGCGCGGTCCTTTTCAGTCCGCCGGTCGCATGTCATCACGGTAATAATCGAAGGTGCACACGAATCGGTACGGCGTGAGTTCTACTACCGGGCGGCGCAAGACATGGGGAGCCAGCGATGGAACAGGACGGCAAGATCTTCATCGGCAAGAGCAGCAAGCCGGAATACCTGGACCTAAAGCTTGCCAATCGNCANGGNCTCATCACNGGCGCNACNGGCACCGGNAAGACCGTGACGCTGCAAGTGCTGGCCGAAGGCTTTTCCGACGCCGGCGTGCCCGTGTTCGCCGCCGACATTAAGGGGGATCTTTCGGGGATAGCAGCGAAGGGGGAACCGAAAGATTTCATCCTGAAGCGGGTCGAGGAGGTTGGGCTCGAGGGCTACGAGAACAAGGCGTACCCGACGATNTTCTGGGACGTNTTCGGCGAGAAGGGCCACCCGNTCNGGGCGACCGTGGAGGATATGGGTCCGCTGCTCCTCTCCCGGATGATGGAGCTCAACGAAGTCCAGGAAGGCGTGCTGAACATCACATTCCGTGTGGCTGCCGACGAAGTCGCCGCCGGGCACAAGCAGTTCTTGCTTCTCGATCTCAAAGACCTTCGCTCGGTCCTAAATTACGTCGCTGAGAACGCGAAGGAGATCTCGACGAAATACGGCAATGTCGCCGCCACGTCGGTAGGCGCCATCCAGCGGCGCATATTGGTTCTGGAAGAGCAGGGCGCAAGCCAATTCTTCGGCCAGCCTGAGCTTCAAATTACGGATTTTCTGCGCACCACCAACGACGGCCGCGGCTACATCAATCTTCTCGCTGCCGACAAGCTGATGGAGAAGCCGCGGCTCTACGCGATCTTTCTGTTGTGGCTTTTGACCAAGCTTTGGCAGACGCTTCCGGAGGTTGGCGATCCCCCCAAGCCGAAGCTCGTATTCTTCTTCGATGAAGCGCATTTGCTGTTCAATGACGCGCCAAAGGCNTTGCTCGAACGGATCGAGCAAATCGCGCGACTCATCCGCTCCAAGGGCGTGGGCGTCTACTTCGTTACGCAGAATCCGATGGACGTGCCGGATACCGTGTCTAGCCAGCTCGGCAATCGTGTGCAGCACGCACTGAGAGCCTTTACGCCACAAGAGCAGCGGGCCGTGAAGGCCGCGGCAAGCACGTTCCGGCCGAATCCGGAACTGGATACAGAGCGGGTTATCCTGGAGCTCAAGGTGGGCGAGGCGCTCGTGTCCATGCTGGAAAACAAGGGCGAGCCTTCCATAGTGCAGCGTACGTTGATCCGCCCGCCGTCGGGCCGCATTGGTCCGCTGACGGACACAGAACGCAAGTCCTTGATCGAGAACAGTCCGGTCTACGGCAAATACGAAGACGCAATGGACAGCGAGTCGGCGCATGAACTGCTCTCCAAGCGAGCTGCCGAAAAGGCTGCGGAGGCAGCCGCAACGCAGAATGAGTCGGCTCTGCCCGGTTGGGCCAAGGTGATCTTCGGGCGTGGGCCAAGAGGCGGCATGTCGGTCGGCGAACAGATCGTTCGCGACGTCACGCGCTCAGTCATGCGCTCGACCATCAATCAGGTGAAGAACGCCATCATCAAGTCGATCTTCGGCAGCCGGAGGCGATAGGATGAGGTCGGCGTTTCGCGTCACGGCTGTAGTCGGCTTGTTGTGCGGCCTGGTGTCAGCAGTGGCGCACGCGCAGCGGCCCGTTGAAGAACAGGGGCGTGCTCTGGCTGAGGAGCATTGTTCCAGATGCCACGCGATTGGCCTCGAGGATCAGAGCCAGTTGCCAAGTGCGCCGCCGCTGCGCGAACTGCCAAAGCGATATCCGGTGGAGAATCTGGCTGAAGCGTTCGCCGAGGGCATCGTCACCGCTCATCCGGCGATGCCCCAATTCACGTTTGAGCCCCCGCAGATCGCGGCACTGCTCTCTTACATCGACAGCTTGGAAAAGAAATAGCTCAGCTGCCGCAAGACGGCAGCTGATTACCTCTAACGTGCGCCGGCCTTCGGAACGACGTCAGGTGGTGCTTTCAACCAAGCCTGTCCCGAACGTCCGAGCTTATAGCCGACGTCGAAGAGCGCGGCCTGATACTTCGGATCGAACAGCTCTTTCGGCTTGGCTTGGAAATCCTGCGGGACGAATGCGAGATTGAAGTCCGCATCGCTGTCCTTTGCCATGCGGTAGATGCGGTAGATGTCGTTCCTGTGCTGGTTCTTGATGAGCGTTTCGATGGCCCGCTCTGCAATGGGCAGCGCCTGCTCACGCACAGGCTTGTATTCCGGTTGATACTTGCCGTTCTTGACGATGTAGAGCCGCCGCTTTGGCAAGGAGTCGTAGAATCTGTCGAGCGCCGTCAGCGGCACATTGATCGGTGACACGAACACTTCCTGCGTCGTGCCGCCGTCAACGTGGAGCTCGTCGTAAGTCTTGCCCTCAACCGTAACAGGTATCCGGACTGGCGGCAGTGCACCGGGAATGGAAGCTGACGCCAGGAGAACATCTCTGAAAAGTTCGAGGGCGCGCGGATGTCCGCTGGCGGCGATCTCGCCCATGTTCCAGATGACCGGGCGTTGGGCGTCGAGATTGGTCGTCAGGACGAGAAGCAACCGGCCCTTGCGATATTCGGCTGCGATTTCCGCCAGCACGCGCTCGTTGATGTACGTCGCTATGAGCTGGCGAAGAGGGGCGCTATCCGTCAGCGCGGGACCGCCAAACACGGCCGGGAGAAGCTGCGCGACGACCAGCTGGTTTGTGCCATAGCGTGTCCAGATCTCGTGGAGCTTTTCGTCGTAGCGCGGTCCGAGGAAGGCGAAAGGCGCTGTGAGTGCTCCGGCGCTGACGCCCGTGACGACTTCGAACTGAGGCCGGTTCCCGCGTTCTGTCCAACCGACCAGCAGACCGGCGCCAAAAGCACCATCTGATCCGCCACCGGAAAGAGCCAGGATATCAACCTCGGCGCGCTCCACGTTCACGCGCCCATCTGAGTGGGCAAGCCGCGAGACCGAGGGCAACCGAACGCGCAGCGCCTTCGCAATATCGGAGGGAACCTCGTCGCCCCAGGCACGTACCCCTGTAAAGTCGAGAGGATTGGCGCGAGCGGCCAGCTCGGCATTGGGTACCGGCATGCGGGGAACGATCGTGGCACATGCGGCCATCAACAGCGCTGGGGCAATGACCAGCGCGCGAAGCAAAGTTCGCAATACCAAGTTCGCTCCCCCCTATACGCGAAATGTGCCTCCCCAAGGCTCTCTTAGGACGGATTATTACATCTCTAACCGGGAGATGAACAACGGTCCAGAAATGCGACAAAGTCATAAAGAGTTTCTAAGCAAGAGAGCCGC
>Ga0065724_100238_pt1 | contig 41406 bp, 39 predicted proteins | sample TheenrcSG05JP960_FD_59111 | JGI IMG/M metagenome (GOLD analysis project Ga0065724, IMG submission 59111) | Thermophilic enriched microbial communities from mini bioreactor at UC Davis - Sample SG0.5JP960 | ecosystem: Engineered > Solid waste > Grass > Composting > Bioreactor | place: USA... | reverse complement strand
CAGCCGACGAGCGACTGACCCGCCGCGCTGTGCGAGAATCGAGGACCGGGCCGATTTGGCCCGGTCCTCCGGTGTTGTGCGCAAAGCCAGGGAAGGAGTCGGGATGGGTGCGCGCGTCGAATCGGTCAGCTTCACGATCGAGCCGCTGGCGCCGTTCCGGCTCGACCTGACGGTCTGGGTCCTGCGCCGCCGGCCCGACTACGTGGTGGATCGCTGGGACGGCCGGACGTATCGGCGGGTGCTCCCGCTGAACGGCCAGCCCATCGAGGTGGCTGTGACGCAGATCGGACCGATGGAGACTCCGTGCTTGCACGTCGTCGCGTCCGGNCCCGGCGCCGGGGACGAGGTGGTTCCAGCGCTCCGACGGACGCTCATGCGNATGTTGGGTACGGAGGTGGACCTGAGCGGTTTCACGCGGCTGGCCGCGGGCGACCCGGCGCTCGCCGAGCTTGCCACCCGCCTGCGGGGCGCGAAACCCACCCGCTATCCCACGGTATACGAGGCGCTGGTCAATGCCATCGCCTGCCAGCAGATCACGCTGACCTTTGGCCTGCGCATCCTGTCGCGCCTGGCGCAGGAATGTGGGATGACCATTCAGCGCGACGGCGAGACCCACGTCGCCTTCCCCCGCCCTGAGGACGTGCTGACGGTGAGCCCGGACCGCCTGCGCGAACTGGGCTTCAGCCGGCAGAAGGCGCGGGCGGTGCTGGAGCTGTCGGAGCGCCTGGTCGACGGATCGCTCGATCTGGAATCTCTGGAGGGCCTGCCGGACGATGCGGCGATGGAGCGGCTGCTCGCACTGCGCGGAGTCGGCCGCTGGACGGCCGAGTACGTCCTGCTGCGTGGGCTGGGGCGGGTGCACATCTTCCCGGGCGATGACGTCGGCGGCCGGAACAACCTCCGTCGCTGGCTCGGCATCGAGGAGGCGCTCGACTACGACGGCGTGCAGCGCGTGCTCGGAGCCTGGCGCGACTACGGCGGGCTCCTGTACTTCTACCTGCTCCTGTCCCGAATCGCCGAAGCGGGCCATGTGGAGCTGGATGGTCCGCGGGATACGGGATGACGCCCTCGTGCGTGTCGTCCTGAGCGGTGCCGGGCCCACGCTGGGATGGTGGGCTGCTTGCGGGTGTTCCGGGGTCGATTCGGCAGCGTTGATGCGACGAGCTAGGCGAGTTTGAGACGCGAGGCGCGGGATCCATGAGCGACTCGACCCGGGTGCTCACCATCGGCCATTCGACGCGGTCGGTCGCGGAGTTGATCGACCTGCTGCGGGAGAACGGCGTGACCCGGCTGGTCGATGTGCGCACCGTGCCTCGGTCGCGCAAGAACCCGCAGTTCAACCGCGAGACGCTCCCCGAGGCGCTGGCGGAGGCAGGTATTGCGTACACGCACATGGCGGCACTCGGCGGGCTGCGGCGNGCGCGAGCCGACTCACCGAACACCGGGTGGCGCAACGCTTCCTTCCGCGGCTTCGCCGACTACATGCAGACACCGGACTTCGCCGCGGCGCTCGACGAGCTGATCGACCTCGCCAGCAGCGACCGGATCGCCATCATGTGTGCCGAGGCGGTCCCCTGGCGCTGCCACCGGTCGCTCATCGCCGATGCGCTCACCGTGCGCGGCATCCCCGTCGCGCACATCATGGGTCCGCGCTCGACCCAGCCACATCGCATGACCCCCTTCGCCGTCGTCGACGGTACCGACATCACCTATCCCCCAGAGGAACCCACGAGCCAGGAATGACCCTGCCGGTGGTGGGGTCTGCGCGGTCTCCATTTGCGCCAGCGCAAAGACGCGCCGGGCGGTCTTCGGCATAGTCGGATGTAGCTGGGCGGTAGGCCCGGCGCGACGCGGCAAAGGGAGGGTACGACCTGGTGAGTGACCCGGCGGTGACGTCGTTCCTGCTCAACCCGGAGACGGTTCTGGCGGCGCTCTATGAGGTCTACGACCCGGAGCTGGGGGTCAACGTCGTCGACCTCGGGCTCGTGTACGGCGTGCAGGTCGAAGGGCGCCAGGTGCGCGTGACGATGACGTTGACCACGCCCGGGTGCCCGCTGCATGACAGCATCGCGACGGCGGTTGAGGAGGCGGTGCGAACCTACGCGCCGGGCGTGCAGGATGTCGTGGTCGATCTCGTGTGGGACCCGCCCTGGGGGCCGGAGATGATCACGCCAGCGGGGCTCCGGGAACTGGGCTGGGAATAGGGGAGCGGTCGCGCATGAGTGAGACGGCACCGGAGCCGATCCTGGCCTCCTGGAAGGTGAGTGAGGTCATCAGCCGATACCCACACCTGGTGGACGAGCTGGTGAAGTTGAACCCCACCTTCCGCCTGCTGCGCAACCCGGTCATGCGGCGCGTCCAAAGCCGGCTGGTGACGGTGGCGCAAGCCGCGGCCATCGGCGGCATGGAGCCGGCTGAGCTGGTGCGGGCGCTGAACCACGCCATCGGGATCGAAGTTCCCGAAGAGCAGCCGGCGGGACAAACGGACGCTGCAACGACTGAGGACGTGCCACCCTGGGTCGGGAGCGCACCGATCGACGCCGAGGTCGACGCCCGGCCGATGCAGCGGGAGGGGCGGGAGCCGTTTAGCGCGATCATGGCCGCCGCGCGCCGCGTCGCGCCGGGGCACGCGTTCCGCCTCTGGAACACGTTCGAGCCGGTTCCGCTCTACGACGTGCTCGGGCAGCGCGGCTTCGTCCACTACGCCCGGCAGCACGGCCCGGAGGACTGGGAGATCCTCTTCTTCTACGCCGGCGGGCGGGCGCGTGAGGCGACGACCCCGGCGGCGCAGCCGCGGCCGGCTGCGCCGGCGCTGGATTGGGAATCCCCGAGTGCGACGGTGACGATCGATGTGAGCGATCTGGTGCCGCCGGAGCCGATGATTCGGATCCTGGAGGCGCTCGAAGCGCTGCCGGCAGGTGGCACCCTGCTGGTGCACCACGTCAGGCGGCCGATGCACCTCTACCCCCGGCTCGACGCGCTCGGCTACCGGCATGAGACGCGCGAGCTCGGTCCGGGGCGGGTTGAGGTGCTGATCGAGAAGACCACCGGCGCGGAGGAACGGTGATGCGCCCCGGGGGTGGAATCAGCAGCGCGCACGCGCCGGACCTCGATCTCCCCGCGCGCTTCATGGTGCTCGGCATGGTCGACCTCCTCGCCGTGGCAGTGCTGGCGCCGTTCGCCGTCCCGCTCTTCGCGGGGAGCTTCAGCGATCTGCGTCTGCTCGCCTTCGTGCACCTCAACACCCTCGGGGTGGTCGCCGCGGTGATCCTCGGCGCCACGTACCAGCTTGTGCCGGTCGTCTTGCAGACGCCGTTAGCGTCGGTCCGTGTGGGGCGGCTCTCCTTTTGGGCGTTCCTGGTCGGGCTGTCGTTCTTGCTGCCGGGGCTCCTGACGCTGCGGCACTGGGCGATGGGGACGGGCGCGACCCTCTTGGTCGTTGCGTTCCTCCTCTACATCGGGGTGGTCGGCACGACGCTGCGGCGAGCGCAGCGCTGGGACGTCGTGGCCTGGCATCTGGCCGTGGCGCTGGTGGGGCTCGCAGGAGGCATCTTCGCCGGGCTGCTGCTGGCGGGCAGCAAGGGAAACGGCTTCCTTGGCGCGATGACCTACCCGCTCCTGGGCGCCCATGTCACCTTCCTGCTTGCGGCCTGGGTGCCGGTGCTGCTGGCCGGCGTCGCCTACCGGCTGGTGGGGATGTTCACGCTGGCCGAGGATGCCCTGTGGCGCCCGGCAGCATGGGCCGGATTGGTCCTGATGACGGGCGGCGCCTGGTTGCTGATCGCGGCGTTTCTGCTCCGCACGGACCCCGTGGTTCGCCTCGTAGCGGCACTCGCGATCGCCGCCGGGCAGATCCTCTTCGCCGCGCAGTTGGTGCACCTCTACCGGGCGCGGCGGCGCCGGGGATTCGACGTGCACATCCCCTTCGCGCTCGTCTCGGCTGGGGGCGGGACGGCGGCGGCGCTGCTCCTGGTGGCCGGGATGGCGCTCGGGGCTGCGGCCGTCGTCGGCGCTGTGGGTGGCTGTGGTGTGGCTGACGCTGGGTGGGCTGGCCGAGACGGCGATCCAGGGCTTCTTCTACAAGATCGCCACGTTCCTCGTCTGGCTCCACCGGTACGCGCCGCTCGCCGGGCGCCAGCGTGTGCCGCGCCTGGAGGAGATGTACTACCGCCGTCTGGCCGTCGCCGGGTGGCTGCTCTGGACGGCCGGGTTGGCCCTGTCGCTCGCGGTTGCCCCGCTCGGGAACGCGGCGCTGGGGCGCATCGCGGGGATGGTGCTGGCCGCGGGCCTGGCTTGCTTCCTGATCAACGTGGGCCGGATCGCGGGCCACGGACTGTCGAACGTGACCGTGTGGTTTCGACGGACGCCGACCCCACGGGTGGGGTCGGGTGCGACTGAGGATGGAGTGGTATCGTGACGGTGAATACGCCTGACACCCCGGAGACCGTGACGCTCGACGTGCGCGAGATCACGCCGCGCGAGCGGCACGCGCTGATCTTCCGGCAGTTCCTCGATCTGGCGCCCGGCGAGAGCATGCGCCTGGTCAACGACCACGACCCCAAACCGCTCTATTACCAGCTCATGGCGGAGTACCCTGGCCAGGCAGGCTGGGAGTACGTCGAATCCGGACCCGAGGTGTGGCAGGTCCGGATCACGAGGCTCACCCGCTGATCTCCGGGCCACGCGCCGTGACACCCGCGGCGGCGCGTGGCTCCCCACCCCACTACCCTCTCTCCCACCCCTTCGGGCACCCCGCGCGAGCCATCGCGCGGGGTGTTTCTTGGGGACACCCGGCCGGCCGAGGACCGACCTGGAGAGGATGCGCAGCGCGACGGGCGGGCGTGGTACAAGGGGGCGGAAGACGTGGTGGTGACAGCTCAGTCGGTTAGGGGACCGCAACCCGTGGTCACGCAGCAACCGCAGACGACAACCAGCGAGCCAGTCTCCGGGCCGGAGGCGATCTGGCCGCCGTTCGTGGCGGCGTCGATCGCGCTGGCGCTGAGCGGTGGCTTTGCCCTCGGCGCGGGGCTGTTCGTCGCGCGGTGGCTGGGCGACGGGACCGGCCGGTGGTGGATCGCAGCCAGCCAGGCGCACGGACAGGTGCAGCTCTTGGGTTGGATCGGCCTGATGGTCCTGGGCGTAGCGTTCCACTTCTTACCGCGGTTGGCGGGGNNGCCCCTCGCGGTGGCCCCGGACTGGCTGGTGTTGCGCTGTGGTTGATCGTTGCCGGGCGTGGCGCTGCGTGGGATCACCCAACCGCTGCTGTCAGCGGGTATAGGCGCTCCCATGGCGAGCTTGGGGCTTGTCGTCGCGGCCGGGCTGCTGCTCGCCGGGGTGACGCTCGCGGTCGTGATGCTGGTCGCGACGATCCGGAACGCGCCACCGCGCAAGACAGGGGCGCTGCGGCAGGTGCGTCCTCTGTTCCTGGTGTCCTTCGGCTCGCTGTGGGNNGGGGCGGGTCCTGAGCGCGTACGGGCTGGTCGCTGCCGAGCGAGGGGCAGGCGTTGTCTCGGCGTCGTTGGACCGGATCATCGTCGAGATCGAGTTCTACGGGTTTCTCGTGCCGGTCGCCGCGGCGATGACCGCTCGGACCTTCCCGCTGTACTTTCTAGACGCATCCGCCGCGGGCGCGCCTGCTGGTCGTCCCCGTTGCCGGGCTGGTCTGCGGGGTCGTGCTTCGGGCGACGGGCGATCCGTCGCTGGTCGGGGTGGGCCAGATCCTTCACGGGGCGGCGCTCGCGTGGCTGATCGCGGCGCTGCGCGNCTTCGGCCCGCGGCGGCCGCTACCCCGGCGGCCTGCCCGCCCGCTGCGCGATCCGCTCCAGCTTCACGCAGTGAGCGCCTATGCGTGGCTCGCCGTGGCCGGGGGTGCTTCCCTGCTGGCCGGGCTCCACCAGATCGGGCTGGCNGTGCCGGCTGTCCCGGCCGACGTTGAATGGCACGCGCTGGGGGCGGGCTTCGCCACGTTGTTGATCCTGGGCGTCGGGTCGCACATGCTGCCCGGATTCGCCCGGCGGGAACTGCGGAGCGCTGCGCTGCCGTGGGTGACGCTGGCGGCCGGCAACCTGGCGGTCGTGCTGCGCGTCGCGGCCGGACTGACGGGGCAGGGCGGCGCTTGGCTCGGCGGCCTGGCGGGAGTCCTCGGCATGCTCGTCGTGGCGCTCTTTGCGGTCAACGTGCACGGACCGCGTCGGTAAACATCGGACCAGCGTACCGGTCCTGTACGAACGGACAGTTGTCCCCCTGTCCAATCATATGCAGCGAAACAGTCCCATTGACGGGTGACAGTTGGCGCTGTTCTCCCTATCCTAAGAGCAGGAAATGACGGTGAGGCAAGCCTCGCTGGCGAACGAAGCGTTCCGGATCCGGGCCCGATTGGACGACCGTGATGGGCTCGATGCGGAACCGATCCTGTCCCAACTGGTGGTACGGACACGATTCGAGGAACTCACCGATCCGGGTGGTCGGAACCCCGATCATCCAGACTCCCCTCCCTTCCCCAACGGTCGGAGCAGCCACCTGTGCTCCACCGACACCCCTGACGAAGGGCCTGCTCGTCCCCGCACGGTAACGTGGAGCAGGCCCTGACCTCCTCTTGGCGTGCCCGCGGCGGGCGACCTCGGCGGGGAAACGGTTATGATTAGCGGAGCAGCGCGACGGCAGCGCAGGTCTCCGCGAGGAGACAGCCGAGCACTGCCAACCGCAGAGAGGACACGAACGATGGAGCGCTCACGCGGACTGTACCGATCGCGGAAGCACCGGATTATCGCCGGGGTCGCCGGCGGCCTCGCCGAGCGGTTCGGCGTGCCGGTCTGGCTGATGCGGGTCATCTGGCTGCTCCTGCTGCTGCCGGGCGGCCTGCCGGGGCTCGTGCCCTACATCATCCTCTGGATCCTNATCCCGGAGGAACCGGAGTACGACTAGCCGCCGCCACGCGGCGTCGCGGCGCGCCCGGTTATGATACAGTTTAGTTGCCAAATATCCGGCCGAGGCGCCGTTCAGGCACACGGCCTCGGCTGCCGGTCAGCGGTGTGCCGCTCCGTCGGAAGTGAGGAGTCTCGATGGTGGACACAGGGTTGACCCGCGAGCAAGTGATTGACGCCCTGCGCCCGGTCCAGGATCCGGAGATTGGGCGGAGTCTCGTCGATCTCGGGATGATTAAGGATGTGGCGATTGAGGGCGGACGGGTCCATGTCCACGTCGAGTTGACCACGCCGGCGTGCCCGCTGCGCGGGCGTATCGAAACGGACGTCCGCCAGGCCTTGACGGCGTTGCCGGGAGTCTCCGAGGTCGCCGTCCAGTTCTCCTCCCGGGTCCGCGCTGCCGGGAGCGGTATGCCGGACCGTCAGCCGCTCCCCGGCGTGAAGAACACCATCGCGGTTGCCAGCGGCAAGGGAGGCGTCGGTAAGTCCACCGTGGCGGTCAACCTCGCCATCGCGCTGGCCCAGGACGGCGCTTCGGTCGGCCTGCTCGACGCCGACGTCTACGGGCCGAGCATCCCGATCATGATGGGCGTCTCGCACCGCCCGACGATGCAGGACGGCAAGATCGTGCCGCTGGAAGCCTTCGGGGTGAAGGTGATGTCGGTCGGGTTCATCCTGGACCCGGAGAAGGCGCTGATCTGGCGCGGTCCGCTCGTCTCCCAGCTCATCAGCCAGTTCCTCAGCGACGTCGATTGGGGCGAGCTCGACTACCTGGTGATCGACCTGCCGCCCGGCACCGGCGACGCGCAGCTTACCCTGGTACAGCGCATCCCCCTCTCCGGCGCGGTGATCGTCACCACGCCGCAGGACGTGGCGCTCGCCGACGCGGTCAAGGGGCTGGCCATGTTCCGCGAGGTGAAGACGACGATCCTGGGGATCATCGAGAACATGAGCTACTTCATCTGCCCGCACTGCGGCGAGCGCTCCGAGATCTTCGGGTTCGGCGGCGGCGAGCGTACCGCGACGCGCCACGGCGTCCCGCTGCTGGGGCAGATCCCGCTGGAGGGCTCGATTCGGCAGGGCGGCGACATCGGATTCCCGATCGTCGTGTCCGACCCGGATTCGGCGCCGGCAGTGGCCTTCCGCGACGCGGCGCGCCAGGCGGCCGCGCGGCTGGCCGTCGAGGCCGTGCGCAAGCCTCGCCGCCCGCGCATCATGCTCCGCCAGACGACCTAGCGCGAAGCGTCGCCAACACGCACCCCGCCCCGGTAATCGCGGGGCGGGGTTTTTTCCATGGAGTTTGGTGAATGAGTCGCGTCTTCCCGTCACCCGGTCCCGCATTGTTGTCATCCTGAGCGGAGCGAAGGATCTCGCGTCGGATCGGCCACGCAGCGGAGAGATCCTTCGCTGCGCCGGGGGCGGCTGGCCGCCGCCCCCGGCTCCGCTCAGGATGACACGCGGGGAGTCGCGGGTAGCTGGCGGGAAGACATGGTTAATTCGGCAAACTCCATCCTATGCTCGCCGGTCCGTCAGCTTCCACCAAGCCCAGAGCGACACCGGACGGTTACGTCCGTGGACGGGGCGGCGCGGGAGATCGGGGCGTGCCTTCCAGCAGCGGTGGCACGCGTCTTGGGTTAGCCCAGTAGAAGGGTCTCGCACCTGTACGCGAGGCTGACGGAAAAGGAGCATCTTCTGAAGTTGTGGGCTATCATCGCGATCCTGGTCATTCTTTGGCTCTTGGGGCTTGTGGGGAGTATCGGCGGCAGCCTGATCCACCTGCTCCTGGTGGTGGCATTGGTTGTCCTGATCGTGCAATTGCTGACCGGCCGGCGCGCGGTCTAAGAGTCAGAACCATGACGACGCACAATCACGGGCGGTGGGGCGATCCCTCCGCCCGTTTCCATGCCGTCATCCTCCTCTGCACGTGGCCTTGAATCTGGTACGATCTGCCAGGCATGCCGCGCTCGACGTGCGGCATGGGGTCGAGACACTGAACCCGCGATGAACCCGCTCCGCGAAGCAGGAGGATACCGGTGCGCTGTCCGAGATGTCAGTCGATCACACCGGCCGCCGCCAACTATTGTCCGCAGTGTGGCCAGGCGTTGCGCGATCAGGCGCCCGCGGGGCGGCGCCGAGTCGTCGTCACGGGCGTCGGTGCGGTCTCACCGCTGGGGCTGACTGCTGAGGAGACCTGGCGCGGCCTGATCGACGGCCGCTCCGGGATCCGACGCATCGAGGGCTTCGACCCGAGTGACCTCCCGGTGCAGATCGCGGGGGAGGTGCGCGGCTTCAGCATCGGTGATTGGGTCGATTCCAAGACGGCGCGGCAGATGGCGCGCTTTAGCCAGTTTGCCGTCGCGGCGGCCGGTATGGCGCTGCAGGACGGACGGCTCGACCCGGGGTCGATCGACCCGTGCGCCGCGGCAGTGATGATGGGCACCGGGGCGGGCGGTATGGCCACGATCCTGGAGGCCCAGGAGGTGGCGCAGCGGCGGGGGCTGATGCGCGTCTCCCCGTTCTTCATGACGACCTTCCCCCACAACCTCCCGGCCTACCACATCGCCCAGACCTTCCGCTTCCTCGGCCCGAGCCTAACGGTTTCCACCGCCTGCGCGACCGGTGCCCAGGCAATCGGCGAGGCGCTGGACGTGATCCGGAGCGGACGGGCGGACGTGGCGCTCGCGGGCGGGACGGAGCACGCGATCTTCCCGCTGTTCGTGGCGAGCTTCGCGGTGCAGCGCGCCGCCTCGACCCGCAACGACGAGCCGGAGCGCGCCAGCCGGCCCTTCGACGCCGACCGGGAGGGCTTCGTCATCGGTGAGGGTGCGGCCGTCCTGCTGCTTGAGTCGGAGGAGCATGCCCTGGCCCGCGGCGCGACGATCTACGCCGAGGTGGCCGGCTCGGGCAGCAGTAATGATGGCTACCACCCGATCGCCCCGGACCCGGAGGGTACCGGCGCCGCGCGCGCGATCATGGCTGCGCTCGCCGACGCGGGCGTGGATCCGTCTGAGGTGGACTACATCAACGCCCACGCGGCCAGCACGCCGCTGGGCGACAAGGCGGAGACGGTCGCGATCAAGCGAGCGCTGGGCGCGCGCGCCGCGGAGATCCCGATCAGCTCGGCCAAGTCGATGATCGGCCACCTGATGGGCGCGGCAGGGGCGATCGAGGCCATGGCAACCGTGTTGACCATCCGCGACCAGATCATCCACCCGACGATCAACTACGAGACGCCCGATCCGGAGTGCGATCTCGACTACGTGCCCAATGTGGCGCGCCGCGCGTCCGTGCGGGTCGCGATCTCCAATTCCTTCGGCCTGGGTGGACAGAACGCCTGCCTGGTCTTCCGCCGCTACGAGCCGGCGGAGATACGGTAGACGGGACAGAGGAGAGGAGCGCCGCCGGTGGGTCGCTACGCACCGATCAACGCCCTGGAGAGCCCGCGCTTCAGCGGGCTGCGCACCTTCGCCCGGCTGCCGCACGTGCGCGATCTGGCGGAGGTCGATGTCGCCGTGTTCGGCATCCCCTTCGACACCGCCACCACGTACCGCACCGGAGCCCGGTTTGGGCCGGCCGCGGTGCGCGAGATGTCGGCGATGCTGCGGACCTACAACCCGTCGCTCGACGTCAACGTGTACGACCATCTTTCGGTGGTGGACTACGGCGATTTGCCGACGGTCCCGGGCTACATCGAAGACACCTACGACCGGGTCGTCGCGGCGATGGAGCCAATCCTCGCGGCGAATGTGGTTCCGGTCGCGATCGGCGGTGACCACTCGGTCACGTTGGGCGAGCTGCGGGCGATCGCGCGGCGGTACGGGCCGGTGGGCTTCATCCAGTTCGACTCGCACGGTGACACCTGGGACGAGTACTTCGGGCGGAAGTACAACCACGGCACGCCCTTCCGCCGGGCGGTGGAGGAGGGGCTGATCGACACGGCGCGGGCCATCCAGGTCGGGATGCGCGGCTCGCTCTACGGGCCGGGGGACTTGCAGCAGTCACGCGACCTTGGCTTCGAGCTCTGGACCACGGACGACGTGCGCCGTGAGGGGCTGCCCGCCGTGCTGGAAGCGATCCGACGGCGGGTCGGGACCGGGCCGGTCTTCCTCACCTTCGACATCGACTTCGTCGATCCCAGCTTCGCCCCCGGCACCGGGACGCCCGAGGTTGGCGGCTTCACCAGTCGTGAGGCGCAGGAGCTGGTGCGTGGGCTGGTGGGGATCGACTTCGTGGGCATGGATCTCGTCGAGGTGCTGCCGGCGCATGACCCGAGTGGAATCACCGCGCTGATCGCCGCCAACGTCATCTTCGAGTTCCTGAGCGTGCTGGCGGTTAACCGGCGCGAGCGCGCCCGCTAGTGCGCGGAACGCGGAGGAGGAGAACCCCGTGGTGCTCAAGCGCAGCGAGATTCTGGCCGGGCGGATGCCGATCCGGGCCGCCCAGGTGCGGCCGCAGTCGCCGATCGCGTTCCCGATGAAGGAGGGGCAGTTCCTCCAGATCACCGACATGCAAGGGCAGCAGGTCTGCGACTTCGTCTGCTTCAACCGGCACGACATCGACGAGTACCTGTCGACCGCCCACACCCGCGGCATCAACAACTCGATGATGCTCATCAAGGGCATGAGCCTGTACAGCAACCGCCGCAACCCGATGATGGTGCTGCTGGACGACTCCGTGGGGCGCCACGACATGCTTATGCCGGCGTGCGATCGCCTGCGCTACCTGAACGACTACGGGATCGAGGACCACCCGAACTGCCGGGACAACCTGGCCTCGGTGCTGGGGCCGTACGGCATCCACTACGACCACATCCCCGACCCGATCAACTGGTTCATGCACGTCGGGCTCAAGGCACGCGGCGAGCTGGAGATCCGAGAGCCGCTGTCGGAGGCAAACGACTACGTGCTGCTACGGGCGCAGATGGACCTGATCGTCGCGGTGTCGGCCTGCCCGCAGGACCAGAACGCCACCAACGCCTTCCACCCGACGGACATCCTCATCCGCGTCTACGCGTAGGCGGCGCGGCACTCCCGGTGCCGCGCTTAGGACTCAGCCTCTGCGGGGCGACGGAGGATCTCGAAGCGCTGGCGATGGGGGATGCCGCGGTCGCGCAGCAGGCGGCCGACGTCGATGCGCCGGAGTGCGTTGGGGCTGGTCGGCGTGCGGTGCGGCGAGACGGCGATGCGCGCGGGCAGGAGCGAGCCGAACCGGCCTTCGAGGATCGCAGCCACGAGCAACTCGAGATCGGGCACGCCCGGGACGTCCTCGATCTCGGTGTCGGGCGGCTCCACGCGCGGGTCGGCGTCGAGCCATACGTAGAGGGGTGGGTGGTTGGCGCGCTCAGATTCCGGCGACTTCTCGCTGCTCATGGTTGGCGACATGGCGCGTAAAGACGGCGACCTGGGCCAGCAGCGCGTCGAGATCGAACGGTTTCGAGAGTACGCCGTCGGCCGGGAGATCATCCGCTTGCAGGCGCAGGTTGTGGCCGGCCGACATGGCGATGATCCGGATCTGATTCGTACGAGGGTCGCTCTTCAAGATCCGAATGGCCGAGGCGCCGTCGAGCACCGGAAGCATCAGATCCATCAAAATCAAGTGCGGCTGCGTGGCACGCGCTTGCTCGATCGCGGACTGCCCGTCACACGCTAACACGGTCGTGTAGCCTTCCTCGCGAAGCAGCTCGTCGAGCAACGTTCGAATCGCGGGATCGTCGTCGACGATGAGGATGCGCGCCACGTGACCTCCGTCCGATCCCGCGGGATCATGCTCCAGCATGCCGGTAGTCCCCTTCCCGGCTGACGACAGGTTGGACGGGCGGCCGCTCCTTCCGCCCGGTTCCGTTCATGGAGTCTACCGCACTGGTCACGAATAGGGAATCCACGTCTCGGCCAGGGGGAGATTCGTTTCGGTGTCGTCGGACCCAGCCGCGGACGGGCGGACGCGCAGGAGGGCCTCCACTTCGGCACGCCGGTAGAAGCGCTCGCGCTTGATGCCGCGCCGATAGCTGCGAATGCGGCCGCGGCTGGCATAGGCGTACAGCGTGGTGACCTTGACTCCGAGCAACTCGGCGGCTTCCGTCGCAGTCAAGTACTCGATACCGTCGATGTTGATCATGGTCGGCCTCCTGCGGCCAGTATAGGCGGTTGGTTGGACGGCGTAAAGCCGGGCGCATGGGGAATCAATATTCGTCATGATGTGTACACAACCTCCGGACGCGGTGCTACCATACGGATGAACGCTTTTCCCACACGGCGGCACCCCGCCACGGGGCTGCGCGCCCTTGAAGGAGGTTCGATCGATGGCTGATGCAGGGACAGGCGCGGCGACCACCGCGGGCAGAGGGCTCGAGGGCATCGTCGTCGCCGAGTCCGAGCTGAGCCTGGTAGACGGGACCAACGGGCGCCTGTACTACCGGGGCTATAGCATCCATGATCTGGTGCAGAGCGCGTCCTTTGAGGAGGTGCTCTACCTGCTCTGGTATGGCGAGCTGCCGACCCGCGCGGAGCTGGACGAGCTGAACGCGAAGCTCGTCGCCGCTCGCGCGCTGTCCCCCTCCGTGATGGAGGTGCTGCGCGTGCTCCCGCGCGGCGGGGAGCCGATCGACGCGCTGCGGGCGGCCGTCACCGTCATGGGGATGGAAGACGACGACGCCTTCAATTTCTCCCGCGACGCGCTCTTGGAGCGCTCCATCCGGCTGACGGGGGCGATGGCGACCATGCTGGCGGCGTTCGATCGGTTGCGACACGGCAAAGAGCCGGTCGAGCCGGACCCGTCACTCGGGCATGCCGCCAACTTCCTCTATATGCTCCGCGGCGAGCGAGCCAGCGAGCTGCAGGAGCGCGCCATGGACGCGTACCTCGTGCTGCTGGCCGAGCACAGCATGAACGCCTCGACCTTCTCGGCGCGCGTCACGCTGTCGGCGCTGTCGGATATCTACTCGGCGGTCTCCAGCGCGCTGGGCACCCTCAAGGGTGATGCCCATGGCGGCGCCAACCGCCGGGCGATGGAGATGCTGCTGGCCATCGGGTCGGCCGACAAAGCCGAGGCCTATGTGGAGGAGTCGCTGCGGATCAAGCGGCGGCTGATGGGCNTGGGCCACCGCATCTACAAGACCCGCGACCCGCGCGTCGACCATCTCATGGGCTACTCCGAGAAGGTGGCNGCGGAGAAGGGCGACACGACCTGGCACGATCTGGCGGTGCGCCTGGAGCAGATCACGAGTACCCACCCGTACTTCCTGGAGCGCAAGCTGTTCCCGAACGTGGAGTTCTACTCGGCTCCGCTGCTCTACGCGCTGCTTGGGGAAACCGACCTCATGCCTGCGGTGTTCGGGGTCAGCCGGATCGGTGGCTGGACGGCGAACCTGCTGGAGCAGGCGGCAGCCAACCGGATCATCCGCCCGCAGGCGGCGTACGTTGGGCCTGACCCGCGGCCCTACGTGCCGCTGGAGCAGCGCGGGTAAGGCGCGAATTGCGGCAACAGAGCGGCCGGTCCGGCCGGTGGTGTGCTATACTGATAAAGACATCACCGGACGGCCGGCCGTTTCAGCGTGCGCGCGAGCGGCGCGACGCACCCGCTCGCCGGCGCCGCCGATCCTCGAGTGGGTCGCTGACGGGGTGTCACCATCTACCAGGGAGAGGAGGTGATCCGGCTCGTGCGCGTAGAACTCAGGGATTCCGAGAGTTTCGATTCACTGCTTCGGCGCTTCACCAAGGAAGTTCAGAAGTCGGGCCTGCTGCGCGACTATCGGAGCAAGCGGCGGTTCGTGAGCAAGAGTGAGCAGCGGCGCGCCAAGGCCCGCAAGGCGGAGCACAAGCGCCGGCGCAAGCTCGCCAAGATGGCGCAGCAGCAGTAGCTGCTGCCCGCACCGGAGCGCAGAACCGGATCACGCCGTCCGTTGGTTTGGTGTGCATGCAGTAAAGCGCCCGCTGCCGTTCGCGGCACCGGGCGCTCGTGCTGATTCGCCCGACTCGGCCCGCAGGGGGCCGGAGGAGTCCGTGAATACCCAGAGCATCAAAGGGCTGACCTGGCTGCTGCCGACCGCGTCGATCGTGGCGCTCCTCTACATCGGTGGCATCATCACGCTGGCGCTGACGCGCGACATCTCGATTTGGTTGATCCTCCTGCCCGCGTTCCCGGCAGTGGTGCTCACCTGGGTCGCCCTGATTGTGGCCTTACTCGATGTCACGCAGCGCCCCAAGACCCAGATCACCGACGAGGCGCGGATGGTCTGGCTCCTCTTGCTGGCGATGCTGAACATCTTCGCCCTGCTGCCCTACTGGCTGATCGTTGTCCGCCCCAACCGACACTCCACCGCCGGGTAGCCGGCCGTTTCCTGCACACGCACATGCGCCGGTGGCGCCGGCGTGCACCGTGGCAATGCACCGCGAGTGCGCCTAGCGCCGGCGTGCCTGATTGATCGCGTCGCGGAGGTCCGTGGCGACCTGGCGGGAGGCCTCGGCGAAGTCGGGACCGGAGCCGGCGTAGATCACGCCGCGCGCGGCGTTGATGAGGATGCCAGCGCCACTCTCGTCGAGCCCCGCCTGGACGGTTGCAGTCAGGTCGCCACCCTGGGCGCCGACACCCGGCACGAGGATTGGGAGGTCCGGGCACCGCTCGCGGACTTCGGCCAGTTGCCGGGGGTAGGTGGCGCCGACGACGAGCCCGCAGGTGCCAAAGCGCTCCTGCCAGCGGCGAGCGCGCGCCGCGACCCGCAGGTAGAGGGGCTCGGTCGCGCCGTCGTCCGTCACCAGCAGGTCTTGCAGGTCGCCGCTGCCGGGATTCGAGGTCTTGACGAGCACAAAGACGGCGCGGTCGGCGCGGGAGAGGAACGGCTCGAGGCTGTCCTCGCCCATGTAGGGGTGCACCGTCACGGCGTCGAAGTCCCAGGCTTCGAAGTAAGCGCGGGCGTAGGCGATCGAGGTGTTGCCGAGATCGCCGACTTTGGCGTCCAGGATCACCGGGATCTCCGGCGGGATCAGCCGGCGCGTTTCGATCAGCGCCTCGACGCCGGCGGGGCCGTAGGCAAGGTAGAACCCCAGGTTCGGCTTGTAGGCGCAGACGAGGTCGGCAGTCGCCTCGATGATGGCGCGGTTGAACGCGACGACCGTGCGTGCGTCATCGGCTGGGCCGAGGTGGCTCGGCAGTCGCGCCGGGTCGGGGTCCAGGCCGACGCAGAGGAGCGATCCGTTCCGCTCGCTGGCCGCCTGCAAACGCTCGCGAAAGCTCATTTCGCCCCTCACCTTCGGCATTTCCTACACTGTGTCCGTTCACACCGGCGCGTTGGGGTCGCCATGCACCGCGTCCGCGAGATACTATAATGCCGGTGGAGCCGGAGCAACGAGGGGGACCGTGGCGGCCCACCGAGGGGGGAATGGAGAGACGATGGGGACCGGGATCGGTTCGGCGTATCGTGTGCCNACGCTACAGGACGTTCTTNATGCGCGCAACGTGGTGNGGCGCTACCTGGCTCCGACCCCGCTTCTGCACTCGCCGAATGTCAACGAACACCTCGGCTTCGACGCGTATCTCAAGTGTGAAAACCTCCAACCTATCAATGCCTTCAAGATCCGTGGTGGGCTCTACCTCATGAGCCGTCTCGCGCCGGAGGAGCGCGAGCGTGGGGTCGTCACGGCCTCCACCGGGAACCACGGGCAGTCGATCGCGTACGCCGCGCGTCTCTTCGGCGTCCGCGCCGTGGTGTACGCGCCGGACGGGGCCAACCCCGACAAGGTGGCGGCGATGCGGAGGCTGGGAGCGGAGGTCGTACTGACCGGGCGAGACTTCGACGAGGCGCGCCTGGCGGCCGAAGAGCGAGCGGAGCGCGATGGTCTGCGCTACATCCACTCGGCCAACGAGCCCGACCTGATCGCCGGGTTTGGCACCTACGCGCTGGAGATGATCGAGGCGGTGCCGGACCTCGACACCGTGATCGTGCCGGTCGGCGCGGGCGGCGGCGTCTGCGGCACCGCGATCGTGATGAAGGCGGTCAACCCGGCAATTCAGGTCATCGGTGTGCAGTCGGAGGAGATGCCGGTCGTCTACCGCGCATGGCGGGAACGGCGTTTGCTGGAATTAGACGGCGGCATGACGTTCGCCGAAGGGTTGGCAACGCGCGTCGCGTTCGAGTTGCCGCTCCGAATCATGTGGGATCTTGTGGACGATATGCGGCTGGTCTCGGAAGAGGCCTTGCGCACGGCGATCGTCCACCTCATCAAGACGGCGCATCTGCTTGCCGAGGGGGCCGGCGCGGCGGCGTTCGCTGCCGCGGAGCAGATGCGCGAGGAGCTGGCCGGGCGGAAGGTCGGCTTGATCGTGAGCGGCGGGAACATTACGCTTGACACGTTGCGTTGGGCGCTAGCGATGGCGGGGAGCTAGATGGCGATGGACGGGGACTGGGTCGACGCCGAGCGGGGGACGAACTCGAGGCGGGGCCTTGGGTTCGAGCAAGTCGGCCGGTGGCTGCGCCGCCGGCAAGGGATTGAGCGGAACCCGGTCTACCGGCTCGCGACCGATGTGTGGGAAGGGCGCATTCCGGTCGAGCGGGCCTATCAGGAGGTCGAAAAACATTCCATCCTGAACCGATTGGCCGACGGCGACCTCTGGGAGCTGGACCGGGAGGCGGCGCGCGCTGCGGTCGATGACCCGGAGCGGGCGCTGATCCTGGCACGGCTCGCCATCCTGGCGGCCCGCTACAAGGGCTTCGACCGGGTGCTCGTCGACTGCAACCTGCGCGCGGCCGAGCTGCTCGCGGAGATGGGCGAGACGCGCGAGCAGGAACTACACCTGCGCGAGGCACTCCACGCCGCCGAGCGCATCGCCAATATCCCCGGCCAGCGTCGTGCCCTGTCCCGCCTGGCGCGCCTCGCCTTCGAGCGGGGGGAAACCGAGCGCGCCCGAGAACTCCTGGCCCGCCAGTTGGATGCCGGGCGCGAAGATGTCGACACCCTGGAAGATGTCGAGACGGCCCTGCTGTTGGGTGACCTGGCGCGCGGCGAGGGGGATGAGGCCGCGGCGCGCGAGTTCTACCACCGTGCCGGTCGCAGCGCCCGCCGCGTCGGTCACTTCGCAGGCGTCGTCGATGCCCTGCTGCGCCAGGTGGTGATCCTGCGTGAGCAGGGAGACCGCGACCAGGCCATGCTGCTGCTGCAGCAGGCGCAGGACGCGGCGGAGCGGACGATCGACACCCGCCTCCAGGTTGAGATCGCGGTGCAGGCCGCGGCGTTGATGGCGGAGGCCGGGCAGTTCGACGGCGCCCGCTCGCAGCTCCTGGGCGCGCTGGAGCGCGCGCGGGAGATCGGTGACCTGACGATGGAGAGCCGCTGCCTGACGGGGCTGTCGCGGGTCGAGCAGCACGGCGGCTACCTGGCGGAAGCCGCGTCGCACTTCCGCGAGCTGGCCGAGCTGGAGCAGCGGCTGGGCAACCGCTCGGCCGCGGTTCGGGCGCTCCTCGAAGCCGCCGAGGCGCTCATCAAGCTCCGCGACGCCGAGGGTGCCCGTGGCCTGCTCGAGTCGGCGGCGCAGGTGAGCGAGACCCTGGACGATCCGCTGCTGCGGCAGCGGGTGCTGGGCCTGCTCGGCCTGGCCTACGGGGCGCTGGAGCGGCGCAACGAGGCGCTGGAGTGCCTGATGCAGGCGCTCGAGGACGCGCGCCGCAGTGGTGACCGACAGGCGGAGTGCCGCTGGCTCCTCGGCATCGGCGAAGTGCTCTTGCAGTTCGGCGAGACGGCGGATGCGCTCGCGGTTGCGGCTCGGGCGCTCGATCTGGCCCGCGAGGCGGGCAGCAGCCGCCTGGAAGCCGAGGGCTACGCGCTGGTCGGGTCGATCAACCTGAGCCGTGGCATGCTGCGGGATGCCGAGGAGAACCTGCAGCGGGCGCTGGCCATCGCGCGGGCCTACGGCGACCCCGGCGAGCAACTCCACTACCTCCAGATTCTCGCGCAACTGAGCATGCAGGCGGGGCAAACCGCGGCGGCGATCAAGCACCTGCGCCAGGCGCTCGAAGTCGCCACGGTCGACGGCAGCGCCGAGATGCGTGCGCGTCTCCACGGGCAACTGGCCCGGCTGTACCAGTCGAGCAACCACCTCGCGGAGGCCGAGGAGCACTACCGTGGCGCCGCGATCGCGGCCGAGGAGGCAGGTTCTCAGCGCTTCCTGGCGCGGGCGCTCCGCGGGCTCGCCACGGTGCAGGACGCCGCGGGCAAGGCCGACGCTGCGATCGAGACCTACATCGAGGCGCTGAAGGTCACCGAGGAACTGGGGGACCGCGGCAGTGCGGCGATCCTCCACTACAACCTCGGCGCGCTGCTCTACGACCGGCAGGAGGACGACCAGGCGCGGCGCCACCTGGACAAGGCCATCGAGCAGGCGATGATGGCGGGCGACTTCGCCACCTCGGACGCGGCGCGCGAGCTGCTGCGCTGGCTCAACGCGCCGAGCAACGGCGGGCAGGCCGACGTTGCGGACGACTTGCTGCTCGGGGAGATCGCGGTCAGCGACGACTCGGAACCGCTGCCGGACCTGTTCCGCGAATAACGCCTCTGGCTAGCTAACCGTCCGTACAAATTGTACCTACGTACTCTAGACGTACGTACACCCGTGTGCTAGACTGGCCCTTGTCAGCCAGTCACAGAGGCTGATCCCCGCACGGTACCAGTAACTGACGGCTCGGCGGAACCGAGAGGGGCCGCCGCTGGGGGATCGTGCGTGCCGTGCGCGGCCGTAGTGACGCTGCGGCGAAAAACAGACCAGGTGTTGGGAAGGCCGAACATGCCTCGTCTGCAGACACGGGAAGCACCCATGGCCGTGGTGGCGATCGACGCGGGACACCTCCTGGACGACTCGCCGTTCCTCTCGCTGGACCCCGCGGACGACCTCGGCTGCCGCGGCTCCCGGCATGTGTTCGCGATCCTGGAGCCGGTCGACGACGTTCCCGGGGTGGAGTCGGCCGCTCGCGAGGTGCTGGATCTGATCCACGAGNAGNTNGCNCNGCGAGGGCGGGCAGTCGCCGACGGCGGCGCTCCTGGCGGCGGTCGAGGCCGCCAATGGGTGGCTGTGTGCCGCGAACGTCGACCGGCCGCTGACGCACCGGCTCCGCTTCGGGCTGACGCTGCTGGTGGCGCGGGATGACGACCTCTACCTGGCCCAGGTGCCGCCGAGTCAGGTTCTGATCGGCCAGGAAGGCGTGCTCTACGCCTTCCCTTCCCTCGAGACGTGGCGGGGGCGGCATGGGCTGGAGGAGACCGCCCAGCCTCTCGGCCAGTTCCCGGAGATCGAGCCGGAGCTCTACCACACGCGCATCGAGCGTGGCGACATGATCACCCTCGTGTCGACCACCCTAGCGCGGGCGATCGACCTGGCGCCTCAGGATGTCTTCGTCGAGGGCGATGCCGCGGCCGTGGCGGAGCACCTCGTGGGGTTGATCGAAACCTTCGGCGTGAGCGAGGCATACGGCGCGGCGATCGCGGTCACCGCGGCGGGCGCCGGAGGGGGGGCGCACGGGCAGATCAGCTTCTTGCGTCGCGCAGCCGAGATGTTCACTCAACTGCTGCCCGAGGAAACGGCGCGACGTTTTCAATCCAGCGCGAAACATCGTCGTGAGACGCTTGACCTGAGCGCGGAAGGGATGCACACTGGGGTCACCCCAGGAGACGCGCCGGACATCGAACCCAGCTACGCTGCACCCGACGAGTTCGCCGCTGGGGCGGATCCGGCGGGGTGGAACGGGCCGCTGGAGGAAGACCAGGACGACGCGCCCGTGGTAGGCTTTTCGGGAGACGACGGCGCCTACTGGGTTCCGGGTGCGCGGTATGGGGTGGACACGGATGCCGACGCGCCCGAGTGGTACGGGGACGATCCGCTCGCCGAAGCTGAGTCCGACGGGGACGACGGGGAAGGGAGACGTACGCTGAGCGAGCTACTCGCTGGTGCGGTCTTGGCGCTCTCTGCCGCCGTCGTAGGTGTCTGGCAACTGACCGTCAGCCGTGACCGGCCGGTGGTGCCGCCGCGGGATGACGGGACGCTCGGCCTGCCCCGTCTCGACCGCTACGCCGATCGGCCCCGCATGCCCGACCTCGCGGGGGTCCGCAGCCGGCTGCCGCGCGTGCCCGCCGGCCGCCTGACCGCCGCGGTAACGCTGATTCTGGTCCTGTGCCTGGCCGGTGCGCTGGTCTTCTCCATTCAATCGAGTCGCGCCCGGGCGCGTGAAGCTCGGATCGAGCAACTTTTCCAGGAAGCGGTGGAGTTCCGCCAGCAGGCGGCGCAAATGACCGTGCCGGTTGCGGCCCAGGCGCACCTGGAGGCGGCTGAGGCGCGCATCCAGCTCGCCCTGGCGGCGGGGCTGGATCAGGCCCAAGCGGAGCAGGAGCTGGCGGCGATCGCCACCGCGCGTGATCAGGCCCTGGGCATCCAGCGCCTGACCAACATCCAGGTGCTGGGCGGCGTCCCGGCTGCGCCGGAGGGCGTGTCGCCGCGCATCTTCTTCGGCAACGGGCAACTCTATGTGTTCACCGACGCGCTCTACCGGCTCGACAACGACGGGACGACGTTGATCCGCCTGCTGGCGCCTGAGGACGTCGTGGGCGGCGAACCGGTCGGAACGCTCCTCGGCGCCGCGTGGGGCGACGGCAGTCCGGTAGCCTTCTCCGGCACGGCCGCGTTCCTGTTTGACCCAACGACCGCGACCTGGCAGCGCCGGCCGCTCGGAACGTTTGGCACGCCCTTCAGCGGCATCGTCCAGTCGAACGGCTACGCCGGCAATCTCTATCTGCTCTCGCCTGGGTCGGGGCAGATCCTCAAGTTCGCCAGCGGTGCCTACGAGCAGCAGCCCGAGGACTGGACCGGCGGGCTGGCGTCGAACGACCTCATGTCCGCGGTCGATATGGAGATCGACGGCCGCATCTACGTGCTGCTGTCCGACGGGCGCATCCTCGACTTCTACATGAGCGCGCTGGACCACACCTACACGCCGTCGCTTACCCCGCCGATCCAGGACGCCGTGGCGCTGTCCGCACAGGCAGAGCGGCCGTACATGTACGTGGCGGACGGCGAGAATCGCCTGCTGCGGCTGACGCGGGACGGCACGGTCGTGCAGCAGTTCATGGCCGGGTCGGGCGTGCCGGAGCTGGCCAACATCCGCGACATCGCTGTCGACGACGTGCTGGGTGTCGCCTACGTCCTCACCGATCAGGCGCTCCTCCAGGTGCGCCTCCCCGCCCCGCCTCAGTAGAGCGCAACCCACCAACGACGCTGCTGAACCGGCCGGGCGCGAAGCCCGGCCGGTTTCGTCATGGGTGAATCGGATCGCGCACGATTCAAAACCTCACCCTGCACACGATTCGCAACCTATCCCCAGATGCGACGTTCTCCTATCAGATAGTCAATGATGAACGCGTATGAGGGGAGAGCGACGCTGCGACGCAAATGGGTACTGCTGGCAGTGGTGGTCGTCCTGCTGATCGGGGCCGGTCCGGTCGGTGCAGCGGACATCCTGCACGACACGGTCGACAAGGTCTTCCTTGAGCAACGGCTCAAGGGGCTGATCGGGAAGACCGGACTTGATCCGTTCGACCCGGTGAGCCCGCTCGCCGAGGCGCGGGTGCTGGACATTGAGCGGGGCGGGCGCGGTGAGTACGACGCGGCTCTGATCCGCTTCATCTATGAGGACGGCCGCAGCCGTGACGTTCGGGTGTGGCTGTCGCATCCATACCGCCTCCGGCCCGGCTGGCAGTATACCGGCCTCGATCGCTACAACACGCCGCATGAAGAGTTGCCCGGCTTGCTCCTCGATTCACCCGACGCACCAGTCCGGCTGGGCACCCCGCGTCGCCTCGATCACGCGGACCCGGTGTTCACCGGGGTCGCGGGCTTCGATTCGTCGCCGCCCGGCGGTGTCGACCGCTTGATCTGGTCACCGCAGGGGGATGCTGTGATCGTGTCGCAAGGCATACCCCACGAGATACGACTCGTCCTCCTGCCTGTGGACGGTGGAGAGCCGCTCACGTTGCCGGGTGGGGCTGTGACGCTTCCCGAGTGGACGGCGGACGGCTCGGGGATCGTCTACGCGAGATATGACGGAGGGCCCGATCCGGTGCTCACGATGGTGGACCGCGCGGGAACCGTCGTCTGGCGCGAGGTGGGCGGCGAGGTGCACGGGTACGCTCCCGTGCCCGACGGCGTGCTCATCGTGCGCTCCGGCGCGCTCTGGCACATCCCGGTCGGTGCGACCGGCGATGTGACGGCTCGCCGGCTGATCGATCTCCCTGCCGGTTGGTCTTCGGGTGTCCTCGCTCCCGATCCGAGCGGGAACCGCCTGGCGTACACCTGCGGGAGTGACCTCTGCTTGTTCGATCGCTCCACTGGTTGGTCCCAGCGCGTGGAATTGCCGTATCCGGAGCCGGGTATTGTGCGTGACCCGGATGGAACATGGCGCCCCCCGTCGCGTGGACGGGCACATGTTCTCAACCTGAAGTTGCGGATCGCCTGGAGCCCCGACGGCCAGCGCGTGGCCCTGGTTCAGTCCGACCAAAATGCGCGCCCGTTGCTGCTGCTCTTCGACCGCGACGGCTCCTTGGTGCAGCGAATCCCGCTCGGGCCTGACGGGTGGGTCGTCGATCCCCAGTGGACGCCGGACAGCGAGCTGCTGTTCCTTCAGACCTACCCGGCCAATGGCCGGCGCCTGGTGGTGGTCGACGCCGACTCGGGGCGTGGTCTACGACCTCAGTCAGCCCGGNTGGCANGCATCGGGNAGTCTCTCTCCAGCCGGCGATCGCCTGATCGTAACCGGGTGGGAGCCCGCGCTGTGGGTCGTGCCGTTCGAGCGGCAGTGATGCTAGCCGCCGACAGGGGTGAGGTCGGCGATGGGCACCGTCACCTCGGTGCCGGTGTCGAGGCGGACGGTCGCATGCCAGTGCCGCGTCGAGACGGACAGGGAGGATGCCGGGGCCGTCGGGCGTCTGAACCCGACTGCCGATGCGGGGAAGGCCCTCGGGCGCGAATGCCTCGGGGCCGGGTGTGTCGAAGCGCGCGGCGACGATGACGTCGAGGTCGTCCTCTTGGATGCGGAGCCGGCCGACGCCGCCGAAGAGGTGTTCGGCGGCTGGCTCGAGTGGCCCCTCCCGTTCCGGGTGCACCGGCAGGCCCAGTGCGCCGGCCAGAGTACAGGTGAGCGTTCCCGCCTGCTCCTCTCCCCCGCGATACGACACGAGCGCGGTGGCGCCGTCCAGCGTGAGGCGCAAGCCAGTAAGAAAGACGGGAAGCCCGGCCTCGCGTACGACGTCGAGCGCGCGGTCGAGCGCCGCGCGTGCCTGCTCGGTCAGGTCGGCAACCCGCCTGATCTCCTCGTGTGTGAGGCGGCGGGTGACGGCGGGGAGCGGGCGGGGCAGGCGCTCCAGGACCACCTGCTGAGGAGTCACGACGACCTGCGCGGGCTCCTCCCCGGCCGGACCGGGGATGGAGATCCAGTCCCCGGAGGGCCGGGTCAGGCAGGCGCGCCTCGCAGAAGCGCACGCGGCCGAGCCCGGGCGTGCGGGCGCCGAGGACCGGGATTGTCGCTTCGGGCGGCCGATTGGGATTCATCGCGGCTGTGGCCATTGGGTCACCATGTGGTCGAGGACCAACCGGGGCTGCGCGTTGATGGCGAGGTCGCCCAGCGCCTGGAGGGTGGCGACGACCCCGCGGTGGATCTCGGCGAGGGTCCACTGCCGCGCGAGCCGGGCAAGTCGATCACGGCGGTCGGCGTTGACGATGGCCTCATCGCAGCCACCGGCGAGCAGGAGCAGATCGCGCCACAGCCCGAGCAGCAGGTCGATCTGCCGCTCGACCGCGTCGCGCTGGCCGCGGCGATAGGTGTCGGCCAGCCGCCGCGCCCCGGCGATAGCCGCGAGCGGGCTCTCGATCATCTCCAGCCCGGCATCGACCGCCTGCCGCCGCGCGTTGAGCGCCTCCGGGTCGGCCGCGAGCGCCAGTGCGTGACCGATGCGCCCGCGGGAGAGGCTGGCGATCGTCGCCGCTTCCTCCGGCGGGATGCCGCGCCGGGTCAGCTCGGCGGCCACGGCACCGCGGCTCAGCGGCTCAAGCGGCACGGGCTGGCAGCGCGAGCGGATCGTCTCCGGGAGTGCCTCGGCCTCGGTGGCGATGAGGATCAGCACGACGAAGGGCGGTGGCTCCTCCAAGGTCTTGAGGAGTGCGTCGAAGGCATCGCGGGAGAGGAGGTCGCTCTCGGCGACGATGGCGACGCGCCAGCGGCCCTCCATCGGCCGTAAGGAGATCGACGCGCGGAGGTTGCGGACGGTCTCGATGGAGATGCGGGTGTGCTTCCCATCGCCGCGCTCGTCGCCGGCCGCCTGGGTCTCGCGGCTGATGATCGACACGTCGGGGTGAACCCCACGCTCGACCCGCTGGCAGGCGGAGCAGCGGCCGCAGGGGCGTTCGTCCGGCGGCGCCTCACAGAGGAGCGCCTGGGCGAAGATGCGCGCCAGCGTAAAACGGCCGATCCCCTCGGGACCGAAAAAGAGATAGGCGTGCGCCACTTGCCCGGTGCGTGCCGCGCGGGCAAGCATCTCTACGGCGACAGTGTGGCCGACGATCGGCCAGGGGGTGGCGGCAATCTCCATCGTCGGTCCCGTGTCGGTTCGGATACCGCCTAGACCTCGGCGCGCCGGGCGTTGGGGTCGCGGCTCGGGATTGAGATCGGCCCCTCGACCTCTTCGCCCTCCGAGAGCGCGGCAATGATCTCCTCGCGCTGCTTGTTGTGCAGGAGTGCTTCGGTGCCCAGGTCGCGCACCGCCGCCAGGAGTTCATCCGCGCGGACGACGGTCAGGTCGGATGAGATCACCTCCAGCTCGACCTGCGGGTGGACGAAGACGATCATGCCGTCGATGAGGTCGCCGCCGGGCAACTGCCTGGACTCCAGAAATTGCTTCAGGGACTCCTGCTGGCGCTTGTTTTCGTCGGTAGGGTTGCCGAGCGGCGGTCCTGCCAGGTTGAATAGTGCCAGCCAGCGGCGACCGAGCCGGCGCCATCGGTCGTTCTCGACCCGTACGCCGCCGAAGACCTGGCGCGTGGTCAGGACGACCAGGCCGCCCGGGTAGACGAGGACATGCTCCGGACTGAACCCCGGGATCTGCGGGTAGTGGATCAGCGTGTAGCGGTCGTTGAGCCGGCGCAGGTGCTGGTCGAGGATCTCATCCGGTCGTGGGCTGCGGCCCCACTTGGCAAGCTGCTGCATGCCGGTGTTGAACAGGATGAAGCCCACGATCAGGACCGCGTAGGCCAGCACGATGAGTTGCGTCTGCAGGGTAAGCGGGAACGAGGCGAAGAGCCCCACCAGGCCCGTCAGCACCATCAACCGCGCCGTGCGGCGGCGCTGTCGCATGAACCCGCGGTGGACGACCAGCCGCATCGACGAACTCCCGCCTTCCCGCGTCGTCCGCGAAAAATCGTGGGGAATGCCGATCGATCCCCGTCCAGCGGAGTCTAGCACGGGCCGTGGTCGCCGAACCAGCCCCGCGGCCGGGGACAGGTGCGCACCAAGAACGCGTGGAAAGCAGCACGATGGTTTCGGTTCAACCGCGAGAGCGGAGGAACGGCCGATGACGGAGACCAGGGGCGACATCGACATCACCACGATCGTCGTTTCCTGGAACACGCGTGAGCTGCTGGCGCGCTGCCTGGCGTCGGTCGAGCGCGAGCTGGAGGCGAGCGGGCTGCGCGGTGAGATCGTCGTGGTCGACAACGCCTCGACCGACGGGACGCCCGACGTGGTGCGGAAGCATTTCCCGGTCGCGACGCTGGTGGCGCTGGAGGAGAACCGGGGCTTCGCGGCGGCCAACAACCTGGCGCTGGCGCAAGCCCGCGGCGCGGCCGTGTTGCTGCTGAATCCCGATGCCGAGCTACTCCTCGGTTCGCTGGATGCGTTGTGGCGCGCGCTGTATGCGGCGCCGCACGTCGGGATGGCCGGCGCGCTCCTGTTGAACCCGGACGGCTCGGTGCAGTCGGCGGGGTACCGCTTCCCGGGGCTGACGCAGGTACTGCTCGACTTCTTCCCGCTTCACCCGCGCCTCGTGGGCTCGCGCCTGAACGGGCGGATGTCTCCGGGGGACGGCCTGAGCCCGGTCGCCATCGACCACCCGCTGGGGGCTTGCATGCTGGTCCGGCGGGAGGTGGTCGACGCGGTCGGCGGGATGGATGAGGGATATTTCCTCTACAGCGAGGAGATCGACTGGTGCCGGCGGATCGCCCAGGCGGGATGGACGATTGTGACCGCTCCTGCCGCGCGGGTGATCCACCACGGGGGACAGAGCACGAGCCAGGTGCCCGACGCGATGTTCCTTCAACTCCACCGCAGCCGCGCCCGCTACTTCCGGCGCTACCACTCGCCGCGTTTCCTGCGCGCCGTCGCGCTGGCGGCGCGTACCGCGGCTGCGGTGGAGGCACTGCGGGGTCGACCGCGCGCGACCGCCCTGCGGGAGGTGGCTGGCATCTACGCCACAGCGGAGGCGGCCGATGCCTGAGGGGAACGGCCCGCTCCCGCTGGCGGTGGTCGTGCTGACGCGCGACGAGGAGCGCCACCTGCCGGACTGCCTGGCGAGCGTGCAGGGCCTGGTTGAGGCCGGGGCGCTGCTGTTCGTGCTCGACTCGGAGAGCACCGACCAGACGGTGGCGATCGCCCGGCGCTTCGGCGCCCGCGTCGCCGTGCGGCCCTTCGACGGCTACGCCAGCCAGCGGCAGGCTGCACTCCGCATGGTCGACCGGCCCTGGGTCTTGTTCCTCGATGCCGATGAGCGGCTGAGCCCGGCACTGACGGCGGAGGTGATCGACGCCGTGCGCACCGGGTCTCCCGACTTGGCTGGCTACTGGCTTCCCCGGCGCAATTGGATCCGCGGGCGGGAGATGCGGGGCGGCGGGTGGTGGCCGGACTACCAGCTCCGGCTCCTGCGCCGCGACCGCGCACGCTATCGCGTCGGCCGTGAGGTCCACGAGATCGTAGACCTGGACGGCTCGGCCGGGTGGCTCTCGGAGCCGCTGCTGCACTTGAACTACGACAGCCTGCGGGAGTTTCGTGACAAGCAGGCGCACTACGCGCGGATGCGCGCGGAGTCGCTGCGGGCGGCCGGTCAGTTCCCGCGGCGGCGCACCTACATCGGCCAGCCGGCCCGGGAGTTCTTCCGCCGTGTCGTCCGCCTGCGTGGCTATCGGGACGGGCCGCTCGGGCTGGTTCTCGCGGGCATCCTGGCCTGGTACGAGCTGCGCACCTGGCTCTGGGTGGGACGGCCGGCGCCGCCCGAGCCGGCCAGTGTCGAGCCGATCGCCTTGCCCCTGCCGGAGATCGACCTGAGCGTCGTGATCGTCAGCTACAACGTGAGCGACCTGCTGCTCGCCTGCCTGACCTCGCTGGAGGCGGCCTTTGCGTCGGGCGGGATGACGACCGAGATCATCGTGGTCGACAACGCCTCGGGCGACGGCACCGCCGAGGCGGTGCGGCGTCGCTTCCCGTCGGTCCGGGTCGTCGAATCGGGAGCCAACCGGGGCTTCGCCGCCGGGTGCAACATGGGGATCCGGCTGGCGCGCGGGCGTGCCATCGCCCTGCTCAACCCCGACACGACGGTCGTCGGGGACGCGCTCGGCACGCTGGCCCGCTACCTGGAGGAGCACCCCGACGTCGGCGTGGCCGGGCCGCGGATCTACCGCCCGGACGGGACCACCCAGCCGACCCGGCGCCGCTTCCCGACGCTGGCGACCGGCCTGCTGGAGAGCACCATCATCCAGGACTACTGGAAGAACAACCGGGTGCTGCGGCGCTACTACGTCGCCGACCGGTCGGACGACGAGGAGCAGGAGGTCGACTGGCTGGTCGGCGCCTGCCTGGTCGCCCGGCGGGAGGCGGTTGAGATGGCGGGGCTGCTCGACGAGCGCTTCTTCATGTACTCGGAAGAGGTCGAGTGGTGCCGGCGCATCCGTGAGGCCGGGTGGAAGATCATGTACGTCCCCTCGGCCGCGGTGACGCACTATGAGGGCGCCAGCAGCAGCCAGGACATCCCGGCGCGGCAGGTGGACTTCGACACGTCGAAGGTGCTCCTGTTCGAGCGGCTGTACGGCCGCGGCGTCGCCCGGTTCCTCCGCGCCTTCCTGCTCACCAGCTACCTGGTGCGGGTCCTGATCGAAGGGGCGAAGGGGCTGGCGGGCCACAAGCCCGAGTTGCGGCGAGCTCGGGTCGCGCTTTACCTGCGCGCCTTCCGCACCCGGCTCCGCCCCGGGAGGCGCCTGTCGTGAGCCACGGCGGCCGCGTCCTCTTCGTCACCGGCGAGTACCCGCCGATGCGCGGCGGCGTCGGGGACTACACGGCGCGGCTGGTCGCGGCGCTGGCGGACACCGGCTGGCAAGCGTCGATCCTGACGGCGACGGCCGCCCGGGACAACGACGACCCGCGCGTCCTGCCTTGGGTCTCCCGCTGGGACTGGTCGGCCCGAAGAACCGTGCGCCGCGCCCTGGAGGCGACCGGCGCCGACCTGGTGCACATCCAGTACCAGACGGGCGCCTTCGCCATGCACCCGGTCATCAACCTGCTTCCCACGCTCCTGCGGCGTGCCGGAACCCGCGTCCCCGTCGTGGTGACCTTCCACGACCTGCGTGTCCCCTACCTCTTCCCGAAGGCGGGGCGCGTGCGCCAGTGGGCGAATCGGCTGCTGGCAACCAGCGCCGACGCCGTGTTCGCGACCAACGCGCTCGACCGGAGTCATCTGGCGCGCTGGCCGCGCGTAGCCGAGCGGACCGTGCTCGTCCCGATCGGGAGCAACCTGCCCGATCCGGGGAACGTGGATGCGGCCGCGGTCCGAGCGCGGCTAGGCATCGCCGAGGGTGAGTGCGCGGTCGGCTTCTTCGGGTTCCTCACGCGCGACAAAGGGGTGGATCTCCTGCTCGACGCCCTGGAACGGCTGCGTGGACACCGCGTCCGCCTGGTGATCGTCGGCGGCGGGCTGGGGGACACCGACGCGGCCAACGCGGCTTACCACCGGGCGCTGCGCGAGCGCCTCGCCCGGAGCAGTGTGCCGTCCACGGTGACCGGCTTTCTGGAGCCGCGCGCGGCGGCGGAGGCGTTGGCTGCGCTCGACCTCGTCGCGCTCCCGTTTCGCGAGGGTGCCAGCTTGCGCAACGGCACGCTCATCGCCGCGGTCCACGCGGGCGCACCGGTGGTGACGACGAGTCCGGCCCCCGGCGATGCACTCGATCCGCTGGTGGGCGGCGAAAGCGTCTGGCTGGTGCCTCCGGGAGATGTGGATGCCCTGGCGCGTGCTGTCGAGTCGCTCCTCGGCGATGCGGCAATGCGGGACCGCCTTCGGCAGGCGGCACGGGCGGCTGCCACCGTGTTCGACTGGTCCCGCATCGCTGCACACCACGCCACGGCCTATGAGAGCGTACTGGGGAAGGGCGCTGGTGCTCGGTAACGCCACCAGCGCCCCCGTGTCGATGCTCAATCGCCGTCCGAGAGCTCCGGTGCCGATTCAGGCGGTGGGAGCGTCGTCCGGAGGATCCGGTAGCCGAGCGCACCGATCACCACCGACCCGATCAGGATCCCGATCCGTGCATCGTCCGCCGAGATTTCCGGACCGAAGGCCAGCTCTGAGATGAAGAGCGACATCGTGAAGCCGATCCCGCCCAACGTGGCCACGGACAGGACATCCCGCAAGGAGATGTCCGACGGCAGAAGGGCGACGCCGGTCCGCACGGCGAGCCAGGAGAAGAGGCTGATCCCGAGGGGTTTGCCCAGCACCAACCCTGCGATCACGCCCCAGGTGACAGGGCTACGGACCGCGTCCCCGACGCCCGTCCACCAGCGGAATCCCGGCGTTGGCAAACGCGAAGAGCGGCAGCACCGCGTAGACCACCCACGGGTTGAGCCGGTGCTGCAGATGGGTCAGCGGCGTCTCGACATCCTCTGCCAGCTCTTCCAGCTCCTGAGTCGCACGCTGCTGGCGCTCGTTACTCAGGATGCGCATCGTGCTGTCGCAGGCTGCCTCGAACTCGTCGAGCAGCTCGCGCGCCCGCGTCACGAACGCCTTCGGGTTGATCCAGGAGCGGGACGGCACGGTCATCGCGACGAGAACGCCGGCGATGGTGCCGTGAATCCCGGAATGGAAGACCGCCAGCCACACACCCAGGCCGAGGAAGGCGTAGATCGGCCAGCGGTGGAAACCGGCGAGATTGGCGACGACGAGTGCCCCGATAAGGATGGCCGCCAAGCCAAGCGAGGGCCAGGCGATCTGATTGGTGTAAAACACCGCGATCACCATCACCGCGATGATGTCGTCCACGATGGCGAACGCGGTGACGAAGACGACGAGCAGCGGTGGTACCCGAGCCGCGAGCAGGCTGAGGATACCGAGTGAGAACGCGGTATCGGTCCCGATCGGGATACCCCACCCGGACATGGTGCCATCGCCGGCGTTGAGCACGAGGTAGATGAGCGCGGGGGTCAAGGCCCCGCCAATGGCGGCCGCGATCGGGAGCGCTGCCTGACGCGGGCGCCGAAGCTCGCCCACCAAGACCTCGCGCTTGATCTCGAGGCCGACGGTGAAGAAGAAAAGGGCCATCAGCGCGTCGTTGATCCAGTGGCGGAGCGACTCGGTGATCCCGAAGGACGCCGTGCCGATCGTGAACTCGGTTTCCCAGAAGTGCTCGTACGCCGCGGCCCACGGGGAGTTAGCCAGTATCAGTGCCAGGACGGCACCGATGAGCAACAGACCGATCCCCGAGATGCTGGTTCGAACGAATTCGCTGACGGGCGCGAGCGCCAGGGCAAGGGGCTGCTCCTGGGCNGTGCCGGTGATGTTCTCGATTCGAGGGCTGTTCTCCGCCAGCCCCTCTCCGCGCGCGTGCCATCCCTTCTTTTCCTCCGACTGGAGCCACTGTTGGAGGTTGACCTTCTTGTCGAACCGCATGACCACCCGGTACTCGCGGCTCCCGCGAGGCGGGCGGATCACCCGAGCTCCGAGGAATCCGGGAAAGTTCGCTGCTGCCTGGTTGACGCTGCGGAGATATTGCTCGAACTCCCGTTCCCGGCCTTGCCGGGCCTCGATGCGAATCTCAAGCGTGATCGGCTGCTGGTAGACAGCTTCCGTAGTTGCTTGCTCCACGGACTGTGCCCTCTCGTTGGATCACGCCTCCCCGCCTGGCACCGGTCCCGGCCGGTCGGCGGGCAAGCTCCGCTCGCCGCGGGCCGGCTTGCTGGCGCCGACGGACACGTTCCCCCGACGGGTCGCCCGTGAACGCGGTGACGAGGTGGATGCCGAGGTTCTGCTTGTCCACCCTCGTCGCTTCCCCGCAAGTGCGACCGGCCGCGCAGGACGCTGGCTTGGACGCGGGAGAAGTGCGTAAGGTAACAACCCTGAACTCTTCTCTTGCATTCCCGATGCCCTGCGATCGCTACCAAGGGCGGAGCATGGCGGGATTCCGCGCGTGGCGGCGGCGAGTTCGAGGCGGGAGCGGCCCACGACCGTAGTACACTAACGGGTGACGACAGACTTGATGGGGTATCGCGCGGTGACCCCCGGCGCTCGGGCGCCGCGCCACAGTCGGAGGTTCATTGGTGAAGTACTACTTGAAGACGGGCCGGGGTACACCCGCAGAGGAGATCGACGAGGCGACCGGCGCTGCGATCCTGAGCAAGGGCCGGCACGAGGGCCGGCGGGTCGTCGAGGTATTCACCCTCCACCCCAACGGCCGAATCGATCGCTGCGTGGAGCGGCCACGTCGCAAGCTGGGCAGCAACGCGATCGCCAGCCGGAGCTGGCTCTGCGAGACCTATATGCCGGACGATCCCGAGGGGTGGGGCGACGACCGCTACATCCACGACGCCGAGGAGGCCGTGAACGACGCCGACCCGGCCCCTGAGGCCGTCATGCTCGTGCTGCTCGGGGCTGAGGGCGACTCCGACGCCAACGTCGCGCAGTTGCAGTCGGTCAAGGCGCATTCGTAGCAGGTCCGCTGCGCTTCGCCCGCCCGTGACGGTCCCGCCCGGAACACTGGGCGGGGCCGCTGATTCAGGGATGGCAACCGCCGCTGAGAGCAGAGAAGGGAAGGTCCGACGATGGCCAGCATGCCGGTCCGCCGCACGTCGCATCGGCCGCCGATTCAGGCGCGGCACTACGTCGCGGCATCGGGACACTACCTGGCGACCGCCGCGGCGCTGCGGATTTTGGCTCAGGGCGGGAACGCGATCGACGCGGGCGTGGCGGCGGGTATCTGCCTCAATGTGCTCCTGCCGGACCTGACCAGCTTCGGCGGCGTGGCACCGACCATGGTCTACCACCGCGCCAGCGATGAGCTGAAGGTCATCACCGGCCTCGGCTGTTGGGGCCGCAGCGCGAAGATGGAGATCTTCCTGGAGGAGGAGCAGGGAGAGATCCCGGTCGGCGTACGGCGCTCGGTCGTCCCTGGTGCACCGGATGCCTGGCTCACGGCGCTGGCGCGCTACGGGAAGCTCTCCTTTGCCGAGGTGGTGCAGCCCGCCATCGAGCTGTGCGAGGGCGGTTTCCCGGTCTACCCCTCGCTGCACCGCAATCTTGCCAAGGAGGCGGACGTCATCTCCCGGTGGCCCTCGACGGCGGCGATCTTCCTGCCCGGCGGCGAGGTGCCGGCGGTCGGCGACGTGCTGCGCCAGCCGGACCTTGCGCGGACCTTCCGCCGGATGATCGCCGCTGAGCGCGCGGCGGCGGGACGAGGCCGTGTGGCGGGCATCGAAGCCGCGCGCGACCTCTGCTACCGGGGGGACATCGGCAAGGAGATCGCCGAATTCATCACCCGCGAGGGCGGCTTCGTCTCCGAGGAGGACCTTGCCGAGTTCCACGTCGACGTCGAAGACCCGGTCCACACGAGCTACCGTGGCGTGGACGTCTTCGCCTGCGGGCCGTGGTGCCAGGGGCCGGTCATCCCACAGACGCTGAACGTGCTGGAGGGGTTCGACCTCCGCGCGATGGGCCACAACTCGGCCGACTACGTGCACACCGTGGTCTCGGCGCTCGACCTGGCCTTCGCCGACCGGGAGGCGTACTACGGGGATCCGAAGTTCGTTGACGTCCCGCTTGACACCCTGCTCTCGAAGGAGTACGCGGCGCGGCAGCGCGAGCGGATCGACCCGAGCCGGGCCTTCGGCGCGATGCCGGAGCCGGGACTCGGCCGCGCGGGGGCGACGCCGGAGGGCGCGGACGCGCGGGTGCCGTTGCAGCCGGACACGAGCTACGTCTGCGTCGTCGACGAGGAAGGGAACGCCTTCTCGGCCACGCCGAGCGACGGGATTGGGAGCACGCCGATCGTGCCCGGTTTGGGCCTGATCTGCTCCGGCCGCGGGTCGCAGAGCTGGCTGATCCCGGAGCACGCGTCGTCGCTCCAGCCGGGCAAGCGCCCGCGCCTGACCCCCAACCCGGCCATTGCCTTCCGCGACGGCCGCGTGTGGATGCCGTTCGGCACGCCGGGGGCAGATATGCAGCCGCAGTCGATGATCCAGGTGCTGCTGAACGTCCTCGAGTTCGGGATGGACATCCAGGAGGCGATCGAGCAGCCGCGCTTCGGAACCTTCAACTACCCGGAGTCGTTCTGGCCGCACACCTACCGCCCGGGGTCGCTCATGCTGGAAGCGCGCATCCCGCCGGTGGTGGCTGAGGATCTGCGTGGGCGGGGATACGACGTGACCATGTGGCCGGAGTGGACCCGGATCACGGGCAACGTCTGCGCGATCATGATCGACCACGACCGGGGAACCCTCACCGGCGGCGCCGACGCCCGCGCCGAAGCCTACGCCGCGGGGTGGTAGACATCCCGCCGGGAGTGAATCACGCTCGACGCGGGTTATACCCTTTGGAAGACTTAGCAAGACGGGGTGGGGGACCACCCCGCTCTTATCACGCGCGAGCGCGCGGCGGAGGGTGAGACGTTGGCCGAGATCCGGCCGTTCCGTGGTGTTCGCTACGACACAGTGCGGGTCGGTGGACTTCGCGCGGTGATCGGACCGCCGGAGGACATCCCGTCCAACGAGTGGGCGCAGGCGCTGACGGCCGGGCGTCCCTACCACTCCGTGCGTCTCGAGATGCACGACCCGGACACGACCGACCGTTTCGCCGCGGCCGGAGAACGATTCCGGCAGTGGCTGCGGGAGGGCGTGCTCGTTCGGGACGAGCAGCCCGCGTTCTACGCCTATGAGCACGAGTATCTGCTGGGGAACACGCGGCGGCGACGTCGCGGGTTTTTCGCCGCGCTGCGCCTTGCGGACCCGGCGGACGGGGTCGTGCTGCCGCATGAGGAGACCCTGCCGCACAACGTGGCTGTGCGACTCGCCCTGCTGCGCGGCATCCGCGCCAACCTGAGCGCGGTGTACACGCTGGTTGAGGACGAGGGACGGCTCGCGCGCATCCTCGACGCGGTGATGGCTGCCCCGCCCGCCGAGTCCGGCCTGGACGACGAGGGCGGCTGCCATCGGCTCTGGGTCGTGACCGACCCGAGTGTCATCGCGGCGTTGCAGGCGACTGTCGCCGGGCGGCCGCTCTACATTGCCGACGGCCACCACCGCTACACGGCGGCCCTGATCTACCGGGACGAGCGCCGGGCCGCGACCGGGGACGCCGGGGCGGCGGAGTACGTCCTGACCCACATCGCGTCGGTGGAAGACCCGGGCATCATGGTCATGCCGATCCACCGGGTCGTGCGCGCGTTGAATGGCTCGACCTGGGACGAGGTCGTCGGGCACCTGCGCGAGCACTTCAGCGTCAGTCAGGCACCGCTCCCGCCTGAGGATCCGGCGTCCGGTGTTGCCGCCCAGATCGCGCGGCTCGACGCCCTCGGCGGTCCGCCNGCCTATCTCTTGCTTGAACCGGGCGCGCGCCGTCTGACCACCCTCCGGGTACGGCAGTGGGACCAGGTGGAGCACGTGTTGCCGCAAGAGGCATCCGGGTTGACACGCCACCTGGACGCGACGGTGGCGGACGCGGTGGTGCTGCGCCACGTGCTCGGCATCGACGAAGGCTCACTGGAGGAGCGGGTCGACTTTACGCCCAACGTCGCGCAAGCCGTGTCCGAGACGCGCGCGGGCACGGCAGCCGCGGCACTCTTCGTGCGGCCGACCCGCCTGCGTACCCTNCTCGCCGTGGCGGGGGCGGGAGAGCGAATGCCGCAGAAGTCGACCTACTTCTACCCGAAGATCCCGATCGGCCTGGTGGTGTATGATTGCGCCACGACCGATGGATTGGGGGACAGCGGACCGTCGTGAAGACGCCATTGCGCGCGCTTGAACCGGCGCTGCAACACTACGGGGTGACGGCCTCGGCCGCCAGCGAGGTCTACTCGGGCTTCAACCTCCACTTTCGCGTCACGACCCCCGACGGNGACAAGCACCTGATCATCTTCCGGCCTCAGGCGGGCAAGCCGCCGCGCGAATTCCAGTTNGACCTCTGGCAGTACATCCTGGCCCAGGGCTTCACGCTGCTCCCGCAGCCGGTCAAGACGGTGGGTGGGCAGGACTATACCGGCACCTCGCTGGGCACCGTGGCGTTGACCGAGTGGGTGTCGGGCGAGAACGGGTCGCTGCACGATGACTGGTCGGGCCCGATGATCTGCAAGGCCGCGGGCGTGCTGGCCGACCTGCACGGGGCTGCGCGCCACTTCCGCCCCGCTCCGGCGGAGGCGGACCGCCTGGCGCCGCTGTACCTCCCGGCGGATGCCTGGGTCGACCGGGTCGACGAGATCGTGGCAGACTTCGGCGATCGCACCGCGGCGGACGCGGAGCTGATGGACGCCGTGCGGCACCGCGTGGACGAGACCCTCGCCCGGTTCGACGCGGCGGCCTACGCGTCCGCGCTGGCGAGCGGGACGACGGTGGTGCACGGCGACTATCGNCCGGGGAACCTGGTCATCAACGACAGCGAAATCGCCGCCGTGGTCGACCTGGANGCGGCCTTCTGGGAGAGCCGGGTNTACGANCTGGCCTACGCCGCGTTCCAGTTCGGGGGCAAGGAGGGGGTCTACCCGCAGCCGAGCGCCAAGCCGGGGGCCGACTTCGTCCGCTGCTACTGCCGGCGCTGGCCCCTGACTGAGGCGGAGCAGGCCCTCCTGCCGTTCTTCCTTCGACAGGTCGTCCTGAAGCGCCTGCTCGTGGGGCGCGATGCCGAGCCGCGTCTGGCCCTGCTCGACCAATTGGACAGCGGGCTGGAGGACGCGCTCGTCCGCGCCGCGGCCTGACCGTCGCCGGCAGAGTCCGGAGTCGACGCGGGGCTGCAGGCGCGCGTGATGCCGCGTGCCGCGCGGCAAACGGGAGGTCGAGTCAGCCATGTCCACGCCGATTCGGCGGCAGTACCTCTCGATCAAGCGCCAGTACCCGGACACGATCGTCTTCTTCCGGCTGGGCGACTTCTACGAGACCTTCGACGACGACGCCAAACTGGCCGCCTCCGTGCTGGACATCACGCTCACGTCCCGCGAGATGGGGCGGGGCAACCGCATCCCCATGGCGGGCATCCCGTGCCACGCAGCGCAGGGGTACATCGCCCGTCTCGTTGGAGCCGGTCACAAGGTCGCCATTTGCGAGCAGATCGGGGAGCCGACGGGCCGGGAGCTGGTTGAGCGGCGCGTCACCCGGATCGTCACGCCGGGCACGGTGANGGANCCGGCGATGCTGGACAGCGACACCAACCACTACATCGCGGCGGTCCTCCTGGACGGCGCGCGGGCGGGCCTGGCCGTGGCGGACATCTCGACCGGTGAGTTCGCCACGACCGAGATCAACGCCGCGGACGCTGCCGCCGCCCGTGCTGCGGTGCATCGCGAACTCCTGCGCCTCCACCCGGCCGAGATCGTCGCGCCCGCCAGCCAGCCGGACGGGGAGGATCCCCTGCCGGCCGAGGTTGTTCCCGAGGGTGCCTACATCACCCGGCGGGACCGCTCCGAGTGGCGCCTCGAGGTGGCGGATGAGGAGTTGCGGCGCCACTTCGAGGTGGAGACGCTGGAGGCCTATGGCTGCGCAGGCAAGCCCTTCGCCATCCGAGCCGCTGGGGCGCTGCTGCAGTACCTGGCGGAGACGCAGGTCGGCAGCCTGAAGCAGATCGTCGACCTCGTAACCTACAGCACCGAGCGCTACATGTCGCTCGACGGCCAGACGCGCCGTAACCTGGAATTGACCGAGAGCAGCCGGGGCGAACGGCGGCACTCGCTGATCGGCGTGCTCGACCAGACCCGGACGCCGATGGGCGCCCGGATGCTACGGCGCTGGGTCGGCCAGCCGCTGCTCGACCTGGCCGAATTGCAGGCCCGCCAGGCCGCGGTGGCCTTCTTCGTCGATCGCGCGCTGGTACGGGCGCGCCTGCGCGACGCACTGGGGCACGTTGCCGACCTAGAGCGGCTGATCAATCGGGTCGTGACCGGCGCAGCCGGGCCGCGCGAGTTGCTGGCGCTGTCCCGCTCGCTCCAGCGGTTGCCCGAGATCAACGAGATCCTGGGCGACGGGGATCGGCCGTGTCTCGTCGCTGATCCACCCGACTGCTCGGAGACGGCCCGTCTCATTGCCCAGGCGCTCGTCGACGAGCCGCCGGCCGTTCTCGGGGGCGGGCCGACGATCCGCGCCGGGTTCAGCCCCGAACTCGACGGCCTGCGCGCGTCCTCCCGCGAGGCGCGTGAGTGGATCGCCGGGCTGGAGCAGGCCGAGCGCGAGCGGACCGGGATCAAGTCGCTCAAGGTCGGCTTCAACAAGGTCTTTGGCTACTACATCGAGGTGAGCCGCGCGAACATCAGCGCGGTACCCGCCGACTACCAGCGCAAGCAGACGCTGGTCAACGCGGAACGCTACATCACCCCGGAGCTGAAGGAGTACGAGAGCCGGGTCCTGAATGCCGAGGAACGCATCGCTGATCTGGAGGAGCAGGTGTACCGCCGCGTGCTGGCCCAGGTCGCGGCGGCCGCCGACTCCGTGCGGGCGGCGGCGCAGGCGGTGGCGCAGCTCGACGTGTTGTCGGCGCTGGCCGAGGTGGCGGTGCGCCGGCGCTACGTCCGGCCGGAACTTGATGACAGCACCGTGCTCGAGATCGTTGGTGGGCGACACCCGGTGGTCGAGGTCTCGCTGGAGACCGGCCAGTTCGTGCCCAACGACACGTACCTCGACACGGAAAGCAACCAGATCACGATCCTGACCGGACCGAATATGGCCGGGAAGAGCACCTATCTCCGGCAGGTCGCACTGATCGTGCTGCTGGCGCAGATCGGCTCGTTCGTCCCTGCCGAGCGGGCGCGGATTGGCATCGTTGACCGGATCTTCACTCGGATCGGCGCGCAGGACGACATCGCCACCGGGCAGAGCACCTTCATGGTGGAGATGGTCGAGACCGCAACGATCCTGCACCACGCCACGCCCCGCTCGCTGGTCGTGCTGGACGAGATCGGGCGCGGCACCAGCACCTACGACGGTCTGGCGATCGCGCGGGCCGTTGTCGAACACATCCACAACAGCCCACGCCTCGGTTGCAAGACGCTCTTCGCGACCCACTACCACGAGCTGACTGAACTGGAGAAGATCCTGCCACGGGTCCGGAACTACCGGGTCGATGTGCTGGAGGAGGGCGACGAGGTCGTCTTCCTGCACCGGGTTGTCCCCGGTGGCGCCGATCGCAGCTATGGCATCCACGTGGCGCAACTCGCCGGGATGCCGCGCGCGGTGGTGCGCCGCGCCGGGGAGATCTTGGCGGACCTGGAGGGGGGTGCCGAGCGCGCCGAGCGCAGTCGCCGTCGCAAGGCGATGGCGGCACCGCGCGTGGAAGCGATGCAGTTGACCCTCTTCGGTGTGCCGGACCCGATCGTCGAGGACCTCAAGGCGCTGGACGTGGAGTCTCTGACGCCGCTCGAAGCCCTGACCACCCTCTACGAGCTGCGCCGCCGCGCGCTCGACGGGACGGGATGAGCCGAAGCGGGCGGGCGCCGCGCGGAGCCTCTACCCATCCCGTTTGTCTCATGAAGGATGAGCACGTCGGGGTGAGCATGGACCCCGCGCTCCTGGCAGCGCGACTACCGGCCGCGCGCGGCGGGCTCGTGGACCGGGGCGTGTTCCCGGGCGGCCGCTATTGTCCGGAGCCTGGCGAGCGGCGCGAGGACGAGAACCGCCATGGCCGCAGCGCCGACGAAGATGGATGCCGGGGACATTCCATACAGCGGCGTGTACCAGAGCGGCGCCGACCCCTGGCCGATGAACTTAGCGCTGCCGGTGATTGAGGAGACCGTGCCGCGGCTCTCGGGCACGGCCTGGACGACCAGGGTGTTGAACGCGGACCAGGCGACGATCCCGGCCAGCCCCACGCCGAAGTGCGCGGCTGCCAGCACGAGCGGGGAGGGCGCCGCGGCCATCAGGAGGAAGGCGAGTGCCACGCCGACCATCCCGGCCGTCAGTCCCCGGTACGGCCCCACACGGTCGACCAACCGACCGGCTCCAGGCCCACCCAGCAGGCCCGCCAGCCCGTACATCGACAGGATGATCCCGACCTGCCCGGTACCGCTGCCCCACGTGTTAGATAAGTACTCCGCGTAGAGGTAGCTCGCCCCGCGCATCGCGCCGTTCGCCAGGAAGGCGATACCGGCCAGCAGCAGGACCGGCACGCCGAGCGACGCGACAATCGCCCGAAGGCTGGCGCCGATGCTTTCCCCGCGCACGCGCGGCGGCACCAGCGCCCCGTACCGCCGGAACCAGAGGGCATACCAGACGGCGAGCGACCAGCTCATGGCGGTGATGACGAGATAGGCGAGGCGCCAGTTGAGATCCCCCAGCGCGCCGGCCACGAGCGGCCCGACCATCGCACCGGCCTGGTTGACAGCCGAGAAGTAGCCCATCGACCGGCCGATCCGTTCGCGGGGCACCACGTCGCCCAGCGTCGCCATCACGATCGGCGTCGTGAAGGCGTTGGTCGTGCCCTGGAGCACTTGGGATACCAGGAAGACCGGGAAGTTCGGGGACAACGCCGCCAGGAGCGACGCTGCGCCGTAGCCGCCGAAGCCGATGAAGAGGCTCGATCGGCGGGAGGTCAGGTCGGAGACGGCACCCGAGGCGAACTGCACGATCGCGTAGGGGAAGAGGTAGGCCGGGACGGCGAGCGTGAGGATCGAGCGGTCAACGTCGAAGGCGCCGAGCAGGATGGTAAACAGGACGGTGAAGACGTTGCTGCCCATCGGGCCGATCGCCGCGCCCAGATGGAACGGCACAAGCTGCCACTCCGACAGCTTCGTCCGCCCGCCCTCCACTCCTACTCCTGTCCCCCTCGTCCTAGCGGTTCGCCTGCACCAGCAAGGCTGTCAACCGTTCTTCGAGCGTCCCGGTCAGTGTGCCATATCTCTGCCGACTCTCCTAGAGGGTGACGGCGCCTGCGCGTTGGGCGACCGCGGCAGGAACGAGCCCAGAATACCCGCAATCAGCCCGCTCCCGTGCTGGCGTCATCCTTCGCTGCGTGGCCGGTCCGACGCGAGATCCTTC
>Ga0065724_100967_pt1 | contig 42104 bp, 38 predicted proteins | sample TheenrcSG05JP960_FD_59111 | JGI IMG/M metagenome (GOLD analysis project Ga0065724, IMG submission 59111) | Thermophilic enriched microbial communities from mini bioreactor at UC Davis - Sample SG0.5JP960 | ecosystem: Engineered > Solid waste > Grass > Composting > Bioreactor | place: USA... | reverse complement strand
ATCTGCGACATATCCGGCAGACCAGGTCGGGTTGCTCATGAAATTTCCTCCCTGCTGGCCTTTTCGCGAGTTTAATGCTGTCAGCAATCAGATTACTCAAGCAGGTGTCGGTTGATAATTGATAGGTTACTTCTCCGCCTGTCAGCCAGATTAGTGACATCCGACAGCGCTGATAAGTTGGTCTTTCCAGTCAGGCTTGTTAGTTGTCAGCGGCGGGTCTTCTGTTTGAGGATTTCGCCCGTTGCCGGGTGAAGGTAGGACTTTACCCGCTGCCCGTCCTTGACAGCCGAAACTTCGTAGACGCCGTCGTCGATCTCGATTTCGCGGATGTCGTACCCCTGGGCAGTAAGCTTTTCGGCGATCTGAGCGAACGACAGCCACTGCTCCTTGGGAACGTTCACGCGAATACCGTTGTCAGAGGCTGCGGCAAAACCGCCTGTTGTCACTGTGGCGAGGGCAAGTGCGGATACCATCAAGACCTTGCGCATGTCTGTCTCCATTTCTTGACCGGCACCGATGTCCGGCGCGCAAGGACAATGGCAAAGTGCCGCTGACACCTCCCTGATGATCCATGTCAGTGAATTGTCAGCTTGGCTGCGGCAGACAAAAAGGGATGAAAACAGAACTCGACAGACGAACGATGGTCCTCGCACTTGCGGCCTTGGGCTTCAGCACGCCCGCCCAAGCGGGCGACGATGACGACCGCAAACGACGTAAACGTCACGATCACGAGCGGGCCCGGCGCGCGCTTGAAGAAGGTCGCGCGCGGCCGCTGGCCGACATTCTCGCCGAGGTGCGCCCCCGTCTTGGCGGCGAGGTCATCGAAGTCGAGTTCGACCGCGAGGATGGGCGCTACGTCTACGAGTTCAAGGTGATCACGCCCGCAGGCCAGCTCCGCGAGATCGAGGTCGACGCGCTGACCGCGGAGATTATCAGCGACGAGCCGGACTGATGCGCATTCTCGTGGTCGAAGACGAGCCGCGCATTGCAGCCGATGTACGCGCCGCGCTCGAAGCGGCCGGATATCTCGACGAAATAATCGGGAATGGCTAACCCCTTGAAAATAAACGCAAACGGAAAATTGAATGTTTCCAGTTTGTTCTAGTCGTGTTCGCGCATTTCGTTGGCATATCGTTGGCAAGGATTGGCATGAGAACAAACTATGGCGTGCACTGAACATGCACCCGAGGGGCTTCCCATAGTCGAGATCTACACGGATGGCGCGTGCTCGCCGAANCCCGGTCCGGGAGGTTGGAGCGCCATCCTGATCTTCGGGGAGGTCTGCAAAGAGTACGACCAACAACCAGTTTCGAGTAGTTGATCTCTGAAGCCGCTCAGCAAATGCTAGTTGCTCAAAGGCACTTCGATCCTTTCCACTTGCGGGCGATGCGAACGGCGGGCGCAGATTGTGCAAGTCGGCTACGGATTTGTGGTTTGATAGTCTCTGGTTACATTACCCGGCATTGCAACGATGCACCGAGCCCACCGCCCCTCTAGACCTTCACACGTGATCACACTACGGAGAATTTTAGGACTAGGGTGTGGCTTCATCGTTTGCTGGCTTGCAGTGGCTCAACCCGCAGGGAGGGGCAATGGACGTTTTTGATCTCGACCGTTTTCTGGTCAGTGACTATGAGCGCTTTGCTCGCTCATTCACCCATATACGCGCTCCAGACATCAAGCAGCAGCTCGCTGATATTTATGCCAGTCGCAAGTTTTGGCCAGAGCCGCTGATCAGCATCAATCCACACTTCGAGTGGGGACCCTACGTCGACGAGCTGATTGCCGACGGCGCGCTGTGCGCAGAGACGTGCCAAGTTTTCAGGATCGATGGCAAGCCGATTAGACTCTACCGGCACCAGGCCCAGGCGGTCGCTAAGGCTGCTGCCGGCAAGAGTTTTGTGGTGACGACAGGGACGGGTTCTGGAAAGTCACTCTGCTTCTTTGTACCAATCGTCGATCATGCCATCAGGGCGCGAATTGCCGGCGAGCCACCGCGCACTAAAGCTATTGTCATCTATCCGATGAATGCGCTGGCAAATAGCCAGATGAAGGAGCTGGAAAAGTTCCTTGAGCAATCGGATTTACCGCACGAACTCCGCCCAACTTTCGCTCGATACACGGGCCAGGAGAGCGACGAAGAGCGTGAAGCGATCCGCCAAGCAAAGCCGGACATACTGCTCACCAATTTCATGATGCTTGAGCTGTTGATGGTTCGGCAGAACGAGCGAGACAAGGCTGTCATCGGCAGCGCGGAAGGCCTCGACTTCCTGGTTCTGGATGAGCTCCATACTTACCGGGGCAGGCAGGGTGCGGACGTTGCGATGCTGGTGCGCCGCGTCCGCGATCGTCTCTGTCGCGACAAAGCTCCGATCTGCATCGGCACCTCGGCCACAATGTCAAGCGACGATGGAGGCGAGAAAAAAGCCGAAACCATCGCGAGTGTGGCTTCGCGTCTGTTCGGGTGCCCTGTTGGCGCCGACGCGGTGATCGACGAGAGTTTAGAGCGAGCGACCGATCCCTCCCTTACGGTCGAGAAGCTCGCTTCAGCGCTTGCTGCCAGCATCGATGAAGAGATTCCATTCACGATCACAGACGACGAACTCAGACGGCACCCGCTTGCCGTGTGGATTGAATTGGAAATCGGCCTGCATGACGGGAAACGACTGACACGTCGAAAGCCCACTACGATCGACGAGGCCGCCAAACGGCTCCACGATCATACGGGCAAGCCGCTTGAGCGTTGTCGCTCTCAGCTTGAAGCCATGCTCACATTGATGAGCCAGCCGGCGAAAGAGCGAGGCGGCTCGGGCGATCGCGCTTTCATGGCCTTCAAGCTACATCGCTTTATTTCTGGTGCAGGACATGCATATGCTACTCTCCGCACACCGGGCAAACGGCGGGTCACTGTTGAGGGGCAGCTGTTCGATCCCGCCGACCCTGAAGCGCGGCTCTATCCTACATTCTTCTGCCGAAATTGCGGTCAGGAGTATCATCCGGTTTCGCGAGTACCGGGCGAAAATGGTTTGGAACAGTTGATCCCGCGATCGATCGACGATGTACCGATCGACGATCCGAACAGCGACGAAGTCGCGGGCTATCTAATGCCCGAGCCTGTTAATGATCCCGAGTTCGAGTTTTCTGGAGAGCCAGCGCACTTTCCCGATGAATGGTTGGAGCAAGGGCCTAGCGGTTCCCGCCTCAAGGCTGATCGGAGAAAGTTTGCACCACAATTAGTTTATGTTCGCCCCGACGGATGGATTAGCGAAGATGGTCAACGCTGCTGGTTCATCCCAGGAAAATTCCGTTTCTGCCTCGCATGTCGAAGCATACCCCCTGCCCAAGCGAGGGAGATGACTAAACTAGCCAGCCTCTCGGCAGAAGGGAGGAGTTCAGCAACGACCCTTCTGGTCTCAAGCATTCTCCGCTGGATGAATGATCCGAAAAGTGCTGTTCCAGAAAAAAAGCGCAAGCTCCTCAGTTTCACGGACAATCGGCAAGACGCAGCTCTCCAGGCGGGGCACTTTAACGATTTCATTTTCGTTTCATTGCTGCGCGCCGCAACGCTTGCTGCTGTCCGCAAAGCAGGGGCGGAAGGGCTGAGCGATGAGGAATTCGGCAGCAAGGTTCAGGCCGCTTTAGGTTTCATCCCCGAGAGGGACGGTCGCCGCCGTGAGTGGATGCTTGATCCCGATGTGAAGGGGGTCGCTCAAATAAATGCAAGCAGGACACTTGCGCGTGTCTTGGCACACCGAGTGTGGGCCGATCAACGTCGCGGTTGGCGTTACACGAACCCAAACCTAGAGGAACTTGCGCTTGTGCGAGCCGAGTATCTTGCCCTGGATGATCTTGCAAACGACGAGGCTGCATTTGCAGATGGTCCGGTAGATCTCAAGAATGCCGGTGCGGAGACCCGTCGGCGAGTTCTAACCATCCTGTTCGACTTCATGAGGCGAGGATTGGCCGTCGATACGGAGGTGCTCGATCCGACCAAGCTCGAAGAAATTGCCAGCGCTTCACGACAAACCTTACGAGAGCCCTGGGCTATCGGTTCGCAAGAGCACGTCCGAACGTTTGCCGCTCTGATGGTCGAGCCACCAAGGAGAGAAGAGGCAGGAGTTCGCGGGGAATCCTTAGTCATTCGAGCCGGGGCGCGGAGCGCGCTTGCGCGCGCTCTCAACCGCACGGAATTCTGGGGCAGACGACTGAGATCAGAAGAGTACTTAGAATTGCTAACAACTCTGCTCCAAGCAAGCGAAAGTTACGGGATCTTGCGTTCCGTCAAGACACCTTTTGATGCCAATGGGTGGCGCCTGGTGCCTAATGCAGTTCGCTTGATGGCCGGCGAAGGGCAACCAAAGGGCAAGCAGCCAAATCCTTATTTCAGCGATCTCTACGAGACTTTGGCCAACGACCTCATGGCGGGCGGCACCGTGCTGTTCGGATTTGAAGGCCGCGAACATACAGCGCAAGTCGATAGGGATCGACGGGAATGGCGCGAGTGGCGTTTCCGTCGGGATGCCGATGATGAGAAACGTCTCCAGAAGAAGCGAGAAGATTTGCGAGCTGCAGGTGAACCTGATCGCTTTCTCCCGGTGTTATTCTGCTCTCCAACGATGGAGCTTGGTGTCGACATCTCGGCGCTTAACGCAGTCTACTTACGCAATGTCCCTCCCACACCAGCCAATTACGCCCAGCGTTCCGGTCGAGCAGGCCGATCGGGACAGGCGGCTCTGGTGGTCACCTACTGCTCAGCTCAGGGACCACATGACCAATATTACTTCAATCGTCCGGCTGACATGGTGTCAGGGATAGTGCGGCCTCCCGCCCTCGAACTCGCGAACAGAGATCTCATCGAGGCTCACCTTCATGCCGTTTGGCTCGCAGAGGCGGGAAGAGAGCTTTCCGCCGACATTCCTGGTATTCTTGACCTCGGACAATCCGAGCTTCCTGTCCGATCCACAATCGCCTCTGACCTAACGCGGCCGGATCTTGCCAAATCGTCGGCAGCCGCGATGAAGCGCATTCTTGACAGTATCGATAGCGAATTAACTCCAGAGGCAGCCCCGTGGGCCATCGACAGGGAAGCATTCGCTGCCCAAACGGCGGCACGAGCCTTCGCCCGCTTTTCAGCAGCTTTTGATCGCTGGCGCCAATTATATCTTAGCGCTCGGACTCAATTGGAGGAGGCCAATCGGCGCTCAGAGATTCCCGGTCTTTCCCCGGAACAACGTAAAGAAGCAAAGAACCAGCAGGCGCAAGCCAACGATCAGATTGCCCTACTTGAGAAAGGAACAGATTCAGGTAATTCAGATTTCTATTCGTATCGCTATCTCGCTACCGAAGGGTTTTTGCCAGGGTATAATTTTCCACGCCTTCCGCTTTACGCCTTTATTCCGGCTGCTGGTCGTCGGGATGGGCGGGCAGCATACCTCCAGAGAGCCCGTTTCCTGGCAATCGCAGAGTTCGGCCCTCGAAGCCTCATTTATCACGAAGGTCGCGCCTACCGGGTGCACAAAGCCAAGCTTCCAGCCGGCTTGCACACGCCAGAAGGTAAGCTTTCGACGGCAACACTATACGTTTGCGACAATTGCGGCGCGGCTCACGCTGAGGAGCCAGAGCGTTGTCACGCCTGCGGTGAGCCAATGGGTGGTGTGCATCCCGTCCGCAATGTTCTCAGAATTGACAACGTGGAAACAGTCCCAGCCGAGCGCATAACCGCGAACGACGAAGAACGCCAGCGTCAAGGTTTCGAGATTCAAACAGTATTTTCATGGCCAGTGCGAGACGGCCGTCTCGACGTAGCATCCGCCTTAGCAAGTGACGTGGACGGACCGATCCTACGTATAGATTATGCTCTTGGTGCCTTGATTAGCCGCTTGAACAAGGGACTGAGGCGACGTGCAGAGAAAAGCATTTTGGGCTTTGGCATTGATCCTGCGACCGGCCGTTGGACGAAAGGGCCAGACGAGGATGACCCTGAGCCCGATACACCCGCGAAGCAGCTCGTTGTTCCTATTGTCCAAGATACAAAAAATGCAGCCTTGTTCCGTTTTGTCGAGGGGCCGTACTCTGATGAAGTGGTAACGACCCTTCAACATGCACTGGCCCGCGGGCTCGAAATGGTCTTCCAACTGGAAGAGGGGGAGATCATGACGGAGCCCACTCCTTCACGGGAAAACAGAAATGCGATTCTTGCCTTCGAGGCTGCAGAAGGTGGTGCTGGCGTATTAGGTCGCCTGATTGCTGTCCCAACAGCGTTGGCACGAGTTGCGAAAGCGGCATTGCAGCTGATGCATGTGGACAATATCGACCAAGCTATCGAGCAGGCTAATCCGGAATTGCTTGATGAGCAGGAAGCGTCTGAATGCGTGAAAGGATGCTACAGGTGCTTATTGTCGTACTACAATCAACCGGATCATGAGCTGATTGATAGAACCAATGCGGAGGTGCGACGGGTCCTTCTTCGCTTGGCCCGTAGTGAGGTAAAGCCGCTACTAAATAATGCACCGGTAAAAAGTCCATGGAGCGATGCCCTCGCCCGCTGGAAATTGCCACCTCCTGATGCTCAGCCACTCAGTATAGGAGGTATGAGCTTCCCACTTGTCTGGCGCGCTCATCTCGTTGTCGCTGCGACAACCGATGTTGACCCGCTTGTCCAGTCAGAGCTGGCAGCCAAGGGTTTCTTGCTTGTGAAGCTCCCGAGTGAACCGGGTGAAACCGCCCCATCGAATCTTATTTCGGCGCTTAGGGGGTAATTGATGGAAGTATTCGCCCCAGGAGATCTGGTTCATGCAAGAGGACGGGAATGGATTGCGTTGCCCTCTCCTGATGCCGACTGGCTTTGTCTCAGGCCACTTTCCGGATCGGAAGCGGACATTCAGCTGATACATCCCGCGCTTGAATGCAAGCCTGTGCGCCATTCCCAGTTCGATTTGCCTGCCATTACGGATGTCGCCACGCAGGACGCTGCGCGCCTACTGTCGGATGCGTTGCATCTGTCTATGCGTCGCGGTGCCGGACCATTTCGTTCGGCAGGGCGGCTCGGCTTCGAGCCTAGAGCCTATCAGCTCGTACCGCTACTCATGGCACTACGTTTGCCGACGGTCCGGCTGCTCATTGCTGACGATGTCGGAATTGGCAAGACGATCGAAGCAGGTTTGATTGTCCGCGAGCNCCTAGATCGCGGGGAAGTTGACCGCTTTTCCGTCCTTTGTCCTCCGCACTTGGTCGAGCAATGGACGCGCGAGCTTTCATCGAAATTCGACCTTGATGCGGTGGCGGTCACGGCAACATCGGCGGCGCGCCTTGAGAGGGGACTACCAGCGTCACAAACCCTATTCGATGCATACCCCTACACTGTCGTCAGCCTTGATTACATCAAGGCGGATAGAAGGCGGGACAGCTTTGCTCGTGCGTGTCCAAGCCTTGTGCTTGTCGATGAGGCGCATGCTTGCGTGGGAACGCATCTCGGAAGGCAGCAGCGCTTTGAACTCCTCCGGGCGTTGGCCGAGGATAAAAACCGGCATATGCTTTTCCTGACGGCAACGCCTCATAGCGGAGATGAGCTGGCATTCGAGCGCCTGCTAAGCTTGCTCGATCCATCCTTTTCTCTGAGAACACTCGAAGATGATGCCTCGCGCGCGAGGCTTGCTCGGCATTTCGTGCAACGGCGGCGCATGGATATCGTCGGCCGCGATTGGGGAGAGGAACGGGCCTTCCCGCGGCATGAAACGGCCGAAGCTCCCTACGCACTGACCGAAGAATTTCGGTCATTTCACGATGCCGTGCTTGATTACTGTCTCGGCGTTGTCGAAGGAGCTGGCGAGGATGAACACCGGCAGCGGCTCGCATTTTGGGGAACGCTTGCGCTGATGCGCTGCGTCGGCTCATCTCCTGCCGCCGCCGCGAAAGCGTTACGGAATCGGATGACCTCGGAGCCGGACCGGCTCGAGGAGCAAGTTTTCGATGAAGACGGCGAGGATGCAGATGCCGTGGACGTCGAACCAGCTTCTGGATTGGATGCTTCTGATCCTCTGCGAGACTTGATCCGAACGGCGGAGCGCCTTTCGAACACCAAAGATCCCAAGCTGGAAGCTGCAATACGAACTTTGAGGCCGCTCATCGAAGAAGGCGCGAATCCCGTTGTGTTTTGCCGCTTCATTGCCACAGCCGATCACGTTGCGGCGGGGCTAATGAAAGCTTTCCCGAAGTTAAGAATCGAGGCGGTCACAGGTGCCCTGACCGCCGACGAACGCCGGGCACGCGTCGAATCCATGGCAGATGCTGAACAGCGTCTACTCGTTGCGACAGACTGCCTTTCTGAAGGAATTAATCTGCAGGAGCTTTTCGACACGGTTGTTCACTACGATCTCTCTTGGAATCCGACGCGCCATCAACAGCGCGAAGGCCGGGTTGACCGCTTCGGCCAGCCCGCGCCTGTAGTACGCTCGGTGTTGCTCTATTCGCCAGACAGCGCGATTGATGGCGCGGTCTTAGACGTCATCCTTCGTAAGGCTGAGGCTATTCGGAAAGCGACCGGCGTCACCGTTCCTCTTCCGGAAGAACGCGGCGCGGTGACGGGAGCGCTCATGCGCGCGGTGCTCTTACGAAAGAAGGGTGAATTGCGCCGACAGCTTTCTTTTGATTTCGCGGCTGACGCTGAAGCACTCGAGATCCGATGGCGAGATGCAGAAGAAGGGGAAAAACGCTCCCGCACACGCTTCGCTCAGAATACGATCAAGCCCGAGGAAGTCGCGCCGGAGTGGAAACGCTGGCGCGAGCTGCTCGGGGACCAAGCCGAAGTCAAACGTTTCACCGAACGGGCCATGAGTAGGCTCAATGCACCGCTTCAACCTGTTACCGGTGGTTTTCTCGCCCACTTGCACCATCTGCCTGCAGCAGTTTCGGAGCGACTTGCGGGTCGTGGGCTCGAAGGCACAACGCGCATCACCTTTGAAGATCCCGCTCCGGCACGATTTACTTATGTGACGCGCAGCCACCCGCTTGTAGCAACGTTAGCTGATGCGCTGCTGGAGGCAGCACTTGAAGATGAAGGATCGTGCCCCAACAAACTCGGCCGCATCGGTGCTTGGACGACCACAGCGGTAGATGTGCTGACCACCGTGGCTCTTCTGCGACTCCGCTTCAAGCTGAAGACCCATGGTCGTCGCGAGCGTCTACTGCTTGTGGAGGAGGCTAATGCGATTGCCTTCGATCCCCACCAAACGCCGGTGTGCACCGGAGAGAAAGCTCGCGCGCTTCTTGAGGAAATTGCGGCCAGCAATCTCAGCCCCGTTGCCCGCGATCGTCTCATTGCTCAGGCCCGTCATCGCATCGCCGAGGTTCAATCTACCGTCATCGCTGATTTCGCTCGGGAACGAGCGGCAGCGCTGGCGCACGATCATGAGCGAGTGAGAGCCGCAGGAACCCAAGTCGCGCGGGTGAGTGTCGAAGCAGTTCTTCCTGCAGACGTAATTGGCATCTTCGTTTTGGTCCCGGCGGGGAATTGAGATGGCTCGGCATACTGCGGATACTTTCGAGGCGCTAACAATTGAAGGCGCACTGATTGCCCCGGCCATGCTGGCCAAGATCGCGAATCAGCAAGCGGAGGCCCAGAAGGAGGCAGACTATGGGATTCCCAAAGGTCTCACGCTGAGAGACGAGATCGCGCGATACTTCCGCATTGGGCAGGCGATCTACGCCGATTACACAAAAACACAAACTCAATCGGCTATTGTAACGATAAAGCTGACCGAAGCGCTGCTGCGTGATGTGTTCGGCTTTTCAGACCTCACGCGACAGGGCAAGCGTGTCCTGAACGGCCGCGAGTACGCTGTAACCCTCGAAGGCCTTGGTGGTCGCGTACCAGTCGTTGTTGTTCCAGCCTCGGATGATCTCGACCGCGCGACGAACAACCTTCCTGGTGATGGCCGCCGAAGATCAGCAGCATCTGCGATCCAGGACTGGCTTAATGCCAACGAAAATACGCTGTGGGGTTTCTGCTGCAACGGCGAGCGGCTGCGCCTCGTGCGGGACAATGCCAGTCTGACGCGCCCAGCTTACATTGAAGCGGATCTGCGCCAGATCTTCGAGAACGAAGCCTTCGCGGACTTCACCGCCCTTTGGCTTCTCATTCACGCGAGCCGCTTCGGTAAACCCGACAGTACCGTGACGGATTGCATAATCGAGCGCTGGCGGGAAGCGGGTGCAAAAGAAGGTCTCGCGGCGCGCGATCGGATACGTGACGGAGTCGAAGCCGCGCTGATCGCTTTAGGCAACGGCTTTCTGGCCGAAAATCCGCAACTGCGCGATCGCCTGATCACCGGAAAGCTTTCGCTTACTGAGTATTTCAGCCAACTCCTGCGGCTGGTTTACCGTCTCATCTTCCTGATGGTGGCGGAAGAGCGTGGGCTGCTGCATGCACCCACCGCTACCCTTAAGGCCCGCAAGCTCTATCGAGAAGGCTATGCGATCGCCAATCTTCGGGAGCGTGCGATCAGACGCACCGCCTGGGACAGCCATCATGACCGTTGGGAAGGTTTGTTGGTCGTCTTTAGAGCTTTGGCAGGAGGAGAGCCGCGACTAGGCTTACCTGCTTTGGGCGGATTGTTCCTGCCGGAGCTGATGCCAGACCTAGAACAAGCGCGACTTTCGAATCGCGCTTTGCTCGACGCCATCTACAGGCTGGCCTGGCTGAAGCACGATAACGTGCTGGTTCCAATAAACTGGCGCGACATGGAAACGGAGGAGCTAGGTTCTGTCTACGAGAGTCTGCTCGAGCTGACCCCGCGGCTAAGCGATGATGGACGCGTTTTCTCCTTTGCTGTAGGCGCCGAGACCAAAGGCAACGCTCGCAAGACGACGGGCAGCTATTATACACCCGACAGCCTTGTTCAGGCCTTGCTCGACAGCGCGCTCGACCCCGTTCTCGATCGCGTTGAGGCAGAGGCCGAGAACCCGGCTGAAGCACTGCTTGAGGTTACAGTTATTGATCCGGCGTGCGGCTCCGGCCATTTCCTGCTGGCTGCTGCTCGCCGCATTGCCACACGCGTTGCCCGAGCGCGCGCAGAGGGAGTTGCGAGTGCAGAGGACTTCCGCCGAGCGTTGAGGGACGTAGCGCGCTGCTGCATCCACGGTGTCGACCGCAATCCGATGGCGGTCGAGCTCACCAAAGTGGCGCTGTGGATCGAGACAGTCGAGCCCGGAAAACCGCTGGGCTTTCTGGATGCCAATATCCGCTGCGGCGATGCACTGTTCGGAATCTACGACTTGAATGCCCTGCGCCATGGCATTCCAGATGCCGCCTATAAAGCCCTCTCGGGTGATGACAAAGAGACGGCGAGTTACTTTGCCAGGCGCAACAGGGCTGAGCGGGAGGGCCAGGGCAGTTTCGATTTCAGCGGAGGTGGTGGACACCTGCCACCGGCTGCGCCGCTCGCCTCGGCTGCGCGTGCCTTGAAGCACATGCCGGAGGATAGTCCGGAGCAAATCGCCGAAAAGCGGCGTCGTTTCGATGCGGTGCTTGCGGACAAGAACCGCTGGCGGTTACGCATTGCTGCCGATCTTTATGTGGCAGCTTTTCTCAGCCCCAAAACGGGTGGCGTACCCACAAATCCGAAAACGGTGACCATCCCAACGACGGCCCACGTCTGGGACGCACTTGCCGGCAACATGCCCTACGGCCCCCTTGTCGGCCACGCGCAGGAGCTCGCTGGGGCTGCACGTGCGTTCCACTGGCCTTTGGAGTTTCCAGACATCATGGCTGCGGGCGGCTTTGATGTTGTGCTTGGGAATCCTCCGTGGGAGCGCATCAAGCTGCAGGAGCAGGAATTCTTTGCATCACGAGATCCGGAAATCGCGGCAGCTCCGAACGCTGCCGAACGCGCACGTCTTATCGCCGAGTTGAGGAAGGCTGCACCGGGAACCCGCGACAGGGCGCTTTATGAGGAGTTTGTGATGGCAAGGCGGACGGCGGAAGCGGCCTCTGCCTTTGTCCGTATTCCCCAGGAGGAGCACGGCCGTTTCCCTCTCACGGGTCGGGGAGATGTGAATACCTATGCGTTGTTTGCCGAGCTTGCCCACACATTGGTTTCCCATCGCGGTCGCGCTGGAATCATCGTACCAACCGGCATTGCAACAGATGCGACAACAGCACCTTTCTTTTCCGCGTTAGTTGATGACAGTCGCCTAGTCTCTTTGATCGATTTTGAAAACAGAGAACGGATCTTTCCTGCGATCGACAGCCGAATCAAGTTCAGCCTGCTCACTTTGGGACGAGACGTCGGTACGACACGCTTTTCGTTTTTCCTTACCGATGCGGCTCAGCTTATCGATCCAGAGCGTCGCTTCACGCTGACGCCAGCTGACATCGCTCGCATCAATCCGAATACCAGAACAGCCCCCGTTTTCCGCTCGCGTGCTGACGCGGAGTTGACAGCGAAGATCTACGCACGGGTTCCTGTGCTGATCGACGAGACGAAGGGCAAGGATGGAAACCCATGGGGCTTATCGTTTATGGCAATGTTTCACATGTCCAACGACAGCCACCTCTTCCGCACCGCTGCTCAGCTCGAGGCCGCCGGTTATCAGCGCGATGGGACAGATTGGGTGTTACCGGAAGGTATCAGGCCGCGGCAGCAACCAACTGATCTAGCCGGTGGTCACGATGCCCAAAGCCTTGACCTGCGGAGCGGCAGTTCACGGAAGGCCGAACGCTATGTGCCGCTGTACGAAGCGAAGATGATCCACCAGTTCGATCATCGCTGGGCGACTTACGACGGATCAGACAGCCGCGACACAACGGAAGCTGAAAAGCGCGACCCGAAATTCGAGCCCGAGCCCCGTTACTGGGTGCCACACGACGAAGTTGAGGCTCGCCTTGCAAGTAAGGGCTGGACACGTGGCTGGCTGATGGGTTGGCGGGATATCACGAACGCGACGAACGAGCGGACGGTAATCGCGGCGGCTTTTCCGCGGGTGGGGGTGGGGAACAAGATTCCTCTCATTCTCCCGGACGAGTCGGTTTCACCTCGTCACATGGCAGCGCTCATTGGTTGCCTATCTTCGCTCGCCTTGGATTTCTGCGCTCGACAAAAGATCGGAGGCACGACACTCAATTTTTTCATTCTGTTTCAATTTCCCGTTCTTCCGCCCTCCGCCTACACCCCCGCCGACCTCGCCTTCATCGTCCCGCGCGTGCTCGAGCTCACCTATACGAGCCATTCTATGGCGCCATTCGCGCGCGATGTCGGCTATGATGGCCCGCCCTTCAAATGGGATGAAGACCGCCGCGCGCTTCTGCGCGCCGAGCTCGACGCTTGGTACGCCCGCGCCTATGGCCTTACCCGCGACGAGCTGCGCTACATCCTCGACCCTACCGACGTGAAAGGCTCCAATTATCCATCGGAGACCTTCCGCGTCCTCAAAGAGAGGGAAATCCGGAAATACGGCGAGTACCGCACAGCCAAGCTAGTGCTTCAGGCGTGGGACCGCTTGGAAAGCGGGGAGTTGGCGGCCTGAGATGCTGAAATTTGTATCCTATAAAGATGTTAGCCCATTAGCACCCTTTCTTTTCAGTTTCGAGCCGATTTACTGAATAGTAATAAACCTCCTAGGTTGGGCACATGCGGGAGTCTGAAGCGCCTAGAATACAAATCCCGCCCGGTTTTGTTGTGCGTACAGAGGCACAAAAGGCCGCATACGACAACGGTTTCCGAATTGCTCAAGGTGAGGTGAATGGTTGGCTCCGCTTCTCATCGACAACGGCTCGAGGAGAAATCTGGATTGGCGCGGCTTCAAGCAACGGTCCTTGGTTCTTGTCTGTGAACCATCCCGGTGTCGCCGCTGAGCTCACAGCTAAGGGCGAGAGGATCACCGGCCCAGGTCTCGTTAGCTACGCGTATCAGAACCTCGGAGAACTCTACGCAGCCATCGACCAAGCATACCGCCTTGGCGTTAGCTTACCCGACGCACCGCTGGAGCAATTTCAGAAGCAAACTGCCGGCATGTCGCGTACCACGGAAGCCGAACGCCTGGTCGTGCAGCGTGTCGGTCAAGAAATCTTCCGGGAAGCTCTGTTGGCCTACTGGGGCGGTCGATGCCCAATGACCGGAATCTCCGATCCAGCGCTCTTGCGGGCTTCCCATATCGTTCCGTGGTCTCAATGCGATAACGATGCCCATCGTCTCGACGTTCACAACGGCCTTCTCCTCTCAGCGCTTTGGGATGCAGCTTTCGATGCTGGCTTGGTGAGTTTCACGGACGATGGTTCGGTCCTATTTTCGTCGAAGTTGACGTCAGATGCCCGTGGCGTATTGAAGAGTTGTTCGATTGGTAAGCTTTGCGGATTGACTGGAGCGCATGCCGTCAATTTGCGAAGGCATAGGCAGATGTACGGATTTTCCGATTGACGATTTATCAAAACTAAAAGCGGTGCAAGGCAAAATGATGGCGTCGCGATCCACATTGCTTGGCACAATGCAGCATGATTAGCACAAATCGTGCGTTCTTAAAATCGCATACGAACTTTTGCGACCGATCAAACCGGAAGGGAATAAGCTAATTGCTTGCGAAAAGTAAAATCGAAACTGCATAGGTGTGCAGATCAGTATTCATCCAAATTTGCCCTCTTATTGTCTTCAATTAGTCATCAATCAGCCTCTTGAGCCGATGTATACATTAGCGCTTGCGTAAGGATTCTTCATGCGTATAGGACGCACCGAGTACGTCGCAAGTTTCGAGCAAGGATAATGAGATGGGTCCAAAGACGGCAGAATCTCTGTCGCCCCCCCTTAGCGCCGCCAACAGCAACGTACCCAGCCTCGACGCGCATATTGGGGCGCGGATAAAGCAGCGTCGGATTGAGCTCAGGATGAGTCCAAAGGACCTCGCGCGAGCGCTCAACCTGAGCCTGGAGCAGTTGATTATGTTGGAAGGCGGTGAGGTACCGGTCACCTGCAGGCGGCTGTATGAAACGTCTCGCGTACTGCGTGCACCGATGCTGTGGTTTTTTGAAGGAGCCCCTGGGATCGATTTGACGCTAGATCTAAGTCAATCCCCGCTAACCGTTGACTCCTCCAAGCAAACTTGAGGCCGCGAAAGCTTGTGATCGCTTCCCTGACTGAACACCGTTCAGTTGTGGTAGAGGCTGCTAAAAAATCCTTGCAGATCAATGGAGTATGGGTACACTCCGCTCTGTCAATAGGGGGACTAACGCGGGGTGGGAGTAATGAGTAGCCACGCTAGCGTGCTTGGGACTGCTCCCTTGAGCGGTGCTAAGCCAGGACATCCGAGAACAGGAGCAGTCACTAGCAACGAGCTTCTACAACTTGCCTCGGAATACTCGGCGCTGCGAATACAACTCAATTCGTTCTTAGAAACTCAGCATCGGCTGTGGCCGGGGGAGGCTTGGACGCAGGAGCTCGAAATGCGGTGGTCGCGCTGGATGGAGCCTATCCGTGATCGGATGGCCGAAATCCGATGGGAGGTTGTCAAAATACAGGCGACCGACGTGGCAGGGGCAAAAGCCAAGGCCGCAATCCTTCACGACGTTGTCGACAAGACTGCAGAAGACGTCGGGTCTCGGTTAACACTTTCTCTTTGTAAAGATCTGATTGCGTTGCCAGACATGTCGGTCTGTGGTGACGCGGGTTACCAACCGACAGAAAATTCGCCGAATTTTGACTAAATCACAGCCGCACGGTAAGGGGTGAACATGGCCAGGAGCGCTCAGAGTGTCGCTCCTGGTTGTCCAGTGTCTATTACTTGAAGGTAGCCCACTCAGTTTTTGAGCAGGCGCTGTCACTGCTAGCAGGCGGATAGGCTTGCCGCAAGCTTAGGCGCGTTTCTTTACGCTATCGTCACGGTGGAACGCGTCGGGGGCGCATACGCGGCTTTTGTTCCCGAACCACGCTCAAATTGCAGTGTAACTTTCCAATTGAAGGCGCTGCTCAGGCGCAACCTAATGACGCCGTGCTGCGATCTAGATCGGGCCGAGTTTCGGCGGATAGGTAAGCAGGGAGGATTATATGCCATCCCAGGACAGAGGAGACGGTGCCACCCTTAAGGACAAACCGGAACTCACCTCCTTGCCAATGGAAAATATAATGAGCGGCGATGATCTTCGGAAACTCGGTTTTGAGTACGCGGCGCTACTGCGCCAGCTCAAGTCTCTAAAAGAGGAAGAACATCGTTTGTGGCCGGGGGAAGCTTGGACAGAAGAGGTTGAGGCGCAGCGTGCACGTACCACGGATCCCATGAAGAAACGTATGGCCGAAATTCGCTGGACGGCTGCTAGGCTGAGAGCAACTGATCTGCATGGGTTGCAAGCCAAGGCCTCAATACTCCAAGACATCATTGATGACGAACCCGGCAATATATGTGCGCAATTGACCCATTCTCTTTGTCGGGATCTGCTTTCGCTCCATCAAAATCTGATCTCGTTTCATGGCGTTGCAAGTAGAGAGGATGGGTGGGCAAGTTTGGCAAAAAAACCATTAACTCAGATCGAAACTGCACCGACGGGCTAGAGAGACCATCCATTTCCCTCACGCGATCAGTCATCGAATCTCTTAGGCGATTTGGTGCGACGTCACCTCTCTTCGCGTCACGGCTCGGATCGGCGTGACAAATTAGACGACAGGCTTGCCGCAAGCTTAGCCGCGTTTCCTAGTCCAGTTTGCCCCTGCGATTAGGTAGCAACTAGGCAGAAGACTTAATGGTGTGAAATTCAGGTGTCGAGTATGAAAAGAGCTATGAAGCGCCCCATTTCGACGCTGGCTGAATATCTTGGCGATGGGAGCCGATTTGAAGGGTTTGAGTGCTGGGTTCAGGCGCTTGCCTCTCGCGAGCGAACGGCTGAGAGCCCGACAGAAGCTTCTGCCTTGCGTATGTTGAGCATTCTAACCGTCGCTTGCCAGGAGGCTTTCCGCAGAGAAACAGAACAGCACAATCAGCCCATTGCAGACACGTTACTGCTGCTCGCACGCATGGCGGGCATGGCAGTGATGGCCCCGACGCTGGACTTTATCGAAGACTCCGAACCCGCTGATGCCAAAGATCTCGTTGAAATACTGGTCGATGAGTTCGGCTATGGAGCCGAGTTCGTTCTCGAAAAAGACGCGGACGCGCGAATGCGGGAAGAAGCGCGGTTCTCCAGAGACGGCCTCTCATAAGGCGCAGCTAATTTGTGGGGGACGATGACGACTAGAAGGTCGCTCAGGCGTTCGTTCTCGATGACTGTCGCGTGCTTGGGGTTTAAGCGGTCTCGGCGAGGGGCGGCCGAAAACGGTGTGGTGGGCGTCGACCACGGCCCGATTATCTCCGGGGTCTCGAGTTCTGGGTGCTTTCATCGATCAGAACCAAAAGACGAGCCATAGAAAATCAGTTTATAATTGAGCGAGAGCCAAATATTTCTTTCAGGAGCCTCGCCGCTTTGTGAAAAGAAGGGCGTGCCCAAGGTCGATTTACCGGGCGTACTTGAGATCCTGATTAATGCAGGGGTGATGCGGATCTGCCGTAGCGATCATGCTTCGCTTGACCGGGAACCTGCAAGAAAACTCAACCGCGCTGTGTTCGAGCTGGCGCTAGGCGATGATACACATCGCTTCCTAGCCTCTCCGGTCCTCGGCTCGGCGATTTACGCCTCATATACGGAGCGTCTTCTCAGGCAGTTGCTGTTGAGCGAGAGCTTGGAGACGCCAGTAACCGCTTTCTCAGCCTACGAATTCTTGCAGCGATACGGCAAACAGATAAAGGACAGTGGGACGCCCGTGGACGACGTGGCTGCCGCGCAAGAGAAACTATCGACATTGTTGGCAGAGACGCGAAACAGGGTGCTGCCAACGTGGAGAAGGTTGGGAATCGATCTTTGAGCTCCTCTTTTGCGGCTTCGCGTTGGCGGTCTCGTCGGGACAACGCGATCAGCTAGCCAAGGCTGTGCGCAAGCCAATCCCAAACGAGCAGCACAAGAGGCCTACCTAGACCTATCCCCCGCTTCCCTCGCCTACAACAACAAACGGCGCCCAATTCGAAGGATGGGCCTCGATGGGGTTGCCGCTCTCAATCATCGATAGCATCGCCTGGCGCATCGCTTCGGCACGACCGAATGCACGGCGGTCGGCAAGTGCCGCGAAGGCCGTTATCGCCAGCTTGACGGCGGCGTGAGAGTTCAACCCCCAGTGAGAGACCAGCAGTGCGCGGGCGCCGGCATGGAAGAAGGCGCGCGCCAAACCCGACAGCGCCTCGGCGTCGCCGCCTTGACCCGCAGCCGTATTGCAGGCGGAAAGGACCACCCACTCCGCGGCGAGGTCGAGCTCCGCGACTTCGGACGCAGTGAGTAATCCATCGTCCTCAGCGCTCGCCTCGTCAGGCGGTGTCAAAATGAGTGCAGGCTCGGCCAAACCTGTCAGATCGCCAGCGACGAGACCGTGGGTCGCGAAATGTAAGACTTTGTATTTTGCAAGCTCGCCGTTCGCGTTGAGGTGCTTCAGATTGCGCTCGGTTGCGCGCTCGCCGAGCCAGACGTCGTCCTCGGGAGCCCCCAGTCGACGAGCGATCATACACAGCTCGTCGGCGGTCTCGGGCAGAGGCATTTGCCGCCGCAGTTCACGGATGTCGGCCAAGCTGCTACGGAATAGCAACGAGAGCACAGGGATGTACTGCATGGCGCTGGCGAGCTGCTGGCGAATGCCGGTTGCGGGCTCGCGAGGGCAAGTTTGGAATTGCCAGGCTCTACGGTCCTGGCCATCCGGTCCGGAGAGCAGCGGATTTCCGAAGCCGATGAACGAACGTGTCGGTTGCTGCGCAGTGGCAGCAGTTCTCAGGCCTTTCAAAGCCGTAACCGATGGCAAGACAGTGATAGGTTGACGGCGTACCAACCACGGAACAGTGCTGTAATCAGCGGCACCGCCTCGATCTCCCATTGGCGGCTCGGCCGTGAGAAGCACGTGGAGCGGCAGCTTTGTCAGTGGTCCCGAGGGGACTACCAGAAGGTGCTTGTCCTGGATCAGATCCTCGATGCCGCCGAACAAGTCGCGATAGAGCTCGTGCGCCTTGGCGAGGTCGAAGGGTAGCGGCTCGCCCCTCTCGTAATCGCTCAAGCTGTAACCGGTCTCGAGCAGCCTTTGGCATTGCGATCCGTAGTCGTACCAACCCCTGGCATCCAAACCGCATCGCAATGCGTCGACTTTTCTAGCGATTTCGCGCCGGCCGGCTGTGAGCTTGATCCAGCGCACGTGGTCTTTTGTTGCGACCCAGACGTAGCTGCCGTAGCTGCCGATCAGGAATTGGATCAGAGCCTCGTTTTCTTGCAGCAGCCGTGAGGCCTCTTTGATCGGGACGGGATCGGGATTGGCAAGGCTCGCGTATTCCGGGAACGCCCTGTCGATATGCTGCGAGATGGATGCGATCTGCTTTTCGAGACCGGCAAGCTCCTCGCGAAGAGCGCGGATGAGACTTTCGTCCCGGTCGGAAACAGCGACACCGAGCGCTGACAAGAGCCGCCGGTCCGAATCCTTCCAGCGCAACACCAGATCTTGCCGCTCGCGAACGAGCTTCGCCAGTTGTCCCGGGCCGCGCGCGACACGCGCAGTCATCTGAGTGAGGGCACGTGCCGCGGCGCTATCTCCAAGCCGCTGCGCCAGCTCGAAGGATTCTTCGCGTGCAACAGCTTCGTCCTCTACGCCGGTTTCGACTGAGGTATGGAGCGCTGCGATGTGGCTTTGGAAATGATGATTGAGCCTGCCTCTGTTCTGCGGCGCGTCGCCGTCGTCTAAAGCTACTGCTTGGTTAAAGGACAACGCGTGTGCAATGATCGATCGGCTTGCACGGCGGTGAAGGTCCAGCGCCAGGGCGTGATTGCCGAGAGCGGCATGCGTCATGGCGAGGCTGCGCAGAGCGAATGCCGTGTCGGGATGATCCGGCCCCAGGGCTTGCTCCGAGATCGCTACGGCGCGGGCCAGCAATGGCTCCGCCATCTCGGGCCGGCGGGTGAGGCTGTAAAGCCGCGCGAGATTAGTGAGGCTGGCGGCCGTGAGGGGATGGTCCGGGCCAAGTGCCTTCTCACGAATGGCCAGCGCGCGCTTGTGCAGCGCCTCGGCCTCCCGGTAGTGCCACTGAATGAGGCTGAGCTCGGCGAGATTATTGAGGCTCGTCGCGAGATCCGGGTGCTCCGGGCCCAGTACCTTTTCCTGGATTGCGATTGCGCGACGGTAAAGCAAACCAGCTTCTCCCTGCTTCGGGCCGGTGTAGGCCGTCTGCGCCATCATGCCCAGATTGAGTAGGGTAATGGCGATGTCAGCTTCGTGAAAAGCCGCGCTGCCCGCTCTGGCTTCATGTGCAAGATCACTGCTGTCGGCTGTCGAGGAAACCGCTGTATCCGGAGATATCATTGGACGTGGTCGAATGCCCGGCACCGGGCCGGGCATCGCAGCGCCCACCTTGCCGACGTGCGCAATGCCCTCATCGGGCTCACGCTCATTACTTGAAAAGTCCGCCAGGTCGAGCTGGCTGCGTGTCAGGCTTTCTCCTCGTCCCTGCGAGAGGATTGCGATGGCCCGCCGCAACAACGGTCCAGCATCAGCAGGGCGGCCGAGCGCGAGCTGAACCTTGGCGAGATTGTTCAGGCTTTGCGCGACTTGGGGATGAGTGGGGCCGAACGCCTTCTCGCGAATTTCCAGCGCCTTCTTGTGTAGAGTCTCGGCCTCGGCGTGGCGGCCTAGAAGATCAACTGCAACAGCGAGGTTATTGAGCGCTTCTGCGAGGCGGGGATCTTCAGGGTGAAGGCTCTCCTCTCGCAGCTTCAAGGCACGGCGATGGAGTGGCTCCGACTCAGCATGTCTGCCAAGCCGGTCCAGCAACACGCCTTCAAGCGAGAGGGTCTGTGCCAGTTCATCGGATGGGCTGGTTCCCATTTGCGCAAGGATCTGGCGGGCCCGTGTCGCATGCGAGAGAGCCTGCTGAAGATTGCCTACTTGGTAGAAGTACACCGCGTCTTGATAGACACTCTCCCAGCTTTGTGGTGGCCGACCTTCAGCCAGCGCTCTTCCGAGTACCAGGCTTTCGAGAATGCAGAAAATCGCAAGGACGATTGGGAGGCCCTTGGCACTTAGTCCGCTGCATCGTTGCCGTCGCCTGCCGCGCATGGCCATGATCCTCCTGTCTGTGGATCAGCTGAAGATTAGCAGCAGACGGAGGAAATGAGCAGCTTTCGGGACACTGAATAATAGCTTTCGCGCGGACCGGTGGCGTAATGTCAATGGCTAGCTGGGCCTTATCTTCGCGCTATCTTCGCTGACACTCCCGCGAACATGGCTGAGGCACTTGCCCGAAACCTCTAATCTCGCAGCCCTTAAGCATCGTCGCTTCATTCTCCACTCCACGGAAAGCCTCAGGCCGCTGATTTCTCTATCTTATTGCACCCCCTTGGGCTCATGAGTCGCATCTTCGGAACGTAACCTCTCCCGGGCGGTTCACCGATGACGACGTAAGAGTTCGTGTGGAGGACTGATGAAAGGCTTTATCGCAGCGGCGATCTTAGGTGGCGCCACTTTCTGCGGCGCAACCATCAACGCGAATGCAGCGCCGGTTGGCCCAGCTCCAATCCAGGCAAATGCTCTTGTGGAAAAGGTGCACGGTTATCATCGAAGCTGCCGAGGTGGAGCTGGCTGGGTTCACAGACATACGCGGAGCGGGCGGCCGGTTGGATGTGGACCACGGCTCTATCGGAGGCCAGGCGTCCACTTGTACTTTGGCGGCCGCGACCGGCGGGGCCACTATCACCGCCACCATCATCGGCGGCATGACAGGCACCACAGGAGACGTGTGCACTGATTAGAGTGGAGAGTGGAGAAATCCACTCTCTTTTTTCTTCAAAAAAGCCTGCCTGGCAGCGCTTATTTCTCGCTTTCTACCCACTTTCCGTTTGTGTCGCTGGAAGGCCTTCTAGCACTTTCGCGGCGTCAGCCGATGAACCAAGCCACGGCAGAAGTCGTACCAAACCCCAGCCCGGCAATTTGATCGCCACCTGACGGAAATCCACCCCGGCGACCAGCCCGAACATATTTATTTCCAGTCCCTCGATCCAAGCCAGCGTGAGCCCGAAAAGCCCATACAGGGAAACCTGGATGCCGGTGCGCGTAGGGCTTGACCCCAAGTAGATACCGGCGTTTCGGAAGTCCTTGCCGATTGCATTGGGAGGCAAAGTGATGCCCGCTTCAGGTACCTGCGCCAAGACGTGCGCAATGAAGGTGTTGGAGTTGGGACCTGGCCAGACGCGATAGTCGCCAGCCTGATTGTAAGGATAGTCGGCCACTGCCGACTTGATTTTGGGAATAAGGCGTTCAGCAACTTCGCCCTCCACGGCGGCAATCAGCTGCGGCGTGCTCCCGAACCATCGTCCGTCAGGGGCCCAGTTATCGATTTTGACCGGTTTCCCCCAGCCGGCCACGTCATATCGCGTATATCTCGGCGCATCTTTCTCCTTTACAACGATCCACGAATGGACGGAGAACACGCCCTTCCAGCGGCCAGCCGGAGCGGCAAGCACGAAGATCAGCGCTCGGCGAACCTCCGAGGGAGGGGGCAACAGCCCCGCACTCGACCAGTCAGCTGCGCGCCAGCTTGCGGGATGATCCTTGCCCAGCCACCAGACCCCATGCAAAGCGAGGGGTAGCANAAAGACGACAGCAAAGGCCAGAAATACCATCCGCCAACGGGAGGNNGTNTTGCGGTTCAACGGTTTACCAGGGACCATTCTTTGATGATGGCAGTCACCCAAAGATGGTCAACGTACTGTCGACCGAAGTATAACCACAGCATCGTGAGACAAGATATTGCAGCCAATGCCACGATGCCGCCACAACCCTAACCCCTACAACACGGAGTTGCGCTCGAGCTAGACGCGCGGTGAGCATTGCGTCAGGTACCTGAAGAGTGGCACGAAGTGTAACCTGATTCTGGTGTCAGGACTGCGAACCAGAGTAGGTATGAACAACGCGAAACCGGCCTGTCGCTGCACAGGTTGCTGAGCTCGGCATGATATTCAAAGACGCTACGACCTTTCAGGCACTGAAGCGCCTCTTGAGCGACCACGGTCGCGAATACGCGCCGCGTTATGCCGTGGCCTTTCTTTTCATGAGCGTGGTTGCGGGGTGCACATCCCTTAGCGCCTGGATGATGCGGGATGTGGTCAACAAGATCTTCGTCGAGCAGGACAAGGTTGCCCTATTCTGGATTCCGCTCACCATCTCCGGGCTGTTCGTTATCAAGGGCATCGCGTCCTATTTGCAGGAAGTCTCGTTGAGCCGCATCGGCAACCGGATCGTCGCGCAGATCCAGAAGCGCATGTACGACCATCTGCTCAAGATGGACGTTGGCTTCTATCAGCAATACCCTTCGAGCGATCTGATCACCCGGATCACCCACAATGCTCAGGCCGCGCGGACGATGCTCCACCTGGTAGCCATGGGGTTGGGGCGCGACCTGCTAACGTTGATCGGGCTGATCATCGTGATGATTTCCCAGGACCCGCTGCTATCGGCGATCACTCTCCTCGGAGGTCCTATTGCAGTCTACTTCCTGAAGCGCCTAAGGGAGCGCATCAAGAAGGCGGCCACGAGCCAGGTCATGAGCATATCGACGATCGTGGGGGTTATGCGCGAAAGTGCGCAGGGGATCCGGGTCGTCAAGTCCTTTCAGCTCGAGCCGGTGCTGAGGCATCGGATGGACGAGGGAATTAAAGCGGTTGAGAAGCTTTCGAACAAGATTGCCGCCGTTCAGGCGCGGGTAGATCCGCTCATGGAGACATTGGGCGGGATGGCTGTCGCCGCTGCCGTCATTTATGCCGGCTGGCGCAACTTGACCTTCGGTGACACTCCCGGTCAGTTCTTCGCGTTCGTTACCGCTTTGCTCATGGCCTCTGACCCGGCGCGACGTCTGTCGAAATTGCAGCTTCAGCTCACCACAGCGGCCGTCGGCGTGAAGATGATGTACGAACTCCTCGACAAGCCCGCAGCGGAGGTTGACGCCGACAACCGGCCAGACTTGGCCGTGTCGCAGGGCGAGGTGCGGTTCGAGGATGTCGTATTTTCGTACGATTCCAATACACCCGTTCTTCGGGGCCTCAATCTGGTTGCCCCGGCTGGACGTACGACAGCGCTTGTCGGTCTTTCGGGGGCTGGCAAGACGACCGTGTTCAACCTGTTGCAGCGGTTCTGGGAGCCGGCAGCAGGCGTCATTCGCATCGACGGCCAGCCGATTTCTGAGGTTTCTGTTGCGTCGCTTCGGAGCCAGATTGCCCTTGTGAGCCAGGATGTTTTCCTCTTCGAGGGCACAATTCGCGATAATATCGCCGCGGGCCGTAAGGATGCGACGGAGGAAGAGATCATCGCGGCGGCCAAGGCAGCCCAGGCGGACGAATTCATCCGTTCGCTGCCTCACGGCTATGATACGCAGGTGGGGGAGCGTCGGCTCCCAGATCTCCGGAGGGCAACGTCAGCGGATTTCCTTGGCGAGAGCCTTCCTGAAGAACGCGCCGATCATCCTGCTAGACGAGCCCACCTCGGCTCTCGATAGCGAAACCGAACAATCCATCCAGGAAGCTCTTCAGGAGCTGACGCGCGGGCGCACGACAATCGTAATCGCGCACCGCCTTTCGACCGTGGCCAATGCAGACGTTATTCACGTAATGGATAAGGGACAGGTGATCGAAAGCGGTCGCCACCGCGAGCTGATTGAGCGCGGTGGGCTCTACGCCAAGCTCTACCGCATACAATTTGNGAACGCGATCGAAGACTATCAGTCACCGGCGCTCGCAAAGTAGAATTTAAGGTGCTGGCGCTATTCACCAACTTGGACGCGCGTCAGCGATATTGTCGGGTAGCACGGTTTACGAGAAGTCTCTCAAGAAAGTCGTCGTTGACGGCGGCCACAGTCTCGACGGAGAATCGCTCACGAACAAAGCGGGCTCCTTCCTCTGCAAGACGATAGCGTAACGCTTCATCGTCGATGAGGCGCTTTATGGCTTCCGCGAAGCCGGCGACATCGTCGGGGGCAACAAATAGCGCAAATGGGCCGCTGACCTCGCGTAATCCGCCAGTCCCTGAGGAGATGAGCGCAGCGCCGCCTGCGTGAGCTTCCAGCGCCGTGCGGCCAAANGGCTCCCTCCATCGGGAGGGCACAAGTGCTATTGCCGCCCGCTCATAGCGCTCGCGAACGCATTCCCAAGACAAACTAAACTCTATAACGACGCGATCCGAAATTGCTGGTTGTGAGAGGACAACCAGCACGCGACATTCGTACTCCGGTTTTCTCCCCGGTTCCGACAGGATGAAGCGCGCGCGCCATTCAGGCCGCTCTACAAGAACGCGCGCAACAGCCTGTGCCGCTTCGAGGACGCCCTTCTCGGGCACGCAACGACCCACGCAGATGATTTCTTGCAACCTCTGACGCTGAGGCCGCCATTGGCTGAAATCGAGCCCGTTGGGCACAACAGCCTGGGGAAGCCGTACATCCGGCCAGGCCTCTGCAAAGTGCGCCCTGCAAGCCTCGCTGACGTGCACCAAACCCGCTAATCGCGCCAGCTCGCGGCGCCGATTGAACCGGCGGATCGAGTTCAGCAGTCCGGGACGATAGCGTTTGTAGAAGCCATGAGCATGGAACACCACGCGCCCCGGCAGTAGGCGGGCAAGCCGAGCGGCGACCTGGAATTGCTGATGGACGATTACGAGGTCCGCTCTCTCGGAGTGAGCCAAGCGCGCTACGTAAGAGGCCCTCAGAAACGAATGTGTAGTAACTGATGGAGGGAAGCTTTTTGTACGGAAAGAGCTAAAGAGACCAAGAGGCCCATCGGTTACGATGCATACCTCCCCGCCCCGTCGACTCCTTGTCATAAGATCGCGGACACACAGGTCCACCGAGTTCGGAGTAGCGCGATCAGCATGGGACCGGCGAGGCAGCACGACAAGTAACGTCATTTCACTGCGCATCCGAGAACAAATACAGAGCAGAACAAAGAAAGAACGCTCCGCGCAAGGAAAAGTCAATAGGCTCTCGTACTGATCCTCTTCTCTTCGCGGGGAGGTCTGCAGCCTGAAGTCGCGACGCGAGCATTGCGCTTGAGAAAGCCAAATGTTGACCGGCTCATTCTTCCATCGCAGTCAGATGTCGATAGAAGACGACACTGATGCCCTACTTGCCCCGCGCGAGGTGGATGACAGACTTGTAGGGGCGCGAGACTTCGAGCGGTTTCCACGCATTTTGAGACGCTACAAACCGGCTCATTTGTATTACCTCGCCCGCTTGCCCCGGCGTCGCAAACGTTTCATTCGGCAGGGTGAGGAGATTGCAGCGCGCTGGAAAAAATCGGCCTCTGCAAGAAGGACAACTGGCGGGGTCACGCTTGTCGTCGGTCCAATCAGCGATACCAACGGCCTCGGGCGGGCCGCCCGTTACGAGCTCGACCGATTGCGAAGAGAGTGTGCGCGCCTTCAAGTTGTGGATGTTAGGCATGAGACTGCAGAGTCAATCCAGCGCCGGATTGCTGAGGGAGACCTTGTCCCCCCCGACACTCTGATTGTCCTTGCTCAGCCGGATAACTACAAACTTGTTTTTCCTCTTTTCCAGCCTGAGTTTCTCGCGCAGGCATGGCGCATCGGCCAGCTCGTATGGGAAATGCAGTATTGCCCGGCCGAATGGATGTTTGTTGGTAATCTTTTGCATGAGTTCTGGTCTCCATCCCGGTTTAGCGCGGAAGCCATCGCCGGTGGTCTTGGATTACCCTACGAAATCCGACCCCATCCAGTAATCATTCCCAATGTGCCACCGATGGAGAGAAGTCGCTTCGGCGTAGCACCCGACGATTTTCTTGGGTTGGCCATCATGGATCTGAGAGCATGTCCCGACCGCAAGAATCCGCTCGCGCACGTCGAGGCGTGGAAACTCGCATTCGGTCGCAATCCGACCTGCAAGCTCCTGATGAAAGTACGGTTTCAGAAAAGAACTCAGATTGTAAGGCAGGAGCTCTTGGAACTCATTGGAGATTACGAGAATATCTCCTTGGTGGAAGACGTTTTCACTGATAATGAAGTTACTGCCTTCCAAAAGATGGGTGACGTGTATTTATCTCTGCACAGATCGGAAGGCTTCGGGCTCAATATCGCGGAGGCTTTGGAAATCGGACTCCCTGTTTTGGCAACGGCATGGTCTGCGCCGGTAGAGTACATGCCTAATTACAAGAACGCCGTTCCCATCCCCGCCAGGCAGGTCTTGTATAGGGATTACCTCAGGACTTACTCTTCTAGGAAAAAGCTGACATGGGCGGAACCGAACATACATTACGCGGCAATGATGCTTCGCAAGCTGAGAGATCAAAAGAAAATGAGAAAGTCTTCTTTCGTTTGTGGCGAGCCTGAAAGGTAGATTCCGTTATTAACTAAGGGGCATCCTTAAACGCCGACTGGTGCTAAGTCATTGGGCGGAGAGCTGGGGCTCTCCGCCGCTTTCATGACGTGTTTGCCAAAATCTCAGTCGCGCGCAAGGTCAACGCTTTTCTCAGACGGAACGAGTGCTACGCTGAAAAGCTTGTCGCCCTCTCCAAAACCCGTCAGCTCCTCACCATAACTCGATGGATGTAAGGAGAAACATCTGTAATCCATCCTGTGAAAGAACGCGAGATACTCGTCAGCCGAAACTGAGGATACGCATTGAAGTTGAGTGGGATGAACTTCTGAAACAATAATAGGTGGATCGGAGCGCACACGTTTGCTGGATGAAAGAACCCTGTGCTCAGCTCCTTCAATGTCGATTTTAATGAAGTCGATAGAATCGGCGACAACATCATCAAGTTTGGCCGTTTTTATTGGCGCCGCAACGTAGTTACATCGAGCATCCGAAATGAAGCTCTCGCCAGGATTCTCGGTGCCATCTGGCCAGACAAGGTGGGCATCCCCGGCCGTATCCCAAAGGGCCAGGTCGTGCAGGATCACGCTCTGGTCAAGTCCGTTTTCCCGGACCGACCGACTGAGATAAAAATACGTGGGCTTGCGTGGTTCGAATGCGTAGACTTTACCGGAGGAGGTCACCAGCTGCGCAAGACCTAACGTGTGCCAGCCGATGTTCGCACCGACGTCGAGCGCTACCATTCCGGGCTTGACATTCCTGCGGATGAACTCGGTCTCAATCGGTTCATAATTGTCAAGTAGGCAGCCGTATGAAACATACTTGTCGCTGAGATCTATCCAAAGTCTATACCTGCCATTGTACACTTCCGTACATACCCATTTCTCCGCGGAGAAGTTGATAAGTTTTTGGGCATTGCGGAACTCCTCTGAGCGGAAGAGCGCTTCTCGGAATCGTTGGTAGTCGGGAAAGTGTTGATGCGCAGAAATAACCGTCTCCGACTCCGGATTGCGGCCCAGGATATACCGGAAGCCCCAAATAACCTCATCCCGCGTGAGCATGGCGCCGACCCTTGTAGTTGATGGACTGGGTGAGTAACTGGCTGAGATCGAGTGCCACATCAGACCAGGATCTCAGGTGCGCCTGCGCAATTTGACGGCACTTCTGCTCCCGATATTCATTGTCAAGAGTCAGTTTAATTACGGCTTCTTCGATCGAAGCGAGAGAATAAGGGTTCACGTATTCTGCGAGGTTACCGCCAACTTCCGGCATCGAGCTCACGTTCGAGCAGATGACAGGACGACCGAACCAAAGACTTTCGCCTATCGGTAGCCCCCAACCTTCCTTGAAGCTTANNAAAATAGGAAAACAGGCAGTTGGAGTACAGATAGGCCAGCTCTGCGTCGTTCGGCCTATCAATAATTCGAATATGGCCCCCCAAGGCACCCGTACCCACAATGAAGTCGTCAAAATCCTCCTTCAGCCATCCGTGTTTGCCGGCAAAGAGCAGGCGTGGTGTGTCATAACCCAACTTATCCAGGAGGGACTTCCAGACATTTGCCAACGCCCAGATGTTTTTGCGAGACTCGAGAGTGCCAACGCACAAGGCGTAGGGGATACGCGCCGCGTTTATTATGCGCGCGTGAATCTTTTCGTTTCCTCTCCCCGCAAAGTTAACTTGGTGGCCGCCGCGAGGATAATTGGCGAATTGATGAGCGAGGGGGACGACCTCACTGCCTATCGAAATTCCTCGCGCCGCTAGCCAGGCATCGAGATCGCGCTTGGTGGCGTGGGAATTTGTAATGAAGAAGTCGCTATTCCCTGCGAGATGTTCAAGCCAGCGCAGGAATTGTTGCGGCACATCATCGACAACATGCTCCGGCGTATGAATCGGAATGAGGTCGTGAATGAAATGCGTAATTCTTATTCCTCTGGCCTTTCTCTGAAAGGCAAGAAAATTGAGGTATGGCTCAAAATTCCAAGTCGCGCCCGGGATAAAAACGTGATCCCCGGACTTAAAATCGACGGTCTTGGGGTTATGTGGTGTGGACGAAAAGGCAGGGGATGTTTGGATCTTGCGTTTCCTGAGGGTCTCCCCACGTGTCAGAGTGTTGAGAGCTAGTAGGCGAGTCCTATGGAAGGATGTCTTCCAGCTGTTCTGGTATTTTTTGGCGAGATAGTTGTCCAGGTTGGGGTTGTGAAGGGAGGAATGGAGGCCAAAGTATTCGCAGAAATCGCTCTGCTGGTATTCGAAGCCCGGTCCAAAATACTCCGGATCATAGGAAACAGGTCTTTTCAATATCGGGTGGAATGCAATGAGCCTTAATTTTTCCGGGCCGTGCTCCTGAAGGAGATTCGAGATTAGCTCGACGGAAACTCTTTGGATGCCGCTTAGGGTCGTATTTTTTCGGGCATACTCAAGAAGATCTGTGATGTCGAAGAATAGCCGACTCATGCAACCCCCATACTAGCAAGAGATGTATGTTGGCGGAAAACGACTTAGTCAGTCCAGTAATCAGCGATCCAGGTTGCGGGAAGGAAGCGTCGTTGGATCAATCGGGGCAAGGAGCGTCGACCTGGGCGTTTCGCAAGGTCGCATTCGCCACGAAGAGCGGACTGAGGAGTGAAGGAACCGTAGAATATGAGAATCCGTCCATTTGCTGGCGGTGTCGGACGGGTGAAAAAACGAAGAACTCGCGTTTTTGGTAAGCAAACGCGGGAAAATGCCGGGCACCAGGCTTCCGGCCAGAAGGTAACCTCGTCAACAGCCCGTGTAAGGAAGTTCTGCTCCTTGGAGGCGTAGACCTGAATGATGACGTCGGTGGGTGTAGCGTGGAAGCGATCAAGTACCGCGTTTTCCAAACCGACAAAAAACTTTACGACTGAGCTGTTTCCGAAGCCCAGATGCGGATCCTTCCATTCGCGGATCATGCAAAACCGGCCTTCGAACTCGAAGAAAGGGTCGATATTTCCTATGATTACGACGTCAAGATCGAGGAAGAGCGTCATGCCCTCAAGATCGCCGAGGGTTTTGTGGAACAAGCCCAATTTCGGCCAGTGAACGCCAAGTCGCGGTCGTAATCAAATTTTGGAAGCGGCTGACACTCGATTTCCGGATTGATGCCGTTTGTATCGTCAGTGAAACACACGAACCGGATGTTCCAGGTCGTGTTCCGTCGAACCATGCTGTAGAGCCGGTTTACGAATTCTGGCCCGTAACGCGTCCCCCACTTCATGCAGACGACGTTGGCGCGCTTCTCGCGCTGAGCCTTGAGATAAAGGGGATACCACAAGCTGCGAGAAGTTCGTGCTTGTTGTGCGTCAGGTAAATCGGAATGGTCCGTGGAAGCTGAGGAGGCGGATGTACCCCAGAGCAAGCTGCTGGACGCCTCGTTTGCCCGCTTAGAAAGAGTCGGAAACATTGGTCGCCGCCGAGACTTTGCATCTGCCGGCGACGATTGCTGTCGAGCCTTGCGGCAGGCTGTTTGGGAAGTCAGCTTACAGAGGTGTTGTGGAAAACACGCCCTCGATATGAGGGCGTGCCGAAATAGCGCTGGCTAACTCGTCCAAAGGCCTAACCAAGCATCAGTTAATGGTAAGGAGCGAGATTCTGACGTCTGGCGACTAACCGAGCAGGGCGACATGCTCGTGGAAAGCTGTCTTAAGCCGCCAGGCAGCATTTCTTGTACTTCTTGCCTGACCCGCAGGGACAAGGATCGTTGCGGCCAACTTTCGGGCCAGAGCGCACGATTGGCGTTATCGACCGGTGATGGTGGTGGTGATGATGGTGGTGATGATCGTGGCCGCAGCCGCACGCGTCATGATCATGGTCATGGTCATGAGCTTCGTGGTGGCTAGCGCCTGCCTGCGTTTTGGTCTCGGTGCTCATCGGCTGGGCCCTCAAACTTATGACTATACATGTATTGATTTACACAAATTTGCAGCAGACGCCTGTTGGTCGCACCCGCGGGCCTGTTGCGCCCAGGAAGCGATTGTCGTAACGGCTCGCCATGACAGACTCCGTCCTTATCCTCGACTTTGGCTCCCAGGTAACGCAGCTAATTGCGCGGCGCGTACGGGAGGCAGGCGTTTATTGCGAAGTGGTGCCCTTCAATAAGGCGGAAGAGGGGCTCGCGCGGCTTCAGCCGAAAGCCATCATCCTGTCCGGCGGACCGTCGAGTGTTTATGAGGAGGGCACTCCAGCCGCTCCGCCAATCGTTTTTTGAGTCAGGCCTTCCAGTGCTCGGCATCTGCTATGGCGAGCAGACGATGGTGGCGGAGCTCGGCGGTCGGGTATCGCCCGCCACGCATCGCGAGTTCGGCCGCGCCGAGATCGAGGTTATCGAGGACTGCGCACTCTTCGAGGGGGTTTGGTCAAAGGGCACCCGCGACCAGGTCTGGATGAGCCACGGCGATCGCGTCGAGGAGCTGCCGCCGGGGTTCAAGGTCGTGGCCGTCTCGGCGAACGCACCCTTCGCAGCAATTGCTGATGAGCAGCGGCGGTTCTACGGGGTCCAGTTCCATCCCGAGGTGGTGCACACGCCGCGGGGAGCGGCGATTCTCGCCAACTTCGCCCGCAAGGTTGCCGGCTGTCGCGGCGATTGGACCATGCGGGCATTCCGGGAAACGGCTATCGAGCGCATTCGCGATCAAGTCGGCAACGGTCGCGTTATTTGCGGCCTGTCCGGAGGCGTCGACTCGGCAGTCGCCGCAGTTTTGATCCACCAAGCCATCGGCGACCAGCTCACCTGCATTTTTGTTGACCATGGGCTGCTGCGGCTGGGTGAGGCGGACGAGGTGGTCGAGCTTTTCCGCCGCCACTACAACATTCCGCTCGTCCATGTGCGGGCAGAGGACACTTTCCTCGCAGCCCTCGAGGGGGTGACCGATCCGGAAGCAAAGCGGAAGACGATCGGTCGCCTGTTCATCGATGTTTTCGAGGCAGAGGCAAAGAAGATCGGTGGAGCCGAGTTCTTGGCCCAGGGCACGCTTTACCCGGACGTGATCGAAAGCGTGTCTTTCACCGGCGGGCCTTCCGTCACCATCAAGTCGCACCACAACGTTGGCGGCCTTCCTGAGCGCATGCACCTAAAACTGGTGGAACCGCTGCGCGAGTTGTTCAAGGACGAAGTGCGGCAGCTGGGGCGGGAGCTTGGGCTGCCGGAAAACTTCATCACTCGGCATCCATTCCCAGGGCCTGGGCTTGCCATTCGCGTGCCGGGCGAGGTGACGCGAGAGAAGCTCGACATCCTTCGGAAAGCCGATGCCATTTTTCTGGACGAGGTCCGGAAAGCTGGGCTTTATGAGACGATCTGGCAGGCTTTTGCCGTATTGCTGCCCGTGCGGACCGTTGGCGTCATGGGCGATGCGCGGACGTACGATCATGTATGCGCGCTACGTGCCGTGACGTCGACCGATGGTATGACGGCCGACTATTTCCCGTTCCCACACGATTTTTTGGGACGCACGGCCACCCGCATCATCAACGAGGTCCGCGGCATCAACCGGGTTGTTTACGACATTACTTCCAAGCCGCCGGGCACGATCGAGTGGGAGTGATTTGAGGTCTGCTACCGGCTGGTACGGTCAGGCATCAGAACACAGGTAAGGCCCGCGTCCCTCTAGACGGGGAACAGAACTATGTACCGGCTGGCCCAGCAAGCGGCGCTGCCGGGATTCAAGCTGACCGGGACCTGGCGGTTTCGTCACAGCGAAGTTGGATCGCTGGATACCGCGCAGAGTGGTCGCGAAGGTGCCGTCAAGCGCATCGACAAGATTTCAAGTAGAAGCAGGACGTCCGGATGTGCTGGCTTGGGTCGTGATATCGCCGCGATACACGATATGTACCTTGTTCCCATCGGGGTCACGTAAGTAGGCACCGAAGTAGCCGTCGCCGTAGTGGGGGCGTGGGCCAGGAGCCCCTTCATCCGTTCCGCCCGCTGCTAGGCCGGCTGCGTGAGCGGCGATGACGGCGGCTTCACTTGGGGCGAGGAACGCGACCATGCTGCCGTTTCCGGGAGTCGCCGGCAGACCGTTGAATGGGGAATAAGCGTAGAAGCGCGGCAATGATTCGCCGGGCCTGATCCAGCATAAGGAAGGCGGGCCGCCATCCGGCGTAACCGGCCGCCGGCGCAGTCCAAGCGGCTCAAGGATGGCGTCGTAGAATCTGCCGGCGCGAGAAAGGTCGTTGACCCCGACCGTCACATGGCTGAACAGGAGCACGTCTCCCCTCCATCGTATTCAAAAGCCTTGCAGTGTTCCCTCGACCTGTGTCCGGGTGTCGCCCCCAATCCATATCTGCCCGGTGTCATCGCGGCTGACATAAATGCGTCCGTTCCGTTCGAGGCAGCGTCCCTGCGCAGCGACGTAGTCGTGATCCGCGGCCCCGGACTGGAACAGCCATTGCGCCACAGCGGCATTGAGGCTTCCCGTGACAGGATCCTCTACGATCATTCCGAGGTGGTTGTTGAAAAAGGCGCGAACCTCGAACGCCTCGACACTACCGGGCGGATGTGGGCCGACCACACCAATATCAATCCGGCCCGACCAGCTTCGCGCAGGATTCAGGGAGAGCACTCTCTCGGCAGACGCCAGTCTTACACCAAGCCAACCGGGGCCGTTATCGATCCATGCGGCATCGACGATCTCGCTTGGTTGGATTCCCAGAAAGCATTGGGCCTCGTTCAGCTCGGCGGCAGAAGGCGGCTCGAAACGGATCAAGGGCGGTGCCGCGAAAGCGAGGCGCGTCTGGATGCGCCGGATGGCGATCAAACCTGCTTCACACTCCTGAACGATCTTTCCAGGAAGCTTGGGTAGATTCCCTGCCGCGAGCCAAGCGTGACAACTGCCTAGCGTCGGGTGGCCGGCGAATGGCAGCTCCCTCTCCAGACTGAAAATCCTCACCCGATAGTCGGCATCCGAATGTCTCGGCGGCAGAAGGAAAGTCGTCTCCGACAGATTGAACCAGCGCGCCAGCTTCTGCATTCCCGCCGTGTCGATCTCGTCGGTCGCCACGACGACCGCCACTGGATTGCCGGAAAACGCGTACGGATCCGAATACGTCGACCATCTGGAAGGGAAATTTCATGGTCGGTCACCCTTCGAACATTGCCTCAAGCCTGCATGGCCGCCGCGTCTCTCCCTGGATCGTGCAGCCTTTGTAGCGGTGGCCGCAAAGCGCGTCATTGCGAAAAGATATCAGGGAGCGTCCCAATTCGTTGCTCCCTTCTCGTGGTGCGTATGCTTGGCTACCGCGCCGACAATCTGCTGCACCAGGTAAAACCGTTAAACACGTCATCTTCTTGCGGACCGGACCACCAGCTCTTCCAGGTCGAGATTGCGCTCCAGCTCGTAAAGAACGTGATTGTCGATCTGGCCGGAGCGGTGCAGTCGCAGTAATTCAGAGCGTGCCGCGGCGATCGCCTCCAGCTTGAGACTGAGATGGGCTTGCAGCTGCTGGCGATGCTGTTCAGGGTCTTCCGAGTAGAGCCTGATCCTGTTTGAGCGGTGTCGGTAGGCTTCGAGCAAGTCGGAGTCCAAGAAAACTCCCTCTGGTCCCGAAGAGCGTTGCTCGACAAGTTTCGCCTGTACCTCTGCGAGCGCGGCTTGGGCATCCGCCAGGTTTAGTGGCGCGACGTGGGAGCCTGCCTCGGGCGGACGCAGATGGCGAATAACAAAGCCAAGCGTGGTGCCCTGGAGCAGCACCGTCACAAGGATGACTATGAAGGAAGCCACGACTATGAAGTCGCGGCCCGGCACGTCGTCAGGCACGCTGAGGGCCACAGCCAGAGTTGCCACGCCGCGCATTCCAGCCCAGCTCAGGACTGCTGAACCACGCCAGCCAAGGCTCTGGATGCGTGCCAGCCCGAGTCGATGGCAAAGCTCAGTGATGGCGTCTGAGAGAAAGACCCACGCCACCCGTGCCAACGTCAGTGCCAGGAGGATCCAGAGAGTCGGCTCTAACATCTGGTGCAGCACCACGTGGAGGCCGCCGGCTCTCTCGATGACTTCTTGCAGCTCGAAGCCGATGAGGATGAACACACTGGCCTCGAGCAAAAAAATCATCACGTGCCAGAACGAGAGACTGCGCACGCGGATTGCAGCGGATAGCACGGCATGCTGATACCAGCCGCAAACGAGCCCGGTGACGACTGTGGCGATAACGCCGGAAACTTGCAACCTTTCCGCCAGGAGGTAGGTGCCCCAGCACGTGAGCGCAGTGAGCGCGGTGACGAGGTACTCGTCGTGCAGCCGCTTTGCGACGTAGACCCAAAGAGCTCCCATCACAGCGCCTACCGCAGCGCCCCCCAAGCCGATAAGCAGGAAGCTGCCAACTGCCTCGAAGGCACTGAAGGCGCCCGTCACCGCCGCAGCTACAGCGAAACGGAACAACACGAGCCCTGCGGCATCGTTCAGCAGACTTTCTCCCTCAAGCAGGATCGCCAGGCGTGGCGGGAGTTGCACTCGCTGCAACACCGCGCGCGCTGAAATCGCGTCCGGCGCGGATACGATAGCGCCGAGCACCGCGCAGGCTGCCCAAGGTAAGTCGGGCATCAGCATGTGCGTAACGAGCGCGACGACAGCCGTCGTGAATATGACAGCGCCGACGGCCAGGGAGAGAATGCCGACGAGATGGCGACGCAAATGGCGCAGGGGGATGACCCACGCGCCATCCATCAAGAGCGGCGGCAGGAACAGAACCAGCACCAATTCGGGTTCGAGAGTGACGGGCGGCAGGCCAGGCACGAAGGCTAACACCGCGCCGCCGAGGATGAGGACTGCGGCTGGCGGCACCCTCAGCCGGTTGGCCAGATAATGGAGCGCAACGGCCGCCAGCAGCATGGCGAGCACGAGTTCAAACAGAATTAGCCCATCCATACCTCTCTCCAAACCGGGGCGGCCGTAGCCACAAATAGTATTGCGTGTCGCTGGATATCGAAAAAAGCCTCGAAGGCGCTAATCCATGGAGCAGCGATGCTTGTCAACGGCTCAGGCTTGCGCTCGTTGCCGAGAACCAGCTAGACCTGTCTGACCGCTTCTGAAGTGCTTCCTCCGCAATTCTGCGACTTGGCTGAACACGCGCGCGGCAAGGATTCATGTGGTCGGAACTGAAGAGACGCCTTGTGGAGGTGCTGCAAACCGTGGCGCCGTTGGTCGGCGTGGTCTGTGTCCTGCAGCTGACGCTCGTGCAAGCGCCGTTGGCCGTCTTTCTTCAGTTTCTGATCGGCTCAGCGCTGATCATCGCGGGAATGTTCCTGCTCTTTCTTGGAGTTGACTACGGCATTGTTCCCATGGGCCGCTTTGTCGGCGGCGAGCTGCCCCGAAAAGGCTCGGTGGCGCTCATTGTTCTGGTCGGCTTCGCCATGGGATTTGCGACGACGGTCGCTGAGCCCGACGTGCTTGTACTCGCTGTACAGGTGGATCAAATTTCGCAAGGAAATATCGACCGTCTGACAGTCTTGACCGTCACGGCGCTGGGGGTCGGTGTTTTCGTGGCTCTGGCCATGGCGCGGATCATCTATGACATTTCGATCCGCGTGATGCTCACGCTCTCGCTTGCGGCCGTTATCGCTCTCTCATTTATCGCCCCCGCGAAATTTGTGCCGATGGCTTACGACGCAGGGAGTGTCACGACGGGCGTTCTGACCACTCCGGTGGTCATTGCTATAGCAGTTGGTTTGACATCGGTTCTTGCTGGCCGATCTGCCGTTTCGGATGGCTTCGGACTGCTTGGCTTCGCATCGATCGGCGCCATCATCGCGATCATGCTCATGGGATTGGCGATGCAATGAGCGGGATATCGTTGCTACAGGAAGTGGCCGATACGGCGTGGAGCGTCGCCATGGCCATATTGCCGCTCGCGGTGCTCTTCGGGGCATTTCAGATATTCTTGCTCAATCTGCCGCGTAAGCAGATCAAGGGCATCGTGATCGGAACGTTTTACGCGGCGGCCGGATTGTTTCTCTTCCTGCTGGGCGTCGAAATCGGGTTTCTTCCCTTCGGCCGGGCTATCGGCGAAGCGCTCGGTTCGCTTGGAAACGACGGGATTGTTCTTTTGGTTGGCCTGTTTCTCGGCTTCGTGACCACGTGGGGAGAACCAGCGGTTCGCATTCTTGCACACGAGATCGAGGAGGCTTCAAACGGATCTATCCGGGAATCTCTCGTCGTAATGGCCGTCTGTATCGGCGTTTCCCTCGCTGTCGCCCTGGGGCTACTAAGAATCGTCTACGAGATTTCCATCCTCTACCTGCTGGTGCCTGGCTATGTGCTGGCGTTGGTGCTCACCTGGCTGAGCCGCAGGGAATTCGTTGCGATTGCCATTGATTCCGGCGGAGTAGCGACGGGGCCGCTGGCCAATACGTTTCTTCTGGCACTTGCGCTGGGCGCAGCTGCATCCAACGGTGGACAGGATCCGATGGTGCAGGGGCTGGGCCTCGTGGCACTTATTGCGTTGGCGCCGATTATATCCGTGATGTTGCTCGGTCTTCTCATCCGGTGGAAAGCGTCCGGGAAGGAATGAACATGCGCAAACCCTCTCTCATTGTCACCATCGTGCGGAAAGGATGGGGGCAGCCCGTTCTCGAAGCATCGGTCAAAGCGGGCGCGACTGGCGGAACCGTTCTTTTCGGCCGGGGAATTGGGGTTAATGAGAAGGATACGATTTTTGGTATCCCCATCGAGCCGGAGAAGGAAATCGTACTGACGCTTGTGCCGGAGGAGGCCGCCGAGGGCATACTCGACGCAGTGGTTCGGGAAGTTGAGCTGAACGAGCCTGGGCGTGGGCTGGCGTTCATTGTCCCGGTAACCAAGGTCGTCGGGATCCCGCATATCGAGACGCAAACTTCAGAATAGCGCCTTTCCGGTCTCTGATTCCTAGCCAAAAAAAATGCCCCTCAGCATTACTGAGGGGCTTGAGAGCTTCGGCCCGGTGAGGGGTCTAGGGGACTCCGGGGCGAAGTTTTGATCAGTAGAAGCCCTTGCAAGCGAAGTACTTGGATTTCCAGTAGTACCTGCCAGTGTTCTTCCACTTCCAGAAGTAATAGCCGCAATCTGGCTTGTGCACGTAGTAGTACGGCTTGTGCCACTTGAAGACGAAATGCTTATGGTGGTGGTGCTTGTGGCCATGGAAGTGCTTGCCCTTGGCCTCGGCTGCAGGCGCCTGAATAAGGGTTAGTGCCATCACTCCAGCAGCCACACCCAGCATTGCTTTCTTGATCATCTCAACCACTCCTCAGCTTTGCTCTTTTTCAGTCCCTGGCAGGACTGTCTCTCCCTGCCAACTTCCGGCGGCCGCTTCATCGGCCGTCGATGAGCTGAGGATGTCCGAAAACGACGTACTAGGCTGTTCCGTACGTCACAGGATAAGCAGATCGAAATTTTTTCTTTCGCGGAGGAGTGGCCTTCGGAAATTCGGGCAAATCGGGAGCTGCGGCTATCGCAGCTCCGTCGTCGTTTTTTGCGTTTGTTTGAAGCTATGTCGCCCGTAGGGAGGGTAGGCCGATGGTGAGATTGTCCTCAATTCGGTGAACGCCGTCGGTTTCCTCAATGAGGACATGGAGCGCGCGGCGCTGTTCGGCCGAACCTATGAAGCCGGTCAGTTCGACGATCCCGTTACGAACGCTGACATTGAGGAAAGATCTGTCGAGCCAATCCTGAGCCCGCATTTTCTCCACGAGCTGCGCCTCGAGAGTCGCGTCGTCGACTGTCGGCCTCGTCACTTCCGGCGCCTTGCTTAACGCCCTTACAAGGTCTGCGCGGGAAATGATGCCGACGAGCTTGCCATCTCGTAGTACCGGGAGCCGTTTCACCTTTCTGCGCTCGAACGTGCTGGCGATCTCCTCAAGCTCGGCGTCCTCGCCAATCGTGTGGACTTTCCGCGTCATGACGTCTTCGGCCGTGAGGCCGTGCGCTTTGGTGTATTGACGCGCCAAAGCGTCCGGGTCGCTGAAGAAGCTCAGCCACCATTTGCGAGGCGGCTCGGTGCCGAGTTCGGCCCGCCGCATCAGGTCGCTTTCACTGATGATACCTACGAGCGTCCCGGCGTCTGACACGACCGGGACACCACTGATCCGCTTTTCAGTCATCAGCACCGCGACCTCGCGAACAGGCGTTGATGGACGGATGGTAACAACGTCCCGAGTCATGATGTCGTGAGCCTTCATGGGGGCCTCCCGGGGTGAGATTGGGGCTGATTTCACTTATTCCGCATTGCTCACAATCGGCCTTGACCTCAGTCAACACGCCAAGCGCTGGCTACGTTCCCCGCAACCCGCAGTCATTCAGGGGCTTGGCTGCCGTATTTTCGTCGCAAATGTCTATGCAACTATTCTTGTGCAGTGCAGTCATGTTGGCCTTGGGGGGATCCGGTGAATTTGCCAGCTCGGTTGTTTGGTTGGGCGAGTGCCGCAGTCGTTCTTCTTAGCTTTGCATCAGGTTCTCAGGCCGCTCCGGTATCCAGCTCGGTGGCCAAGCTCGAACAGGATGGCAAGCTGAAAATGGCGGGCCGGAGCCTGCGCTGCGGTAACGCGCGCAACGTGCTTGATGTTCGCCTTCCCAGCGAAGGAGCTGCGGCGCCAGGCGTCCTTATCATCAACCCGCGTCTGATTGCGCGCATGCCCAACACGGTGCGGCTCTTCGTTTTCTATCACGAGTGCGGCCATCACCGCGTCGGCGCAAGTGAGCTCAGGGCAGACAGTTGGGCGGTCGAGCGCGGTGTCGCCGAGGGCTGGCTCAACGAAGCGGGCCTAAAACAGGTTTGTCGCTCATTTGGCAACGCGCCTGCAACGCCGACGCATCCTTCGGCGCGGAGCCGTTGCCAAAATCTGGAGCGCGTGTATGCGCGCGCCGTGGCTCGCAAGTTGCCGCTTCCGAAGCGAAAGCCGGCAGCGCAGACCGCCAGATCGAATGGAACACCGGCACCCGCACTCGTTTCCGGGCCGCAGTTGATCGGGACAGGAAACGTGGCCGTGAGAGAAGGCCAGATGGCGCCAGCCTATCGCCTTGGTCGCAAACCGTCGGTTCGATAACAGGTGCCAGTAGTTATCGCCCCTCTCTACTGAGCTGCGGGCTGGCGCGTTTGCGCACGAAAGTGAACCGTTCTCAGCGATCGAAACGCGCCTTGCTGTCGGCCGGAGCCTCGTCCCGTCTCTCCGCCATGTCGTAATCCCGGATCACGCTGGCGACTCGGAGCCTATATCCCGCGAACACACCCGCACGGCCTTTCGCCTGGGTCCTACGGTGACCGGGATGGTTACGCCATCGCGCGACAGCCTCTTCATCACGCCAGAATGACAGCGAAAGAAGCTTGTCGGGATTGGTCAGGCTTTGGAAGCGCTCGACGGAGATGAAACCGTCGATCTTTTCCAGCTCTTGCCGCAGCTCTGCAGCGAGCTCGAGATACTCTTGTCGCCGCCCTTCGGCAGGCATTACTTCGAAGATAACAGCAATCATTGGCGCCCCTACTGGATCACGCTGTTTGCCAGTCTATCATTGGAAGCGCGCTGAAGGGCAAAGATCGCGTTTGTTCACCAGAAACGCTTTGCGTCTTCAGCCCCATGCAATATCATTCGTGCCAAGCAAAATGAACAAGGCCCGATGGGCGCGGGAGGTATAATGGCAGACGCGATTTCGGCCATCATCGGAATGGTGCTGATGATCGGCTTCGTTGTGGCGATCGTCAGCAAGATTGGTGAACTGCCGGCGTGGATCGTGTCGATCTTGGCTTTTGTGTTGATGGCAATCGCGTTCTGGCAGGACGCAATCGCGCCGCTTCTCCGGGGCTCGCGGAATGGCAACGGCCGCTAACGCGGGCGGCCGTTCCTGGCGTTGATCTTCTTTCTATTCTTTCGAAAGCATCTCGATCAGCGCGCGCGCCGAACGCAGCAGTCGTGCGTCGTCGTTCGGCGGGCCTATGAGTTGTAAGCCGAGCGGCATGCCATCAGGTGCCTGCAATATCGGCAGGGACAGCGCCGGCACCCCCAGGAACGTCCAAAGCGTGCAAAAAACAGGGTCGCCGGTTGAATCGAGCGATTTCGGTGCGCTGCCGATGCTCGCAGGCGTAATGACCGCGTCATAAAAATCGAAGAGGGGCATAAGGCCGGCCAACAGCCGGAACCGCAAATTCAGCGCCGCCAAATAATCCACAGCGCGGGTGTTGCGGCCTTCTGCGATCAGGTCCCGAATGCGCTGGCTCGATGCCTCCTCGTTTCCGCGGTCGACCACAGGGCCAAGCCTGTGGGCCATGTCGGTCGACATGATGATTTGATGCGCGCGCCAGGCCTCGGAGAACACTTCCGGCAGATCGGCAACGCCCCCGTTTTCTCCGAGACTGCTGATCAGCTCCTCAAAGATCTCACGCGTGGCCGGCTCCGCCTTCTCCCACACGGGTGTCTTGACGAGGGCAAACTTCGGAGGAAGCGGAGGCGGCTCCGCTGCGGTGGCTCTGAAATTCGGCGTGGCAACGGGTCTGGTGTCCGGGTCTTTCGGGTCGTATCCCGCGAGGACGTCGAGCAGGAGTGCAGTATCCTCCAGAGTGCGCGCGAATACGCCGATGTGGTCGAGTGTGCGGGACAGCTCCAGCACGCCTCCCCGCGAAATCGTTCCGTGAGTGGGTTTGGCAGCGAAAACGCCGCAAAATGATGCCGGTCGAATAACTGAGCCGTTCGTCTGTGAGCCGAGAGCCAAGGGCACCATACCAGCCGCTACGGCTG
>Ga0065724_100538_pt1 | contig 44228 bp, 40 predicted proteins | sample TheenrcSG05JP960_FD_59111 | JGI IMG/M metagenome (GOLD analysis project Ga0065724, IMG submission 59111) | Thermophilic enriched microbial communities from mini bioreactor at UC Davis - Sample SG0.5JP960 | ecosystem: Engineered > Solid waste > Grass > Composting > Bioreactor | place: USA... | reverse complement strand
CCGCAAACCTCTCCCGCGGCGCGGCTTCCATGGCCACGGCAGGAGGCGCTGGCGGTGGCTGCTCGGGCTCGAAGTCAACAGTGATCGGCCGGAGGTCCGGTGCTGCGACGTTGCTCGCCGGCCGCGTCGTCGACAGGGTGACGGCCACGTCCTGCCAGACTTCACCAGTTCGTTGTTGGATGATCGCCCGGCGCGTCAGCGCCAGTTTGGGCTCTGCATTTTTCGAACCGGTCGACAGGCGAGCGTCGTAAGCCGGCGTCCACGAAGCATCCGGCACCTGGTACCGCACGACGAGGTCCGCTTCGAGCGGCATTGCGGTCGCGAGGTGCACCCTGACCTCGGTGCGCTCTTCGATGGGCGGTGCTTCCTCGGAAAGCTCTTTGTCGAGCTCCTCGATCCGTCGATCGATTTCGCGGATCCGGATGCGCGCGTCCTGGATCGCGCGCTGCACATCCGCCATGCTCGTCCCGATCAAAGTCAGGATCTGCCCCCAGTCCTCGCGCGGCGCCACTTGGCCTGCTGCGGGCGGTGGCAGAGGTCGCGTCGGCAGCTCGGCCAGCTTTCCGATGAAAGCCTTCTGCGTCTCGGCCGTTTCGATGCGAGCTTCGTAGCCCGCGCGCTCGTCCTGCAGTCGCTCGATCTCGTCCTCGATTCTGCGCCGCCGCGACTGCCTCGCTTCTTCATCGGCGCGCGGTAAGACGATCCGCCGGCTATCGACCGCCCCGATCTCAAGCCGCCCCGTTGCCTGACCCTCAACGCGGATTGAGTTCGCAACGGCCTGCTGCGGCAGATCGCTGAGCACGACAGTGTGTTCGCCCGCATCGAGTTGGACGCGCACCACCCGGCGGACCTCAGCTCCCGATGGGAACACCGTTACGGCATCGACTTTCGACGACGCGCGGATTTCGGCAGCTTCGAGCGGAGCCGCGAAAACCAGCAGCATCACGAAGCCGGAAGCAAGACGCATGATTTCCTCCCCAAAACGCGCTTGTCGTGCGCCAAGTGGAGACATGAGCCAAGGTTCATGTCTCCACTGTGACCAAAGCCCGGCATCCCCGAGACCGCAATGACCTTGATCAGAACTCCAGCCGATGCGCGCGCGTCACCATTGGCAGCGCTCTGACTTTGGCGAGAATTTCGTCCGTCACCGGCTCGTCGACGGCAACAAGGCAAATAGCATCGCCACCCGGCCGATCGCGGCCAAGGCTGAGAGTGGCGATGTTGACACCGGCCTCCCCCATGAGCGAGCCGAACTTGCCGATAAAACCAGGCTTGTCCTGGTTCGTAATGTAGAGCATGTACCGGCTGAGCTCGGCTTCCATGTTGATGCCCTTGATCTGAATGATCCTCGGGCGTCCATCGGAAAACACGGTGCCAGCCACCGATCGCTCGCCCCGCTCGGTTTCGACGGTGAGGCGCATATACGTTTGGTAAGCACCCTCTTCGCCGCGCTTCACTTCTTCGACGACCAGCCCACGCTCCCGCGCCATCGCGGGCGCCGAAACCATGTTCACGTCGGTGATGTGCGGCCGGAGCAATCCTGCGAGCAGTGCTGCCGTCAGCGCCTTCGTATTCATCTCGGCAATTTCGCCGGTGTACTCGATCTTGACGTGCTTTAGACGGGTCTCGGTGAGCTGACCGGCGAACGAACCCAATTGCTCCGCCAGCTTGATGAACGGGCTGAGCTTCGGCGCCTCTTCCGCCGTAATGCTCGGGAAATTGATCGCGTTGGAGATAGCGCCGGAAAGCAGAAAATCGGACATCTGCTCGGCAATCTGCAAAGCGACTTTCTCCTGAGCTTCAGTCGTCGATGCGCCGAGGTGCGGTGTACAGATGACGTTGTCGAGCGTGAACAGCGGATTTTCGCGCGCCGGCTCTTCTTCGAAAACGTCGAGTGCGGCGCCAGCAATCCGGCCCTCCTTCAAGGCCTCGTAAAGCGCGGCTTCATCGATCAGGCCGCCCCGCGCACAGTTGATGATGCGCGCTGTCGGCTTCATCTGCGCAAGCGCCTTTACGTCGATAATTCCCCGCGTGCGCTCCGTCAGTGGCGTATGCAGCGTGATGAAATCAGCGCGGCGGAATAGCTGATCCAGCTCCACTTTCTCGACGCCGAGTTCAATTGCGCGCTCGGGAGACAAAAATGGATCGTATGCGATAACACGCATTTTCAGGCCAATGGCACGATCCGCAACAATCGAGCCGATATTTCCGCAGCCGATGATGCCGAGCGTTTTTCCGAACAGCTCGACGCCCATGAACTTCGACTTTTCCCATTTGCCGGCTTTTGTCGAACGATCGGCCTGCGGAATTTGGCGAGCGAGCGCGAGCATTAGCGAAATGGCGTGCTCAGCGGTAGTGATGGAATTGCCATAGGGCGTATTCATCACGATGATGCCGCGCGCCGTGGCCGCGCGTACGTCGATATTGTCGACGCCAATGCCCGCTCGACCGACGACTTTCAGCCGCTTGGCCGCGGCGATGACTTTCTCCGTTACTTTCGTCGCAGAGCGAACTGCGAGGCCGTCGTAATTGCCGATGACTTTTTCGAGCTCTTCCTTGCTGAGGCCGACCTTCACATCGACTTCGATGCCGCGTTCCTTGAAAATGTCGACAGCCGCTGGCGAAAGTTCATCGGAAATGAGGACTTTGGGAGCCATGGGGATAATTCCTTCTGCAACGAGGCAGCGCTCGCCGGCGAAAACGCCGAACGAGCGAGGCTAGATTTTGCGATGTGTTTTCCGGGTCCTGCCGGTCAGGCAGCCTTCGGCAGGCTGGTGCGGGCAGTTTCAAACGCCCAATCGAGCCAAGGCGTCAGCGCCTCGAGATCCGAACGCTCGACAGTTGAGCCCGTCCAGATCCTGAGGCCTGGCGGTGCCTCGCGATAAGCGGCGATGTCGTAGGCAACGCCTTCCTTATCGAGCAAACCGGCAATCTGTTTCGCGAACGCCCATTGCTGCTCGACACTGAGTTGCGCGACAGCTGGGTCTACAATGCTCAAGCACACGGACGTATTTGAACGCGTGGCCGGATCACGCGCAAGATTGGCAACCCATGGCGTCCGTTCGACCCAATCGAAAATCACCTGCGCATTGGCATCCGCGCGTGCCTGCAATGCCCTGAGGCCACCGATGCTTTCCGCCCAGGCGAGCGTATCGAGCCAATCCTCGACGCAGAGCATGGAGGGTGTGTTGATCGTTTCACCCTCGAATACCCCGCTCATGACCTTGCCGCCTTTTGTGAGACGGAACAGCTTCGGCATCGGCCAGGGCGGCGTATAGCTCTCAAGACGCGCAATAGCCCGCGGGCTCAGCACCAGCATGCCGTGCGCCGCCTCGCCGCCGAGCACCTTCTGCCAGGAGAATGTCGCGACATCGATCTTGCTCCAATCGACGTCCTGCGCGAAAGCCGCCGATGTGGCGTCTACCAGCGTCAGCCCCTCGCGATCCGCAGGAATCCAATCGCCATTGGGAACGCGCACGCCGGACGTGGTGCCGTTCCAAGTGAAAACGACATCACGGCTGAAGTCGACTTTGCTCAGATCCGGAAGGGCGCCGTAGTCGGCCTCGTGCACACGAACATCCTGCAGCTTGAGCTGCTTGAGAATATCGGTGACCCACCCTTTGCCGAAGCTCTCCCAGGCCAATGCCTCGACGCCACGCGCACCCAGCAGGGACCACATGGCCATCTCGAATGCACCCGTGTCCGATCCGGGAACGATGCCGCAGACGTAATCTTCAGGCACACCAAGGAGCTGGCGCGTTTTGTCAATCGCGAGCTTGAGGCGTGCCTTGCCTTCTTTCGCTCTGTGAGAGCGGCCCAGAAATGCGTTTTTGAGGACTTCGGGGGACCAGCCGGGGCGCTTGGCGCAGGGGCCGGAGGAGAAATGCGGTCTGGCCGGCCGCACAGCCGGTTTCGTCGAGTGAGTCATGTGCCTACCCTTCCAGATAGATGCTCCTCGTTGGGGAGGAGTGGCCCGCCGCTGTGGTGAATGATGCGGCGCAAAAAGTCAATCTGGAAAGCAGGCTGATTATGTCGCGGGGATAACGATGACGCTGGCGCATCACCCTGGATGAGCAGCATGTCGGCCGCTCATCCGGGCAATTGATGTGGATCAAATTCCTTTATTGAATATTCCAGCGCAGTCCGACGCGGACCTGATGCTCGTGAATGTCGCCAGTCGAGAAATTGCTCTCCACGCCGTTGATATTGAGATCGATATCGCTTCCGCTGATGTAAAGGTAACGATAATTCAGGTCGAGCATCGTAACGGGCGTAATGCTGTAGCTTACACCGGCCATTAGAGCGGCTGCGAAAGTGACATTATGGGTACTGCCGCTTGCTCTAGTTTGGCGGAGAAAATTGTCCTCGGAATCTCCTTCAACATACTCGTAATTGGCGAAGGTCCGCGATAGCTTACTTACAGCAAAGCCTACACCTGCTCCGACGTACGGTGTAAGTGGGCCATTGCGCGCCAGGTCAAAGTAGGCATTGAAGAGAAATAAACCAGAATCTAATTTGCCTTTGTCATCCGTTTCGCCTGATACTAGATGGCGGTGACCCTGCTGATCCGGGGCGTGATATTCTTCATCCAGCAATGCTTCGTAATTATAGGTTCCGCGAATCCGCAATTTCCGCTCGGAAATTTTCTCAATCGTAATATCCGTGCGAAGGTGCGGAGTCCAATAGTAGCCAATGCCCCCACCGTAAATGAAGGTTGTTTCTGTGTCGTTTGGCAGCCAGTGATATCGAACTTTAGAGAGATCCTCGGCGTCCCATTGATAAAGATTTTGGCCGTAAACCATTCCGTTCTCCGACGGATCCGGCTTGGAAAACCCAACTCCAAAATCCCCGCGCAAATACCATCGAGCGGCATAATCGGGAATTGGCGCAGGGGCCGGAACGGGAACTGCAGCGCGGCGATCCTTGACGCTTCCCCTGCCCCACCAGCCGTCAGCAGTTGCCGGAGCGGATGCAATCAATCCCGTTGCCAATGCGCCAATTGTCAGCGCCACGCTGAATGATTTTTTGAACATATGCGATGCTCCCCCAAGTCAGGCAGCACTCTGGGTCGAGCGCCGCCGCCCCCTTCAATACGCATACGCACACGGTTACTCGGCAGACCCGAAGGCAATTGCGCGGGCCCAGCGCCGCTCAGGGCAGATCAGGCGAAATGCCGCCATAACGGCGGCTTCCTGAACACGCGCTGTTTCAAATCGGGACTATCGGCAGAAATACTTTAAGGGAGCATTAAAGCGGTCGGCTGGTGCCGGTGAAATCATTCCGCCGCATCCACCAGCGCCGCCTCCCGCACCGCTTCGGCGATATCGTTAACCACATTGGAGACGAGCTTCTCGTCGTCGCCTTCGGCCATGATGCGGATAACAGGTTCAGTGCCCGACGGCCGAATGACGAGCCGGCCGGCCGCCCCGAGCCGTGACTTGCCGTCCTCGATGGCTTTGCGGACGTTCTCCCTNTCCAGCGGGCTGCCGTTCGCATACCGGACATTACGGAGCACCTGNGGCACAGGCTCGAACCTGCGGCAGACTTCGCTCACCGGCTTGCCCGCCGAAACCACAGCAGCAAGGATCTGCAGGGCCGCAATGAGACCGTCTCCGGTCGTCGCAAAATCGGAAAGCACGATGTGGCCTGACTGCTCGCCACCAACGTTGTAGCCATGGCGCCGCATGTGCTCCACCACGTAACGNTCGCCCACCGGAGTTCNTGCGAGCGTCAGCCCCAGGCCGTTCAGATACCGTTCTAGGCCCAGATTAGACATAACCGTCCCGACGATCCCGCCGCCCACCAGGCGGCCGGACTTCAGCCAGCTTTCGGCAATGACCGCCATGATCTGGTCGCCGTCCACCAGCCGGCCTTTCTCGTCCACGATGACGACACGGTCTGCGTCGCCATCAAGTGCGATGCCGATGTCGGCGCGCAGCTCGCGCACCTTCTCCATGAGGGCTTCGGGCGCAGTCGAACCACACTTGTCGTTGATGTTCGTTCCGTTCGGCGAAACGCCGATCTTGATGACCTCGCCGCCCAGCTCCCACAGTGCCTCCGGAGCCACCTTGTACCCGGCACCGTTGGCGCAATCGATCACAATGCGCAGGCCATCGAGGCGCAAATCCCGCGCCAACGTGCGCTTCGCAAACTCGATATACCGCTCCTGGGCGCTCTCGACACGCGTTGCCCGTCCGATGGCATCGGGGCTGGCCAGCAGCTCCTGGATGTTCGAGTCGATCAGCCGCTCGATCTCTGCCTCGACCTCATCTGAAAGCTTGTAGCCGTCGGCGTTGAACAGCTTGATGCCATTATCTGAATACGGATTGTGAGAAGCCGAGATCATCACGCCGATATCGGCGCGCAGCGACCGCGTGAGCATGGCGACGGCCGGTGTCGGCAGCGGACCGAGCAGGAACACATCGCATCCCACAGCGGTGAAGCCGGACATCAGCGCGGANTCGATCATGTAGCCNGACAGCCGGGTGTCCTTGCCGATCACGACGCGCACACGGCTTTGTCCATTCGCCAGCACCCGCCCAGCCGCCATGCCGACCTTGAGCGCNATCTCCGAGGTCATGGGACTGCGGTTCGCAAGACCACGAATGCCGTCTGTGCCGAAGTAACGACGTGACATTGGACTACCCAGCTCCTGCATTCCGTACTTGNATTGCGCNAAACTGTGGCGGACGTGTGCTGCACCCTCACGCCCAGGGCTCTAGGATTCGCTTATACCAGCTACCGGACGGTTACCGGATCAACGCCGGATGACTTCAACAAGATGCGCCGGCCCGCGGGGGCGGACCGGCGCCGGGGGAGAGTGCCTCAGGTGCGGCTTAGAGCTTTTCGAGATGCGGTATGGGGTCGACCGCCGTTGCACCCTTGCGCACCTCGAAGTGGAGCTGCGGTGTTTCGGCCTTCCCGGAGTTGCCGGCTTTGGCGATGATCTGGCCACGCTGCACGCGGTCGCCGCGCGCCACCTTCAGCTCGCTGTTGTGGGCGTAAGCAGTGGTCCAACCGCCATCGTGCCGGATTAGAATGAGATTGCCGTAGTCCTTGAGCTCGTCGCCGGCATAGACGACCACGCCGCTTTCGGCTGCGCGCACCTCNGCACCGTACGGCACCGCGAACTTGATACCGTCGTTGAAGCTGCCATCGGGCTGCTTGCCGAACCCGGCGATAACCCGCCCCTTCACAGGCCAGCGGAACTTGCCGACACCGTCAGCCTGCTGCTCGGCACTGGTGTTGTCGGCCTCAGACGCGGCCGCGTCCACATTCATCTCCGGGTTGGACAGCGGAGCTCCTGGCGGAACATCCGTCATGACCTGCTCGGTGGCCCGGGCTACGCGCTCTTCCTTCCGCGCGTTGATGATGACCGGCGCCGCCGGATCCGATGATCGGGCTTGCGGGGCTGGAGCTTCGGCAACCGTAGTGGCAGGGGCCGGCTCCTCATGGGCGTTCGCAGCCGGCTCTGGCGACTGGGCCACGACGGGCTTGGACTTGGACCGCGGGATCTTCAGCACCGTACCGGCGCGGATCCGGCGAACATCCGTGATGTTGTTGATCCGCTGAAGCTCGGCAAGCGGTACGCGATACCTGACGGAGATGCCGTAAAGGTTATCCCCGGGTCGCATGGTGTAAGTCTCGTAGTCGCCCTCGTCCTCGCCTGCGCCGGAAGCTGCTTCGACAACGGGTTCCTCGTCGTAAGCAACGTCGGAGCTCGGAGATCTCGTCAACGGTTGGCTCGGAGTGCTTTCGCTATACGAGTCGGTGCCTAGCGAAGCCACCTGCTTTTGCTCATTCGCCGGAATGGACCGCCGGCGGGCAGCGGCAATGTTCGCGTTCTTCGGCAGCCGCAGCTTCTTGCCTGGCTTCAGCACCGGGCCGTTGAGCGCATTGATGGTCATCAGCTCGCTGATGGANACNTTGTAGCGGTCCGCGATGCCGATGAGCGTGTCGCCCGGCTGGACTTCGATCAGATAAGGATCATCGTTCGACGCGCCCGNCGGCTCNCTCTTCACGTGGGTCGACGAAGGTCGGACGGGCGGCACATAGCTCGAGCTCGACCCGGCGGGTGAAGAAGGTCTGTAGGCGTCGTCGGTGNTGTTCGGCGTCAAGGCAGCGTATTGCNGCCGCTCGTCACGCTGAGGCTGCTGATAATTGTCATCCCANGGCAACTTGGAGCGCGCCGGGGGGACCGTAGGAATTNCCTGCATGCTGCGAGGACGACGGTTCAGTCGTGTTGTATCNATTCGACGTGTTATAGTTGCCGCGGGAAGAGCCAGCGTACCCACCGACGTGGCTTTGGCTCGGCGTCGAACGGGAATCGTAGCCGCGACCGTAGTCGTAAGCCGATGATCCGCCTGCGTAGCGATCATAGGATGATCCACCGTAACCGCCGCCGCCATAGGGCTCGGAATCGGCGAGGCGCGATCCACCGTTTCCGTAGACGCTTGCGGGAGGGATGGGCGCTGAGGAAAGCCGATTGGTGCTCCCCGTCAGGCTATAGGTCGGCCCACTAAAGCGGGTCACATCGGCGCTGCAAGCGGCCAGGGCAATACCGAGTCCGACAGCAACCAATTTCGGTGGCAACGCCTGGGAAGCTTCGGCCCATGAGGACCGGCATACGCTACGCAACATGAATACACACCTCATTTACCTCCTGCCGTTTAACCATGAGAGGGTTAAAGGGGTGTTAACGAGGTGCCGGTTCACGCGGCTCAACGTTCTGAAACGGAGCAGCTTCTTACCGCTCTTTTGTTAGTCCGCCCCCATTGCATCAACNGTTCGGCTGATGCGTGTCTCGAAATTGAACGCGTGCGCGGAAAGCAGCGCTCAATCACAAGAATAACGGCCACACTATTTACCAGATGAGCGGTTCTTCGTAGACGAGCTCGCCATTCATCACGAGCCCCTTGATGGCCGCGTGCCCCTTGCCGTCCACGGCCAGAACCACCGCAAGCTTCTGGTCCCCGTGCCAGCTTTTCAAGCTCCGGGCCCTTGCCTTCGGGCACAAAGTAGCTCTCAATGCCGTAACGCACGAATACATTGCCCGATCCGGAGTTATTTCGCGCGTCATACTGCACCCGGCCGAGCAAAACGACGTGATCCGATGCAGTCACATTCGGATACGTCCGAGTCGCAGCGACAGGTTGGTAATTTCCGTCCTCCTCCTTTTTCAGGGTGACGTAGATTTTCTGCCCCTTGTCGAGCTTCCCTTCGATAAGGTGCCCGGGAAGACGCGTCACCTCATAGGTGAGGTTGACATAATCGCCCCGAAAAAGACTGCGCGGATCAACTGGCACAACAGGCAAAACCACCTCACGGCCATGCGCCAAAAGGGTGACGCGCTCCGCGATCATCCAGCCTAGGACCACCGTTTGGGCTGCCGCCGCGACAACGATAGGGAGCGAGATCTTCCGCCGAGACTTCATGGCAGGCTCTCCCTCGGTTGAGCTTGCTGCGCGTGCAGGCGATACGCGAGCCACGCCAAGCCAATCACGATCAGGCCAGCGATCAAGAAGAATAGCGAAGTTCCGAGTAGCGTACCTATCGTTACGAAATAGAGCGCGAGCAATTCCGCCGAGAACCCGGCGTAGCCGAGCCACAGAACCGGCCTGTGCTGCTTCGCCCAACCCCAATAGACNGCCCCCAGCANCAGGCCCATGGTGATGAGCGACAGAAGGGTCAGCGTACCGGGATCGCGCTGCTCGAGAAACTTGAAGGCGAACAGACCGCCATACGCAATGACCATGCCGTAGCAGAGGATCGTCGGCGCAATGCGATTTGCGACGCCCGGAAATTGCTCCATGGCAAGAGCAACCGCAGCGATGGCCAGCCCAACAAGAGCCACGGCCCAATGAACATGATGCTCGAAAAGGAGGTAGCCAGACGTGATCACCCACGCGCTGAAGAAAGTGGCCGAGAGATGGAGCCCTGGCCACCAACGCCGCCAGAGGAAGGCGGCAGAAACCGCGCCCCAACCCAGCAGAAATGGCCAGTAAACCGCATCCCTCAGCAGGGTTTCCCAGCCGCCCCAAAGGCCCACGAGTATCATCGCAAGGGCCAGCGACGGATTAGACTGCAGAAGTACGCCGGCGAGCAGAGCTCCGATCGCCCATGTCAGCACCGCATCAGGCGGATTGCCGTCGATATGGTACATCTGAGCGATCAGCATGATGCTGGCACCGAACATGCCCACTCCTGCGAGAACGGCGGCATGTCCAAAGCCATCGAAGCCGCGGGTAAACAGCACGCCCGCGAGACCGTAGCAGCCCCAGAGCCCGGCCAACAACAATCCGAGGCGAAAGATGCGCGGCATGTCCTGCCAGTTCGCCGCCACGAAGCTCATCGCCCAAGAACCGTCAGCGCCCCAACGTGATCCGCGGTTGGGATATGAAGGACTGGGGCCAGGAGATCCCGGTCGACAAAGATCTCGAGGATATCGACCCAGAGCAATATCACGCCCTGGTCATTCCCGGCGGACAGATCAATCCTGATCTCCTGCGGATAAATGAGAAAGCGGTTCAGCTGGTCAGGAAGTTCTATGAAACGGGCAAGCCGCTCGCCGCTATCTGCCATGGGCCATGGCTGCTGATTGAGGCCGGCGTTGTGAAAGGCGCGAACGCAACGTCTTACAAGTCGATCAAAACGGACATGATCAACGCTGGCGCGAACTGGCGCGATGAGCCAGTTGTGGTGGATAACGGATTGATCACAAGCCGAAATCCGGGAGACCTCGAGCCCTTTGTCGCGAAGATCATCGAGGAAATAAAGGAAGGCCGGCATCACGACCGACGTAAGGCCGCGTGAAAAAACGTGAACGCATGAGGAACCATTGGAACGTTCACGAGTTGTAAACCTCGCTGACAAGTGCGCGTCGTATGCGCATTTTGGCGGACAGAGTGCCCGGTTTGATGATCCCTTCTTCCGGGCACTTTTTTCACAGCGACGCGCATAAGGGGAATCGCAGGCGTGATGAAATCGAACCAGCCACTGCGGCAAATCTCATTTCGTCCTTGCTTTTACCCCGCCGACACGTCATATGAGCTTTGCCGGTGCCCGCTGCTGTGGCGTGCGCCCTCAAGATATCGGATAGCTGCGCGACCCTCACCGGCCGTTTCTTTCCCGACAATCTGAGATCTCTGGGTCTGTAGCGTGGGACCCAATGACTGGCTTGCTGCACGCGTTTGAACGGGAAGAAGGTACTACCCTATGCGACTGACAGGCACCGTGAAATTTTTCAACACGGCCAAAGGCTACGGCTTCATTACACCAGAGCAAGGCGGAAACGACGTATTCGTACATGCGACCGCTCTGGAGCGCGCGGGCATTCGTTCGTTGAACGAAGGCGATCGCGTCAGCTTCGTCCTCGAGGAGGATCGCCGCGGCCGCGGCAAGCAGGCCGGCCAAATCGCGCTCGCCTAAGGCGCACGCAAGATCTGCGAACTATTTGGACGCCGCTGGATAACCAGCGGCGTTTTTGTTTTGCCGAAATTCTTGTTCCGAGTTGTCGGAGTTGCGCTTACAGTTTTTCAAGCTTCTGTTGCTAGATTGGGACAGTCACGACTTGCTCCGGCGCAATCCGGCCTCCAAAATAGATTCGAATTATTCGCAACGTCAGCAGCAGGAGGATCCCGCTGTGATGCCGCGTCCGCTTTTCTCCCGTCTTGCCATGGCCATCGGCTTCGTGGCTCTCATTGCGGTGGGGGGAGCCCACGCTCAATCGGCCGGTAGCCTGTTCTCTGAGCTCGACGGGAGCTGGAGCGGTCGAGGGAGCGTGCGTTTTTCGGATGGCAAATCCGAAAAGATTACCTGCCGCGCCTATTACAATCCTAAGAGCGCGGGTGCAGAGCTCGGTCTTGCTATCCGTTGCGCCTCTGCAAGCTACAAGATCGAGATCCGTGCCAGTCTGATCAATCAGAACGGTCGCCTGACTGGCCGTTGGGAAGAGCGGACCTTCAACGCCTCCGGGGAAGTGACCGGCAGGGCCTCAGCTGGCAAGATCAACATGGATATCGTCGGCGGCGGTCTGACGGCATCCATGTCCGTCTCCACGGAAGGCTCGCGTCAAGCCGTTTCGATTTCGACGGAGGGATCCAACCTGAAAGGCGTGACGATCGCCTTGTCGCGCAGCTGAGCTGAGCGCTTTCGTTTGGATGGAACGGCCGGGTAGGTTCGGCTCGGCGCTGGATTTCTTCCCTCAGACGTCGCAAGTGGATGCGCGCCCCTTGCGCGCATCCGTTTGCTTCTTTTACCTGCTTCAGCCACGGCCCACGAAGGGCATCTTCGTCGCCATAATGGTCATGAACTGCACGTTCGCATCGAGCGGCAGGTTGGCGATGAAGACGATGGCATCCGCGACATGCTCGACGTCCATCACCGGCTCGGGCGCGACGGTGCCATTCGCCTGCGGCACACCGAACTTCATCCGGCCACCCATCGGCGTATCGGCATTGCCAATGTCGATCTGCGAGCACGCGATGTCGTGCGCACGACCATCCAGCGAAATCGATTTCGTCAGACCAGTGATCGCATGCTTCGTGGCCGTATAGGCAACGGAGTTGGGACGCGGCGCGTGCGCCGAGATCGAGCCATTGTTGATGATCCGGCCGCCCTTGGGCGTCTGAGACTTCATGATCCGGATCGCTTCCTGCGCACACAGGAACGAGCCGGTCAGGTTGACGTCCACGACCTTCTGCCAGGTTTCCAGCGGCAGGTCCTCCATGGGTACGGCTGGCGCTCCCATGCCGGCGTTATTGAAGAGGACGTCTAGCCGCCCGAACGTTTCGACCGTCTTTGCGAACAGCGCCTTCACCGAATTTGCGTCGCTGACGTCCGTAGGCACGACGAGCATACGCCCCCCGCCCTCCTTCGCCATGCTCGCGGTATTTTCGAGCTCCTCTTTCCGCCGCCCCGCCAGAACCACGTGATAGCCGTTACGCTGCAACGCAAGCGCTGAAGCGCGCCCAATACCGCTGCCGGCGCCAGTCACGAGGGCTACTTTTCCTGTACCTGTCATGCCTTATGTGTCCTCCTTGGCAGACCCAGAATCCGGGTGCCATCGTAGCGACTCTCATTGAATTGCATAGGGTCAACCTTTCAGTTCAGGCGACCCACGGACCGAACTTTGACGGCGGGAAGCGTGATGCCCCTCCGAACGAGCACTGAGCCCCGAATGGATCGCTTCGTCCTGGTGGTGTTGAGCGCCGCCTCCGACACGTCAACGATTATGGGGATGAGGGACGCCCCCCACAGGCTTACGGGCAAGCCAAGCGGCTGCGGGTTCCATCCAAGCGCCAGGTACTGAGGTAGCTGGGACGTGCGGATGAGCAATGTAAGCTGCTCGATGTCCTCGGCCAGGCAATACTCCTGCGCTGCACATAGAAGGGCCGAGGCTACGAGGTTGAGGCCCGGGTATTCACGCCGTTCCGGCACCACGACGATACGAGAAAGGTGATAGATGAACGGCGAGCGGGGCACCGAGAAGGTCGTCAGCCCTCTTAGCCCGCTCAAGGTCGGCCCCTCAATGGTAGGCACCAGGCGCGCGCCACCAATCAATCGCCCGGTCCCCTCCTCCAATGCCAGAAGATAGATGGCTTCGGAGCAATCGTACCGGTCGGTTTCGCGACCATCAGGTCGACGGAACGCCCCCCAGCCATATTCCATCGCATAGACGCGATGGCGCAGCCGGAAACTCTCTTCGAGTTCGCGTTCGTAGAAGTGACGGTTTTCCGCGGTGACGACGTGCACGAGAAAATCCGGCTGCGTCACCGCAAGTGGCGATCCGCTACTGCATCCCTTGGGATACGATATGCCACGTGCAACGCGTATACGTTGATTGGATCCCGCCTGGCTCGGCCAAGCCGGGATGGCCTTCCTGAGCGCACGACGCTTCAAGGGTTGATCGCTCCCAACACCGCGGCCTTGACTGCCGCCCCCATAGGATCTCTTACGCCCAGATCATCTTGAGCCCTTTTCCAGGCTGCGCGCACTTCACCGGCCGACAACGATGTGCGCTCGGTTATCGCATCCGTGTCCAGTCCAACAAAAGCGTAGGCGAGGCAGTCTTGAAGGGCACCTTTTTGGATGCGATGCTTGGAAGGCTTTCTAACTGCTTTAATGGCATGATGCGCATAGAGGCACACCAGGTGTAGCGCTCGTCGCTCCTGATCCAACAACTTTGCGCGATCGCCGGCGAGACCAATCAAGCTTTGCTCGCCGTCGAGACCGACTACTGGCACAACGAAACCATCCTTGAGGCCGTAAGAGGCCGCCAGGTCCATCACGCGCTGTTCAGGAGATCCCCTGCTGCGATCCCATTCGACCTCTGACCACGAGAATGGCTCGGTGGTTTGCGCAGCATGCCTTAGCAGCGGATCGTAGCGAAAAAGATCGCGTGCACACTCCTCCAGGAAGTCTTCCGGCCAGTTGCAAACGTCAACTTTGAAGGACTGGCCGGGCGTTGGGAGATCGCAAACAACGAGGTATTCAAAACCCCAGCTACGTGCAAAGGCCAAGAGCAGGTCCTGAACCTCAGGCCCGCTACGGGCTTCAAGCACTTTGTAAGTAAAGTCTAACGCCAAACTCCAAATCGGGGTTGGAGACATTTCAGGCACCCCCTCCCACAAAACGTCTTCTAAAGAACACATCCCAACCGAAAACGACAGCCGGCAAACTGAATAACTTGGCCAGATCGGAACGATCCGCTAACCCGAAAATGGTATAACGGCCATGACAGATGTCATGGATTTGACCAAAGGGGAAGCCGGTATGGCGTTACCACAGTCGTTTTTCTTGGCTGCGATTGGCGTCACATGCCTGTCAATTGGCTCGGCCTTCGCCGGCGGGCCAGCAAAATGGAAGCGGCACGCTGGCGCTTACGGCCCGATAGAAGGCTATGTCGTGGCCGAAAGTCGTTTCGGGCACGGAACGGTTTCCGGGCCGGTACGCCGGACACCGACGGGTTACGAAGTGCGCATGCCGGGCGGCACGTGGATTCAATGTCGGCGGAGCTGCTCCGAGACGCTCCGTGTGGAAACGGTCGACTTCTGGGAAAATCGCGGAGCTGGCCGCGACGCCATCGACACCGAATGCGGACTACTGGGCTGCCTGCGCTGGGAGCGGAGCTTCTGACCCTCTCCCTTCTCGCCTAGACTATGAACGGGTTCGTGCGCCGCTCGACGCCGATGCTGCTCGTGGGCCCGTGACCGCAGATGAACACGATATCGTCGCCGAGCGGCAGCAGCTTCGTCTTGATCGCGGAAATCAACGCATCGTGATCGCCGTAGGGAAAATCCGTGCGACCGATCGAGCCACGGAACAACACGTCACCAACCAGCGCGAAACGCTGTTTCGAGTTGTAGAGAACAATGGAACCTGGTGAATGGCCGGGGCAATGGAAGACGTCGAAATGGTGGCCGGCCACCTCGACGGTGTCCCCTTCGTTCAACCAGCGATCGGGCGTAACCGCCCTCGCCGGAATGCCATAGGCACGGCCCTGCTCCTCCAAACCTTCCAGAAGAAACCGATCCGCCTCATGGGGCCCCTCGATCGGAACGCCGAGCACCTCGCGCAACTCCGCCGCGCCGCCTGCATGATCGATATGGCCATGCGTCAGCAGGATCTTCTCGACCGTCATTCCGACCTCGGCGATGGCGCGCCGAACCCTTTCGAGATCGCCGCCGGGGTCAACGACGGCNCCAGCTTTGGTCGTCTCGTCCCAAATGAGCGTGCAGTTCTGCTGAAAAGGCGTAACGGGAACAATGGCCGCCTTTAGGGCGGTGGAAGAGGTTGGCTGAGTTTGCGGCTCTGCTGCCATGGCTCGCTCGCGGTTTGTCGCTCGGGTTCACCGCATGCATAGACGACCGCGAGGCAATGTCTACCCTGGAACACAGCTTAGGGGGCCCCAGCCCCCTCAACTGCCAAGCAAATCGCTCAAATCAATCAAGCAGCCGCATGCTTGTCGGCAGACTTCTCATCGGGATCGCGAAGCACGTATCCCCGCCCCCAAACCGTCTCGATGTAATGACGGCCGCCGGTCGCTGCCTGAAGCTTCTTACGCAGCTTGCAGATGAAGACGTCGATGATCTTGAGCTCGGGCTCGTCCATCCCGCCGTAGAGATGGTTCAGGAACATCTCCTTGGTGAGTGTCGTGCCTTTGCGGAGTGAAAGCAGCTCGAGCATCTGATATTCCTTGCCGGTCAGATGCACGCGCTGGCCGTTGACCTCGACCGTCTTTGTATCGAGATTGACCGTGAGCTCGCCGGTCTGGATGATCGATTGCGCGTGGCCCTTCGACCGGCGCACGATCGCATGGATGCGGGCAATCAACTCATCCTTGTGGAAGGGCTTGGTCATATAATCGTCGGCCCCGAACCCGAGACCACGAACCTTGTCGTCGATGCCCGCCAAGCCTGAGAGGATAAGGATCGGCGTCGAAACCTTGCTGACCCGAAGGGTTTTCAAGACTTCGTAGCCGCTCATGTCCGGGAGGTTCAGGTCAAGCAATATGATGTCATAATCATAAAGCTTGCCAAGATCTACGCCCTCTTCGCCCAAATCAGTCGTGTAGACGTTGAAGCCTTCCGACTGGAGCATCAACTCTATGCTCTGCGCGGTTGCGCTGTCGTCTTCGATCAGAAGGACTCTCATGCCAATCCTCTCTTCAAGAGCCAGGATTACTCCCAGCCCGCTGCCCCCGTCTGAAGAGCACGCAGTCGAAATCTGCCTTTTAATCGCCTAGATTTTACTCTTGAGAGGTTAACAAAGGCTAATCGTCTCAAGATTACTGCTACAGAACTTGCGGAACAACTTGGGCGTCGCTCGTCTCCTCGGGTCAGGACTGACACTGACAGCAACTCTCCCGTAACGGAAACCGGGTTGGTCTCCGCACATGCAGGTCTCGGATGTTGACAATTTACGAGGAGGGAACAGTGCGCCGGCTAACCACGCGCCCTTACCCGGGCCCCCACTCAGGTGCGGTTCGCATGGCCAGTGCCGAATCAACAATTAACAGAATTCGTTCGCTTGCCCTAGAGTCTGGCGACCGATTGATGGCCTTCGTTGGCTTTTTGGACTCATCCGTGAACTGTCGTGACTTTACCGCAACTTAAGTGGTGGTCTGTACGTTAATGCTATATCCCCTCTGCCGCTCGTGGGGACGGGAACGGGTCGGAGCCGGCACGACAGGGACAGAACGGCGATAGCCGCAGGTGTCGTTTGGCACGCTTCTTGTACAGAGGCTGCCAGAGAGTTTGTTCGAATATGTCAGGGGTATCGAACATGAAATCTCGTGAAACCAGCCTCCGCCTGAAACGCTTTCTCGCAGAGGAAAAGCGCCGCAAGGTTGCGGACATCGAACACATGATCCGCGAGTTCGAGCACATGGCGCAGGAACTGGACCGTCAAATCCAGGCGGAGGAGGAGCGGACCGGAATTCGCGACAAGTCCCACTTCGCTTACTCCACTTTCGCGAAGGCGGCCGCACAACGGCGGGACAACCTGCGTGCGTCCATCGCCAATCTGCACACAAAACTTGAGGAAGCGGTGCGCGAGCGCGACGAGGCATGCGCCGAGCTCGAACGGCTTGTTCCCGATGCTCAGCTCGAGACAGGTCCCTTCCCCCGGCATCTGGGGCGCAGGGTCGAGCAACCGGCTACGCTTCGCCGCTGAATTGCGGCGCGGCCGTTTCGATAACCGCGTTTTGGTCAGTTGACCCGAGATCGAACATTCGATCTTGGGTCGCTTTTAATTTGAGACATGCGGTCGAGCGACAGTCCAGCCACTCCCCGACCGTCGCAGGTCTAAGCCGAAAGCTGCTGGTGCTCTAGCCAGGCTGGCTGTTTGCTGACACTTGCATCACCAACCAATATTAGGGACAGGACCCAAGTCACTGCCACATAAAAAGGAATTGCCGGGAGGACTTGCACCTGTATACCCGACACCGGGTTTGGCGCCCCCAGATGCAGAAGTTTGTCTGGAATAGAGAGGGCCTCGGCGCGGTCACAATCCGAGGGACCGCCCGCACGGATCGTCAGACGGTTGACTGCTCTTGTAGTCACCCAACCTAATTCGTCACCTGATTGTCGGTGGAACTTGCCTTGCACACTGAGCTCGCAGGCTCCCGCTGGATCACGGCTTAGTCGCGATAATCCTGAATACGCGTCGCACGGAGGCCCGGCAGCCCGTGCTTGTCAATCGAACGCTGCCAACTCAGGAATTCGTCTACGGTGAGAGCGTACCGCTCGCAGGCTTCTTCCAGGCTCAGCAGCCCGCCGCGGACAGCGGCGACCACCTCCGCCTTCCGGCGAATAACCCAGCGCTTGGTGTCTTTTGGGGGAAGATCCGCAATCGTCAAAGGACTGCCGTCCGGTCCAATGACATAACGCACCCGAGATCTGAACTGTTGCTCGGCCATGGCACTCTACGCAATACTTGTCACACCACGCGAGATTTATGCACCTACGGACCTTAATTAGGCTCTAAGCCGATGGGTAAATAAACTCTCTAACAGTATACCACGCAGATGGGCGCGGGCATTTATCTTTATGTTGCAGCGACCTAAGAGGTGCAAGCTTACGTAGAATCTACAGTTGAAAAAGGTTAACGGACCGTTCGAGCAGTCTCTCCGTATGGCTGGATTGCGCCACATTCACCATACAGCTTGCCTCGGCAGGCTAACGGCGCCATATGTTGCCGCGGCGAGCTGCCCGACATCCATGATCGCTACCCGCGCGTGTGTTGCAGGCAGCAGATAGAGTTTGGAAACGATTTTCAGCATGACAGCGGGCCACGCTTCAGCAGCCTCGAAGGTAAACAACGGAAGCAGCGCGCGCCGCAAAGTTGTCGTTGCCATGTCGGGCGGCGTCGACTCTTCGGTCGTTGCCGCTTTGCTGAAGCGCGAGGGCCATGAGGTCATCGGCATCACCCTGCAGCTCTATGACCACGGCGCCGCCACTGGCCGGCGGGGAAGCTGCTGCGCCGGCCAGGATATTTATGACGCCCGCCGGGTGGCCGAAGCGATCGGTATCCCGCACTACGTCCTGGATTATGAAGAGCGGTTCAAGGAGTCCGTAATCTCGTCGTTCGCCGAGAGCTATCTCGCCGGCGAGACCCCTATTCCCTGCGTGACCTGCAATCAGAAGATCAAGTTCCGCGATCTTCTGGACACCGCGACGGAGCTTGGTGCCGATGTTCTGGCGACCGGACACTACATCCAGCGCTGCGACGGGCCTTACGGACCAGAGCTGCGTCGTGCCGCGGACCCGGACAGAGACCAGAGCTATTTCCTCTTCGCAACAACACGCGAGCAGCTAAACCGCCTGTGGTTCCCGCTTGGGGGTATGCGCAAGTCGGAGGTGCGAGAGCTGGCCCGCAGCTTCTCTCTGCCCGTCGCCTCCAAGCCGGATAGTCAGGACATCTGCTTCGTACCTTCGGGGCGGTACGCCGACGTCATCCAGCGGCTGCGCCCCGGTGCCGCCGAACCGGGAGACATCGTCCACGTTGACGGCCGCGTGTTGGGGCGCCACGAAGGCGTGATGCACTACACGATTGGCCAGCGTCGTGGCCTGAAGCTGGCCGGGCAAGGCCCCCTTTATGTCGTCAAGATTGATCCGGAGCGCCGACAGGTGATCGTCGGGCCCCGTGAGTGCCTGCGGATCAGCGTGATCGAGCTTCGGGATGTGAACTGGCTCGGCCGCCCTGATGAGGCTGAAGCCGCGAAGTCCGGGCTCAATATTCGTGCCAGGATCCGCTCGACCCATTCTCCAGTCGAAGCCGTGCTCGAGTTGAACGAGGCGGATCGAACCGCCTACGTTTATCTCCCTGGTGGTGAACACGGCGTTGCGCCGGGCCAGGCTTGCGTTTTTTATTCCGATGATGCTCCGAACGCGCGCATTCTTGGCGGCGGATGGATCGTAAGAACACGTGCCTCCATGGGTGAGGACGTATCGCGCTGGTCGACAGCATCCCCCGTAGCCAGTATGGCCGGTTGACGGGGACTGAGGGCAATTGACGAGCAAGTGGGAGAGGATAGTGTTTGGCGGTCGAGTTCGGAAACAAAGCCGCGGTCCGTTGGGGGGAACGTTGGCGGCCAAGTCCATGCCGGACATGGACGAGACGTCCGTCCTCACTGCTTATCGCCGATGGGCCCCGATTTACGATCATACCTTTGGGCGGATCGCCGCTGAGGGTCGCAGGCAGGCCGTCGAGCTGATCAACACGTTCACGGGCCGCGTCCTCGAGGTGGGCGTTGGAACGGGCCTGTCTCTCCCGCTGTACAAGCGGCACCTGGAGATTGTCGGCATCGACCTCTCCCCCGACATGCTCGAAAAGGCGCGCGCCCGCGTGGCCAACGAAGGTCTGGACCACGTGACCGGCCTGTACGAGATGGATGCCGGGCACCTCACGTTCAGCGATGCATCCTTCGACACGGTCGTCGCGATGTACGTCATGACCGTCGTGCCGGAGCCGGTGCGCGTGATGAAGGAGCTGGCGCGCGTCTGCAAACCCGGCGGTGAAGTGATCCTCGTCAATCACTTTAGCCAGGATCAGGGCATTCGGGGCTGGGTCGAACGCCGTATGGCACCCTTTGCTGATCAGCTCGGGTGGCGACCTGTTTTTGACGTCAGTCAGGTCCTTGTGTGCGACGACCTCAAGGTCATCGAGCGGCGGGCTCTTAAGCCCATGGGCATCTTCACGATGCTTCGGCTGAAGAAGCGCGACGCGGCCTGAGAGCTTTGAGGCACTTGGTTTAAGGCACTTGGGATCCGGCGCGACGGCTCCCAAATTCTGGGACATGATTTCGGACGCTTGGTCACGTCCAATTTCGGCTTGGGCTTGCTTGACAGAAGCCGATCGCCCTTCTTATATCGCGCCCGGACGGCGGGGTAGCTCAGGTGGTTAGAGCGAGGGTCTCATAATCCCTAGGTCGGCGGTTCAAGTCCGCCCCCCGCTACCAGGTCGCAGTTAAGCGATTGATCTCCAAGCAATTTTCCCGATAGCAACGGAAGTGCATTGAACCGCCGCGCGGGGCCTGCCCACTTGGGCGGCCACAGCGCGGAACCCCGCTTAAGACACCTTATCTCCTCGCCTCATTTGTGAGAGCGCGGACGATTACCTGCCTCACCAGCTCCGCACCTGATCCTACCAGCAATCCCCAAAATGGATCTGCCCAAACAGTAACGGCAGCTGTTGTGGCAATCACAGGCCAGCAGGACGGTTTGCAGTCGAAGAGCCGTTTCGTCAGCGCCAGCTCACCGGAAGCGATCAGGAGAAGTGCACCCAAACCCGCTGCCGGAATTGCTGCAAGGGTCATCAGGCCAGCGTTTCCGGGCCAAAGAGCCAAGGCGATGAGAAGAAGACCAAGAAAAAGCGGTGCCGCTCCGCTGCGCGCACCAAATCGGTAGTGCGCCGCCAATCCGCCAGCTCCGTGACACATCGGCAAGGCCCCGAACGGTGTCAGCACGAGGTTCGCCAGGCCGCTCGTGATGGACAGGCGGGCCGGCGTCACGTGGGCCGCGCGCTCACCGAAATAGTCCGACGCTATCAGGGCGGTGAGCAGCACGGCGTTCGTTAACGTCAACGACAGCTGGGGCACCACCAGCACGGATACAGCCTGCTCGAAATTCTGGAGACTGGGCCACGGTGGGATGGAGATCGTGGCTGATACGGCCGCAAGCTCGAGCCTGGGTGCGCCCATCGCCCACCCCAGCACCACGGCAACGAGAAGCGCGGTGAGTGCCGACGGATAGCGCGGGAAGAACAACAGCACGATCAGCAGGCCAGCAGTGATCGCTCCGACCAATGGCTCGGTTGCCATCAGTTCCAGGCTGACAATCGCGAGGGCAATTCCTAAACCCAGCTGCAGCCCGGCAAGAACCGACTGTGGCACCAGCCGCGCCAGTCGGCTGATCCACCCGGTTACCCCGAGCAAGAGCAGCATTAAGCCGATGATGACGCCGCTTGCAGCCAGTCCGGAGGCTGTAACTTCCGTCGTCAGCATCACGGCGGCAACAGCCTTCATCGGCTGCACCGGAATCGGCAGGCGGTAATAGAGAGCCGTCGCCACATAGAAGATGCCGAACCCAAGAAAAATCGGCGTTGGCGCCAATCCAGCAACGGCAATCACGCCGAGAGTCAGCGGCAACAGGGTACCAAGGTCACCAAGCGCGCCGCTCAGCTCCCGAAGGCTTATCTGGAATTTTTCGCCCTTGGCGCTCATCCGCGTTCCGCCCAATGACGTCCGCGAACATGACGCGGCACCTCACGCGGGCGTCTCAGATTCCCCGCATGGCATGACACTATATCGGCCATTGTAGGTGACAGCCAGCCGTCCGCATCGGCGGGCGCAGCGCTCAAGGGCGCGGCATGGAGAGTTGTAGAAGCTCGCGAAAGTTTAGCGGGCCGTCAGTCGCCTGAGGCGGGCTTCTGCTTCCGGGGCACCAAGCTCGCGGGCGCGCTCATACCATTCGCGAGCCAGATCGATATTCCCCTCCAGCCCCCTCACCGGCCAACGCCGGAGCTCGTTGGGGTCGTAGGTTTCGGCAAGGGCGATGGCACCTTCGGCCAATCCAATGTCCGCAGCCCGCTTGTAGAACAGGCGCGCGCCAGCAACGTCCCCATCTTCCATCATCTGGTTGCCACGCTCGACGAACCTGCGCGCACGCTCGCCATCCTTGGGCGAAAGGGGCGTGAGCGTGCGCGGTCCGGGCACCGTCTGCACTCCTGCGCTAGGAACCTCGAGCCCTGGAGGCGGCGCGCCTGCTGGACCCGTGGCGGCCACATTTGTTTGTGCGGGCGGTGACTGAGATTCGACAGGTAACGCGGCTGCGGAAATGATGGCCAAAGACGCCTTTGTTTCGGCCCACACCTTTCCGTCGATCCCTACGAGGGCGATGGTGAGCTCGGACCGCCCTGTTTCGGTGATGGGTGCGGCCAGCTTTAGCGACGGAAGCGCCGACAAAGGCACGGCCCAGGAGCCCGGCGCCACGACATGCCCCTCCGAAAGCGTTGCGGACGCCGGCAATCCCCGTATGCGGATGAAGCTGTTTTTGGGTAAGACACCGGCGGTCGCGATCTGAATGGGGAAAGGCGTTTCCACCCCCGGCTCAGCCAAGATGACAGCAGCGACGTTGATCGCAATGCCCTCACCCTGCGCCTGGGCAGCCGTGATGTTGCCAAGGCCCAATGATGCCGCGATGCCAGCCAGGATCACNATCGCCACCTGCCGGTAGTGTTGCATAACCCATCCAAATGCTTGTACCGGCATTGCTCTACCCCTCCGAAAGAGCCCAACAGGGCGAGACGAGCAGCACTACTGCCGTTGGCGCTCTACCCATTCCAGGAACTGGCGGAAGAGGCGCTCTTGTTCGGCGACATCACCCGGCGCAACGCGCGCAGCCTGCTGCCGCGCATACTCCATGTTGATGGCGGGCGACCGGTTCTCCGCGGCCGCACGGTCGAGCCATTCCTGCGCCGCGGGAAAGCGCTGCCAGCCACGGAGATTCGCGGCAAGATTGACCTCCCGCCACTTCGGATGGCGCGGCGGCTTCTGGAACTCCTCGAATTTGCTGAACAACGCGTTGATGAAGTTCTCGACGCGGCGATAACGATCCGTGTTCGGAGGCCAGTTATAGACGGCAAGAACCGCGCCCACCGCAATGGTCTCGACGGTCTGCCCCTCGGGAATCAGGTTCGGATAGTCCTCACTGGTCAGCGTAGCCGGGAGATAGCTTGCCTCCTCCAGCTCCGGCGTGAAGGGGATCTCAAGGATGCGATAGTCCGGATCTTTCGGCAGCTTGGAGATCGCCGAAGCAGGCCGACCGGCAATGAACACGGTCGCCGCGATCTCGCCCGACTTGACCTTCACCAGGGCATCCGCCTGCCCCATGTTCACCTTATTGGCCTTGATGCCCAAAAGATTGAAGACGATCTGGGTCGAAAGCTCCGTGCCGCTCCCGGCATCGCTGAAATTGACTGTCTTGCCGTTCAGGTCTTCCAGGCTGTTGATGCCAGGACCAGCAACGATGTGCATCTCCTCATTATAGAGCTTGGTGATGTAGACCAGCCGTTGGCCGATGTTACGCCCCAGCTCGCCCGTCTGCTTGAGGTGCGTGAGTGTGTCAGACTGGACGATGCCCATGTCCACGCCGCGCAGGTACAGAATATCCCGAACGTTCTGGAGGCTGCCTTTTCCGGCTATCGCCAGCACACGGAGCTCGTCGTCCTTGTCGAGAACGGCGGCCATGTCATAGGCGACCGTAAGGTATGTGCCGGCCGGCGTCCCCGAGACGATTGTCACCGTGTTGGCGTTGAGCCGCTCGGCAAGGTCGGAGGGGGCGGCCGCCGCCGCTGCCGTCGCCGCCGCGCGCCCCTTGGTGGCGGATTGGCCTTGCTGCGCGCCGGCCGGAATAATCATCGCCACAAGGCACGAGATGAGAATGGTCCAGCGCAAACACAAGGCTGACACGGTAGCTTCCCCCTTACTGCCCCAAACTCCGACAACAAATTGCTTCAGCGGTGATCTTGCACCGCAGCACACTGCCGCAGCATGACCATGCTTGGCAACAGCCCCCGCGGACGATCGTCTGTCGACCCACCAGTTGAAGGGGTTGCAACTGCCACAATGTACAAGAGATGGCGGAAAGTTTAGGGCTAGACTAGGGCGAACGACGCAGCCGATCCAGGCGGAGAAGGCATAGTCTCAAAGATTTGAAAAGGCCTGGAGTACGGTTGGGCTTCCTCCGACCACTGGCGTTTGAAGATCGCCTACGACGCCCGGTGGAATTTACGACGATAGCTGACGAACCAAACGGCAGCATAAAAGTACGTGGACGGCCATTCGTCGCCTGTATGCGCCGATGCGCAGCGCACGTCCATTTGCGCCGCGAACTTCAGAAGCGGAGGCCTAGGTCGAATTTGGTTAAGCAAGCAAGCGACTGGTCAGCAATAAGCCCTCTGGCAGCTTCAATTGAATATCGGAACTCATCGATTCAATCACATATGGCATGGACTTTGCTAAACATTATGCGATCTCGCCTATGTACCTGGAAAATTAAGCGACACGATCGGTTTGACATCGGCAATTCATTGCAACCACCATTTGCGAGCGATAGAATTCCCGGCGACTTTCCGGTGCGCGCTGCTTCGATATCGGACGCATCAGGCGGGCACTCGCTCGCTTTTCGGTCCGCAAGTGGATTGAACCGTGCAAACAAAATGGGCGTTCCGTATTTCTTACAGCCGGCCAAGAGTTTTGATGTGGAGGAGTTTGGTCAGTGAATTCAATGATGAATGCCGGCCGTGGCGTGATCCTCATCCTGGCCGTTAGCGCAGTGTTTTTTTCATTCGCAGCCGCGACCTCGGTTCCAGGCCAAACCCAAAACGACGAACAGGCCGAAATGAAATTGGCTCTGGATCTGGCCAAGCTCCTCCAGTCCGCGCGAACCGTCATTTCGAACCATCAGAACCTCATCAATGACCCTGAAGTCGGCGACAAGGGACTGACCGGTGAACGCGTGCTGGCAGAAACCATTGAGCAGTACAGAAAGGCAACCGGCCACGACCCGCGAGATTTCGACCCTCAGTCCCGCGAAGGCCGCCTGATGCGTGCCGAGCTCGACGCCATCGGGGAAGTCGTCGACGAAAGCCAAACCCTCATCAATGAAAAGGGCCTTGGTTTCAAAGGATTCATACCAGCCGTTTTCGGTCGCCTCGTCACGGAGCGGCTAAGGGACAAGGTCGCGACGGAGCTGCAGATCAAGATCACCGCTCCTCCTCCCCTCGTGCGGAACCGAAAAGCGCGGCCCGACGAATGGGAGCAACAAATCATCGAAACCAAGTTTCTTTCGCCGGACTGGACGCGCGGACAGGTTTATTCGGAAGCGCAGAAGAATGGCGTTCAAAGCGTCTTCCGCGTGATGGTGCCGGAATACTATGCCGCCTCCTGCCTTACATGCCACGGAGGCCCAAAAGGCGAGATCGACATCACCGGCTATCCCAAAGAAGGAGCCAGCGAAGGCGATCTTGGGGGCGTAATCAGCATCACCTTGTTCCGTAACAACCAATGACGCCCCGGCAACGATCTTCAAATTCTGGCTGGCCGGGTCTGTCCGGCCTTCCGATCAGATATCGCCTCATCCTGCTGTCGGCCGCGCTCATCGCAGCTCTTGTCGGCACAAACATGTATATGAACCAACAGCTGCGGCTTGGAGCCGAGGCGCTCGTGGCCGAGGCCCAGTACGTCGAAGATCTGCGCAACGCCAGCGATGCCGAAAAGGCTTTTGGCGATTTGAAATATTGGCTGACCGATGCGGCCGTTAGCCTGCTCAACCTCTCAGAACAGCGCGCACGTGAAGCCAAGGCTCGGCTGGATGCCGAATTGACCAACCTCGAGCCTCACGATCCCGACGCGGTCCGTACGATCCGCCGGGAAATCGAGCTGGTCATGAGCCGCTCGCTCGACGCCGTCAACGCCTATGCGGATGATCGGCGTGTCATCGGCAACATGCTTTCATCACAAGCCCGCGTTCACATTGCTGCTGTCGATGAAGCCCTGGCGCGGCTCGTTGCCAAGTTGCGGCAGGAGGCAGCAGCTGCGAGCGAGATAGCGCGACACCGCGCGGCAGGAGCCGTCGCGGTATCGTGGACCATTGTGCTCGCTGCCGGCGCGCTGGCTCTTGCGCTGACGTTTCTCATTCTTCGTTCGATCGTCACCCCGCTTTCAGGGCTCACCGAGGCGATGCGCGCTCTGACGAGCGGCAGGACAGATATCGACATTCCGCGTGGTGGCGACGATGAGCTCGGCCAGATGGCGCACACGCTCGCCATGTTCCGTGACGGACTTATCGAGCGCAACCGCCTTTCGGAAGAGCGCGAGCAAGCTTTAAGGCGCCTGGAAATCGCCCGGGACGAGGTCACCGCGGCAAACCACATTCTCACAATCACGTTCGATCACATGGCGCAGGGCGTCTCCATGTTCGATGGCAATGGCCGGCTTCTTGCGTGGAATCGGCAATTCCGCGAGCTACTCGATTTGCCCGAGGACGTCATCAACGAAAACACCACGACAGAAAGCTTCATTCGCTTCCTCACCCAACGGGGCGATCTTGGTCCAGGCGATCCGGACGAAATGCTGCGTGATCGCATGAAGACCCTGGATCAGCCGTTCGTGGGACATCGTACGTTGCCGGATGGCCGGGTGCTCGAAATCCAAAGAAACCCGGTTCCGGGCGGCGGCTTCGTGACGATGTACACGGACGTCACGCGCTATGTGGAAGCAAAGAAGGAAATCGACATCGCGCGCAATCGTTTGAGCGACGCCATTCAGAGCATTTCAGACGGTTTCGCACTTTGGGATCCGGAAGATCGGCTGATTGCCTTCAATGATCGTTGCCAGGAGTTTCTGAAGCTCGCAACGCCGCTTGTTCACGGACTCGGCTTCGAGGCACTGGTCCGTGACTTGGCCCAGCGGCGCGCTCGGGATCACCAATCGAGCGATGATTCAGAAGCGTGGATCGCGCGCCAGATCGCGTTGCACCGGGCCGGCGAAAGCGATGAGGAGATCCAGCTAGAAGATGGAACTTGGCTGAGGGTCGGCACGCGCCGGACGCAGGAAGGCGGTCGCGTGACCACCTGGGCCGATATTAGCACCCTGAAAAATCGCGAGCTCGAACTCGCGGATCTCGTGGCGCGGCTGGAGGTCGCCCGCGATCAGGCGAACGAAGCCAGCCGCACCAAGAGTGCCTTCCTCGCAAACATGAGCCATGAACTCAGAACGCCACTCAATGCCATCATCGGATATAGCGAAATTCTGAAAGAGGATGCAGCCGACAACGGCCTCGACGATCTCTTGCCCGACATTGAACGTATTGAAGCGGCAGGCCGCCATCTGCTTGGCATCATCAACGACATCCTCGATCTGTCCAAAATCGAGGCGGGTCGTATGGACATTTATGTCGAGGACATCGACATCTCGGCTCTCGTTTGCGAGCTTCAGTCGATCATCCGTCCCTTGGTGGCCAAGAACAACAACAAGCTGCAGGTCGTTTGCCCGCCCAATATCGGCCACATGCGGACGGACCTTACAAAGCTCAAGCAGAGCCTGCTGAACCTGTTGAGCAACAGCGCGAAATTTACGAGCGACGGGAAAATTACTTTGACCATCTGGCGGGAGGAAACGCCATCCGGCTCCAATGTGCTTTTCGAGGTTCGTGATACAGGAATTGGTATGACTCCGGAACAGCAGAAGAAGCTGTTCCAGACGTTTACCCAAGCCGATACGACGACCACAAAGCGCTTTGGTGGCACCGGCCTTGGACTCGCCATCACCAAGCATTTCTGCCTCATGCTGGGTGGCGATGTGACCGTCCGGAGCGAAGCCGGAAAAGGTTCGACATTCACGATCTCGCTGCCGGATCAGGCCACCACCGCAAGCGAGGCCGCGACTGAACAGTCCGTGCGCGAGGAGCATAAGGACGGCCCTGCCAAAATTCTCGTCGTCGACGACGATCCGGCAGCATTGCGCTTGCTGAGCAAAACGCTAACCTCGGAAGGGTACGACGTNATCAAAGCGCAAACCGGCAGGGAGGCTCTCGAAGAGGCGCGAGCGCATCGCCCTGCGGCGATCACACTCGATGTGCTGATGCCGCATATGGACGGCTGGTCTGTGCTTTCAGCCCTCAAAGCCGATCCGGAATTGCGGGATATTCCCGTCATCATGGTGACCGTGCTCAAGGAACGCGGAATGGCCTTTTCGCTCGGCGCTTCCGACTTCATGACAAAACCGGTCGATCGCGCCGCATTGAAGACCCTGTTGCGGCGCTATGTTTCCTCCGGTGCGACGTCGACCGTTCTGCTGGTGGAAGACGATCCNGCCAGCCGGGATTCAACACGTCGGGTTCTGCAGCAACTCGGCCTGAACGTTGTGGAAGCCGCCCATGGAGTTGATGGCCTCCACTGGTTGGCGAGTAATCCGCATCCCGACCTCATTTTGCTGGATCTCATGATGCCCGTAATGGATGGTTTCGAGTTTCTCAAAGAGGTCCAGGAGCGCGCTGAATTGCGCAACATTCCAATTGTCGTGCTCACGGCGAAGGAGTTGAGCCCGGAGGAAATCGAAACTCTGACCGGATCAACAGAGAAAATCCTGAAAAAGCATTCCGGTACCAACGACGAGCTTGTTGCTGCCATCCGCAAGTGCCTTGGCAATGCCATCAAAAAAGTAGAACGGGAAACGAGCTCGGCTGAACCAGCAGAACCTTGAGAGGGATGAGAAACGCAATGCCCAAAATCCTTCTGGTCGAAGACAACGAAGCAAATCGGGACATGCTTTCACGGCGGCTCGTCCGGAAAGGATTCGAAGTGATCATGGCGGAGGACGGGGAGCAGGCCATCCGTATGGCGACTTCGGAGAACCCGGACCTCATTCTTATGGACATGAGCCTGCCCGTCATCGACGGCTGGGAAGCAACCCGGCGGGTGAAAGCTAGCCAATCGACCCGCTCAATTCCGGTAATAGCACTGACCGCCCATGCGATGGCAGGAGATCGCGAAAAGGCTCTCGAAGCGGGCTGCGATGATTACGATACCAAGCCGATCGAGTTGCCCAGGCTCCTCGAAAAAATCCAAACTCTCTTAGCCGCCAGACAAACCTGAATGCGGCAATACCTGGGGTTATCCAAATGGCGCCAGCACATCCCCAGTCCCCAGATAGTCAATCGGAAGCCATACTCCTTNCCCACATCCGTCAGGACTTCGAGGCGCCAGTGGCCGCCATCGTCGGCTACGTCGAGCTCCTGGCGGAAGATGCTCCGAAATACGGCCTCGACGCATTCGTTTCAGATATCGCGCGGATGCAGCGCGCGGCCTCGTCTCTCCAGCAATTGGTGGCGCGTGTTCTCAAGGGCGATAACCTCACCTTTCTTGGCGATGGCGCCTCGCAAGATTCCCAAGCGACAGGCAGCGGGCTGCGGCACGACCTCCGCACACCGCTTAACGCCATCAAAGGCTATGGGGAGATGCTGCTCGAGGAAACTCTGCCGGAGCCGTTTGCACGCGACCTCCAGAAACTGCTCCACGAGGCGGAAAGGCTGCTCGGACGAATTGACGATTTGGCTGCTCTGGCGGTGGAGCCCCGCGATAGACCGCAAGCGCTCCGCCCGGATTTTCTGGCCGCAAGTAATGCCATCGATCTTATCACCAAGCCGGCGCAACAGGACACCGGCGAGGCCACTCGCTCGTGCCGAATTCTAGTCGTCGACGACCATGAATCGAACCGCGATTTGCTCTCGCGACGGCTGACGCGGGATGGCCACGTCGTCACCGTGGCCGCCGATGGCGCTGAAGCGTTGCGGTTGGCCGAAACCCATCCGTTCGATCTCATCCTGCTCGATCTGATCATGCCCGGCATCAGCGGCTATGAGGTGCTCGGGCGGCTCAAACGCGATCCAAGGCTTCGCGACATTCCCGTCATCATGATCTCGGCGTTGGATCAGATCGACAGCGTCGTGCGCTGCATTGAAGCCGGCGCGGAAGATTATATGCCGAAGCCCTTCAACCCGGTTCTGCTCCGTGCCCGCATCAATGCGAGCATCGAGAAAAAGCGTTTGCGTGAGCGGGAGCAAATTTTCATCAAGCAATTGCAGGCGGAAAAGGAAAAGTCCGAGGCACTCCTGCTCAATATCTTGCCGATGCCCATCGTGGCACGGCTCAATCTCGGCGAAACGATCATTGCCGATCATATTCCGGATGCCACCATTCTGTTCGCAGATCTCGTCGGCTTCACCGGTCTTTCGGCTCAGCTATCGGCGACGCGGCTCATCAAGCTGCTGAATATGCTTTTTTCTGATTTCGACCGTCTTTCGCTCAATTTCGGTCTGGAGAAAATAAAAACGATCGGCGACGCCTACATGGTCGCTGGCGGATTGACCGACCGCTCGGCGGATCATGTAGGAAATGTCGCTCGGATGGCGCTCGAGATGCTGGAAGTTTCCAGTAACACGAGCGAGCTCCTGGGCCTTCCGCTTCAGCTGCGCATCGGCATCCACACCGGCCCCGTCATCGCCGGTATTATCGGAACCCACAGGTTCATTTACGACGTCTGGGGCGACACGGTGAATACCGCCAGCCGGATGGAATCCCACGGTCTTCCCGGCGAAATCAACGTGACAGAGGCCGTTTACGAGCGGCTCCGCGACCGGTACGTCTTTGAATCTCGCGGCACCGTCCAGCTGACCGGAAAGGGCCCCATGCGCGCCTATCTGCTGCGCAGGCCGGCAGCCTAAGCATCAAGAAACGATCATCAGCTTAATCCGACGAGCCGCCTGTGCCTCCAACACACTGGCAAGTTGCGCTGCATCAGGCTCCGCAGGAAGATGGCTAACGCGGATTGGCAAGCTGCGGAAAACTTTCATGTCCTTGTAGCCGTGGCCCGTGACCATGCACACGACGATCGCATCCCGAGAAATTCGGTCCGTTTCGATGAGTTTTCGAGCCGCAGCGAAAGAGCTTGCACCAGTCGGCTCTGCGAGAAGCCCCTCCATTCTCGCGAGGTCCGACATAGCTGCACGAATCTCATCATCCGAGACCGCCGCAGCGAGCCCGCCGGATTGCCGAACAAGCCGAAGCGTATAGCTCCCGTCACGCTCGTAGCCGATCAATGGATCGGAAATACCTGACGCAATCGTCTGCGGCTCACCCCAAGCGGTCACCGTCTCTTCGCCCCTTTCGAAAGCGCGTACAATCGGGGCGCAGCCGGCTGCCTGAACAGCTACCGTTTTAGGTAATCGCCCTCCCGGTCGTTCGGCGAAACCTTGAACAACGCCCTTAACCAGCGGACCTGCTCCGGTTGGCACCAGCACATAGTCCGGCACGCGACCTCCAAGCTGCTCCGCGAGTTCTTCGCCGACAACTTTGAGGGCATCAACACCATAAGGATTTAGGAAGGTCGTCGTGACGTTGAACAGCCCCTGTTCCTCTGCCAGCCGTATCGCAACGTCATAGGAATGGCTATAGTGGCCGTCCACCTTTACGAGAAGCGCGCCATAGGACGCGATTTGGGTCAGCTTTTCTTCAGGCGTGCGGGTCGGAACAACGATAATGGCGTCCATGCCGGCACGAGCGGCATAAGCAGCTGTCGATGCGCCAGCGTTTCCGCTGGACGCACAAATGATGCCCCTGCATTCAAGCTCCCGCGCCCGGCTGACAGCTGCACTGATCAGGCGATCCTTGAACGAGCCAGTTGGATTGATCGTCTCATCCTTGATCCAAATCTCACCTTTGAAACCCGGAATGCTTGCTTCCAGTCGCTTTGCCCTGTGCAGCGGCGTGCAGCCTTCCCCTAACGAGACGATGGCCCCAGCGTCTGCCACAGATAGACGGTCGGCATAGCGCCACATGGTTCGCCGCAAATAGGCATGGTCGCCAATACTCGTCCCGATGGGCTCTTCGACCTCCAGAATGCCGCCACATTTTTCGCAGGCGTAACGCACGTCTGCCGGCATTGCGTGGCCGCAGTCAACGCACCTCAGTTGCACGACTGTCTCCTTTGCGCCGCCTCATTTCAGCAGGTTGGGCAGCCAAAGAACAAACCCTGGCCACAACGAGACGATGATGATCACGACCAGGTGGCACACATAAAATGGCACTGAAGCCTTGATCGCTCGCTCATAGGAAACGCCCGCAATTTGCGTAGCTGTCATCAACGTCATCCCAACAGGCGGCGTGATGTTGGCGAGGTTCAAAGTCAGGATCATCACAATGGCGAAATGGAGCGGATCGAATCCCAGCTGCACCATCGCCGGCACCAGCACTGGCGCCACAACGACAAGAGCCGGCAGCACATCGATGACCATGCCAATCGCGATCAGCAGTGCGTTCACCAGCATGATCTGAACGATCGGATCCTTGCTGATGGACGCAATCATGCTGGCGGCCTCGCGCGCGATGCCGGACCGGGTCACAAACCAGCCGAGGACCGTTGAGGCTGCAAGAAGGAAGAAGACGACACCGCTGAACTGAACCGTTGCGACAAGCGCTTCCCACAGGTCGCGCGGCTTCAGCGTCCGATAGGCAAATACGCCCAAGGCAATCGTATAGACCGCGGCAAAGGCCGAGGCCTCGGTCACAGTCGTCAATCCAGCCAGAATGCCGCCCAAAATGATGATCGGCACGAGCAATGCGGGAATGGTTGGCACAAAGGCCCGCGCCGCTGCTCGAAGGTTCGTGTTTCCGTGGCGGGGAAATTTGTAAAGCCACGCCAGAATGCCGCTCGTTACGAGCAAAGCAGCTGTCATCAAAAGCCCAGGGAGAATGCCAGCTGCAAAAAGCTGCAGAACCGATACGTTATGCAGGATGGAGGCGTAAACCACCATCACGATACTGGGCGGAATGATCGGCCCGATAATGGATGAGCATGCGGTGACGGCGGCCGCATANTCAGCCGTGTATCCTTCCCGCTTCATCGCGGGGATCAGAATTTTTCCGAGCGCTACGGTGTCGGTTATTGCCGCACCAGTGAGGCCGGAGAAAAAGAGACTCACCGCTACGTTGACATGGCTGAGCGCTCCACGAATGCGCCCCAAAAGAGCATTGTTGAAAGCGATCAATCGTTCTGTCAGGCCGGCACGGTTCATCAATTCGGCCGTGAAGATGAAATACGGGATTGCCATCAGCAGGTAACTGCCGACGCCGGAAAACATGCGTTCCGCAATAATCCCGAGAAATCTCGTTCCACCAAGCTCCATCGCGCCGGCAAGGCCAGACATGACCATGACAACGGCGATCGGAGTGCCGATGAGGAGAAGAACGATGAAGACCGAGATTGCTGAGGTCATGCCGAGCCCCCCTTGTTGTCCTCTGCCCGGGGCTCCAGACCAGCTTCAATCAATTGCTCGCGGGCAATGTTCAGATCGACGTCGTCAAGCACGCCCGGTGGATCAAAAAGATTAACCCCGCATAGAACATGAATGAGCAGGATGACCCCAGTGACCGGGATGGCGCTCGCAACCCAACGGGCGTGAATTTGGATCTGGTCGGAAACCATGTAGAGATCACGCGATCTTATCGCATACTCGGTTCCGTACCAGATCAGCAGAACGGCAAAGACACCTACGATTACATAGTTTGCCGCCTTGAGCGCGCGAACGGCGGGCATAGGGAAAATATCCCTGAGCGACGTCATCGCGATGTGCTCGCCACGCCGGAATGCGACCGTGATACTGAGCAGACCGAGCCAAGGTATGAACAGCCGCGCGAGCGAATAAGTCCAGCTCAGCGCGTCCCCTGTGATGAACATGTAAAAGGAACCAACGAAGGAAATCCCGAGCATGGCAAGGACACAGCCGACACAGAATATCGTTACGGCCATGTCCAAGACATCGCTGATCCGCGAAAGACGAGGCATCACGGTCAATCAACTTCCCAGATCATAGGATAGGTTCACAGGTCGGGCGTCAGATCAGCCGGATCGCCCGGTAGCGTTGGAGCCGGCACGATTGCCGGCTCCCTCCTTTCGCAAACTTACTTCGCGTAAGTCTGATTATACTTTTCGACCTCCGCTGTGACGCGCGCAACCTCAGCGAATAGCTCGTCGATGAGCTTTTCCTCGAGGCCGAAATCCTTGACGATCCATTCTTTCCAGGCTGGACGGGCAATCGCTGCCATCTTTTCCCGCTCTTCCGCCGGCAGAATGTAGCACTCCTTGAAGTTCTTACAGGACTCGTTCCAACCGTCGATTGCCTGCAGGGCCGACATGCCGTGGGCAAGGGCAATTGACTCACGAGCGGCCTGGATAATGACCTTGCGATATTCCTCCGGAAGCGTTTGGAACCAATCTTCACTCACCAGCCAGGATTGCGTGTTGTATACGTGCCGGCTCAGCGTGGTGTAGTCATTAACCTCCCATAGCTTGAAAAACTTGCTGACACCTGGTTCCCCGTTGCGTCACCTCGTTTCCCGTGCGAGCTGCCGCGCGGCATCCTCAAACGCCGCTATGGCTTTGGCCACGGCCTCATCATCATGCGCGAGGGAAACATAGATTTTCGTTTCGGGCTTGAGCACGCCGCGCTCCAGAAGCAGGCGGTTGAACCGCCGCAGCTTGTTCATGTCAGAGCGCAACGTTGCGCGATAGTTCGATAAGTCACCATCTGCGAAAAAGACCTCGAACAGTGGTGGCTCACCAAGCACCGTCGCCGTGATGCCTGCGTTGCGGAACGCGTTTTGAAGGCCTTCCATGAGCTGGCGGCCGGTGGCGAAAAGTTTCTCGTAAGTCCCCGGTTGGCGGAGCACCGCAAGCGTGGCAAGCCCGGCTGTAGCGGCCACGGGATTTCCGCTGAGGGTTCCGGTCTGCTGGACGAAGTTTTCTTCACCGACCGCGGATTTATCGAGCAGGCGCATGATTTCCTCGCGCCCTGCAACGGCTGCCAGCGGGTAGCCACCACCCAGGATTTTTCCGAGGGCCGCCAGATCGGGCACAACCCCGTAATACTCCTGCGCCCCGCCGTATGCGAAGCGGAACCCCGTTACGATCTCATCGAAAATCAGCGGAATGCCGTGGGCTGAGGTCGCCTCGCGAAGAGCCTGCAGAAATCCCGGCTTTGGCGGCATCAGGCGTTGGAACGGCTCGAGAATGACTCCCGCCAATTCGTCCGCATGCTCCTCGATCAGCGCAACGGCCGTTTCGGCATCGTTGAAAGGCGCGATCAACATCTCCTGCGTAAGTGAGCGTGGAATTCCAGGAGAGTCGGGAATGGCTTGCGGAAAATTGCCGGGTTGCCTGGGCGCCATGCTCATGAGGGCCCAATCGCCCATGCCATGGAAGCCGCCCTCGAATTTCATGAGCTTGTCGCGCTTGCGATAGGCACGGGCGAGACGCATTGCGTAGTGCGTCGCCTCGGTACCCGTCGAAACGAACCGTACCTTTTCGGCGCAAGGCACCGCCTCAACGATGGCCTCGGCCAGCTCAATGCCCGCTCTGTTGTTGGCGAAGAATGTCGAGCCGCGAGCGACCTGTTCCTGTACTGCTGCCACGACCTCCGGATGGGCATGACCAAGCACCATGGGGCCCGAGCCCAGGACGAAGTCGATGTATTCGTTTCCGTTCTCGTCCCACACCCGGCAACCTCGCCCCTCGCGAATAATGATCTCCGCAGGCAGGTTGCCGAACGTGCCACCCGGCAGCACACGCTTGCTGCGCGCGACGAGTTCTTCCGAACCGCTTTCATTTTTGCCGGCCATTGGGCGCTCCTCCTTGAGCTATCTTTGAATGCAGTATTGCCCGTCAGTCGACGTACTTCACACGATCGGACTTCAGCAGCTCTGCGATGCGTGGCGTAGCGCTCAGGCGGTTTTCTGTGATGTTGGCGATTACCTTGGCCTCAGCCTCTCGGATCGCCTGGACCCGCGCGATGACGCCGTCCAGCATCCGCTGCGGAACGATGACAACACCATCTTGATCGCCGATCACAACGTCACCGGGTTCGATGGCGACACCTCCGGCAACGATCGGGAAGCCGACCCGTCCGGGTCCGGTCTTGACGCACGAGTTTGGCGTGATGCCCCGCGAGAAAACAGGCAATCCAACCTCAACGATGCCCTTGGAGTCCCGCGCCATGCCATCGATCACGATCGCCTGCACGCCGGCATTCTTTGCCATCTGGGAGACGATGTCGCCGACAACCGCGGTCGAGGTGAATCCATCGGACGCGGCCACTATGACGTCGCCCTCCTGAGCCAGTGCAACCGCCGCCAGAATGGCGAGGTTATCGGACGGCCCCGTTTCGCAGGTCAGCGCTGTGCCGATGAACTGTGACTGCTGTGGATCAACAGGCTTGATCGTTGGATCGAGAGCCCCGCGCCCATCCATAGCATCGGCGACATGGCTGGTCTGAGCGCCCCGGAGCTGCGCGAGCTTGGCGGCGGGCGGCCGATGAAATGATTTGCGGATTACGAGCAATGGAGGATCTTCGAGCATAGTTTTTCTCCCAAGCAAGGTTCGCTCTGGACAGTCGCCCTGAAAAAGTCCAGTTGCAAGCACTTAGGAGGTGCCGAGCATGGGGCTCTCCTTTACCCCGTTGGAATAGCCTTAGCTTATCAACGCTGTTGACGGCCTGTTGATGTTGCTACCGATCTACCTTCCCGTCGCTGGAATGGCGCTCGACGCCCTCATGCTGCTGGGAATGGGGCTGTCGGTCGGCGTGCTTTCGGGGATGTTCGGAATTGGCGGCGGTTTCATCATTACGCCTTTCCTGATCCTGTTGGGCGTACCGCCTCTCGTGGCTGTGGGAACCGGCGTGAGCCAGGTGGTCGCCGTCTCCGTCTCCAGCGCCATCAACCATTGGCGCAGCAACAACATCGATTTTCAGATGGGCCTGTTGCTGCTCGGCGGCGGCATCATCGGCGCAACGACGGGCGTTGCCCTGCAGCGCCTGCTCAAAGCGCTAGGCCAGCTCGATGTCTTCATTTCGCTGAGCTACGTGCTGGTGCTGGGGGTGATCGGAACGCTGATGTTTTTCGAAAGCTTTCGAGCTCTGCGCAAGCACCAGATCCAGCCACACGTTTCGGCCCGTCGGGGCGGCCAACACACCTGGATCCAGGGACTTCCCTTCAAGATGCGATTTCGCACGTCGAAGCTTTACGTGAGCGCCATCCCGCCAGTGGCTATAGGCATCTTCGTCGGTTGGCTCACTGCAATTATCGGCGTGGGCGGCGGCTTCGTGATCATTCCTGCCTTGATTTACCTGATGCGCGTGCCGACGCGGGTGGCCATCGGAACGTCGGTATTCCAAGTCATCTTCGTTGCAGCCTATTCGACGTTGCTCCATTCCACGCAGAATTTCAGCGTAGATTTGCTACTGGCCATTCCGCTGATGGTCGGGGGCGTTGTCGGCGCTCAATACGGCGTGCGGATCGGGCAGCTGCTCAATGCGGAGCAGCTTCGGATTCTGCTGGCGCTGCTTGTTCTCGCCGTTTGCTTCCGTATGGCCTACGACCTGACGATACCGCCGGACGAGCTGTTCGTGCTCGATACACGGCCGTAACGCCGAGAACAGAAGGAAGGCTCTCGCAGCCCGCGCGGAGCCCTCCATCAAAGTCGTCTTAGACTACGTGAGCTTTCCGCGCGCGGCCACGGGAATGACGTCGACAATCTCGTCCCCGCGCACGGCGATCATCTGATCAACCATGTTGACGACCACGCAGACGTGGTTGGGGATGATGCGGACGATGTCGCCAACCTTCGGACGCTCATTGCAGGCCGAGAGATCCAGGAACCCGTGCTCCTCGGAGAACGCGTGAATACGGGCCTGCGGATGCTCCAGGATGAGACCGAACCCGTCGAGGCCTCCTCCGGTATCGGCGGTCAGTGTTTTTGATCCTGAGTCGAGAATGCCTCGCTCCGGCGCGGCTCGGCTGACTACGGTTGCATAGACCATTAGCGCGCAGTCATCGAGCGTCGCCGCTCCGTATTCGAGCATCATGCGGTCATTGAAAATGTAGGTGCCCGGTCGATGCTCCGTGGCGCCCTGGAGCTTGCCCAGGTTGGCGAGGTTGGGCGTACCGCCGGTCGAAACGATCTTCGGCTCGAGCCCCGCCTCCTTGATCCCCTCGCAAGCCGTGTCGAAAAACCGCTGTGTCTCCGGCCACGACTGTTCGGTCGGGTAGAACATGAAGCCGGCGAACTCGAGCCCCGGCAGCCGCGCAATAAGTTTGGCCAGCTCGACCGCTTCACCTGGCGTCTCCACGCCGGCCCGCTTTCGTCCGGTATCACACTCAACGACAACCGGCAGCGGCCGCTCGGCGATGCGCGCGGCTTCCGTCAGTCCCTCGACGACGGTCGGGTTATCAGCTGCAACTGTGACGTTGACCCGGCGCAGCAGTGCGCCCAGCCGGCCCATCTTCTGGGAGCCGAGAAGGTTGTAGCTAATAAGGATATCGTCCAACCCACCGTCTGCCATCACCTCGGCCTCCCCGAGCTTCTGGCAGGTTATGCCCCGCGCGCCCGCATCGCACTGCATGCGGGCCAGCAGCGGACTCTTGTGCGTCTTGATGTGCGGCCGGTTCGCGACCCCCGCCGCGTCGCACATCGCCTGGGCGCGCGCGATATTGCGTTCGACCCGATCAAGGTCGATAACGACGGCTGGCGTACCAAACTCTTTGGCGATCCGCGCCTTCAAGGTTTCGATGCTCATTCAAAAAGGCTCCAGAACAATGCGGCTAGGCCGCCCCAAACGCGGGAATTTCTCGTGAGGCACTAGAAGAGCCGAGGCAAAGCTGCCTCAGCTCACGATGCGCATGATCGCCTCGATCTCCACCGTCATGTTGTTCGGTAGCGATCCCATGCCGATCGCAGAGCGGGCGTGGCGGCCACGCTCGCCGAGTACTTCAACAAAGAGATCAGAACAGCCGTTGATCACCTTCGGATGATCGGCAAACTCGGGCACGGCGTTCACCATGCCAAACACCTTGACCACTTCGACACGCGAAAGATCGCCGGCCGCTTTCTTGGCCACCGCCAGCAGGCCCAGACCAGTGATGCGCGCATGCTGATAGGCTTCCTCGATGGTCACATCGCGGCCAACCTTGCCGGTGTGGTAGCCGCCCGGCTTCCGCGGACCTTGGCCCGAGAGATAGATCATGTCGCCGACCAGCCGGAACGGAACGTAATTGGCGACAGGTGTCGGCACGTCGGGGAGAGAAAGGCCCAGCGATTGCAGCTTTTCTTCGGGTGTCATGCGCAAGCTCCTCGTTCATTCGTGGCAAGTTTGGCGCGGTCGGCGCTGTTTGGTCAACGCGTTGCCCTCTGCTCAAACTTGCGACGCGAGTAAATCAGTTACGCGGCTCCAGCGCACGACCGGATGATGGGCCGTTTCGGCAAAAAGCTCTTGCAGAAATGTCCAAGCTCGTTCGTCGTGGACTAGATGATGCGTGAGAATGCCTATGGGTGACTGATCGTTCTCGCGCGCCCATGCTAGGTGAGCCGCCAGTTCGTCGACGAGCTCCTTGTGATCACGACCCCCACGCGAACCACGCCAATCAATAATGTCGAGGTGGACGTTGATTTGCCCGAGTTCGCCGTAAAGTCCTGCGATTCTATTTCGTCCGATAACGGACAGCGTTTCGAACCCGGCAACGGGAAGCAGGTTTGCGACCTCCGCTGCCATGCGGTTCCATGGGGGAACATAGATCGGCAAGGCCCCGCTTCCGAACAAAGCCTCCATACGATCTCGTGCGCGGCGCAAATCACGCACGATTTCCACCCTGGACCGCTGCTCTGGAAATTCGGCCTTACACCCAAGACCACCGTGGTTTCTATGCGTCCATCCGTGCGCTGCGATTTCGGCCAATGGCTGTTGCGAAAGATAGTTCGCCAAATCCGTATCAGCTTGGCTCGGAATGACTGCGATGAGGTAAGGAACGTCGTGCTCAGCGCAACGCTCGGTCAACCGCACAAGTGCCGGAGTAACGCTTACCGCGTCATCATCACGGAGCCACAAGCGAGCAGCCACGTGGTTTTGCTCCCAAGCCGCGAGCTCGCGACGAAGGGGTTCCCACTTCGACGCGTAACCCCTGCTCCGCGTCATCCATCACCCCGCCCGACGGGCACGATGGCAAAAAGCGCATTGCGCAGCACATCAGCTGCCATAGCCACGTTCCGTTGCTCGCGAACGAACCGTGTTGCGGCATGCCCCATTTGATTGCGCATGCCGGGTTCGAGAAGAAGCTGCTTCACAGCCGCTGCAAAGGCTGCGAGATCGCCTGCCGGCGTGAGCCGGCCGGTAACTCCAGACTGCACGACGGCAGATACGCCGGCCGTATCCTGGGCCACCACCGGCAGCCCCATGGCCTGGGCTTCGAGATAAGCCATGCCATAAGCCTCGCCGATTCCCGGCCACACATAGATGTCACACGCGCTCAGCACGTCGAGGACAGCCTCGGGCTCCAGTTGGCCGAGCCAATCGATACGATCCGGTGGGATAGCCGAAAACGCCGTCAAAACATCCGCGCGGGCTTCACCGTCGCCAATAACGGCTAATCGCCAAGGTAGTTCGAGCAGCGTTTGCAAGGCTTGAGCGAGAACCACGTAGCTCGTCAGCTTGTCGCCTGGCCGCATCATCGCTGCGACGGCAAGCCGTGGCGCTGCTCGAGAAGAACGCGCAAGCCTCGGCGGAATGGGCGGTGGATCCACAAAAGGGGGCAAATCAATCAACCGACCAGGCAAGTCGCGCAATTGCTCAAGCCCTTGCCTGTCGCGGACGGTAAAACAGAAATTCGCCGAGGAAACACGAAGAGCCGACACCACATCGGCCTGCCAGATTGCCCAGGCATCCAAATCGCGTTTGGGAGCATAAGACGCTTCGGCAGTTACATACGGAATACCAAGTTTCGTACAGATTTCCGGACCGATCCAATCGGGGGACTTGTAGTAAGGGTGATAGGTAAACCAGCAATCAGGCTGCCAATCCCCCTTTTGGGACCAAGCTTCAAGCAGTTTTGACGCCTCGCTCAGCGCGGCAAATTTCAAATCTTGGTAAATGCCTAGATCCGGGTCGCGGGAATAGGTGCGTAAATTGCTCACAATTCGAACATCGCAACCCGCTGATTGCAACGCTTTCAGCAAAAGCCGCGCCATCAATCGTTCACCGGATGGCGTTGGGTGATCGCAGGGTGTTAACGGCGCATAAAATGCAACTCTCATGTTCCCTCCCCCCATCGCATCCACCCTGTAGTGGGCGTGCAATCGGTCGCGCGTAAGCGCCGCTTCTTGTTGCCTTCGCTTAGCGTTACTACCTTCGATAGTCCCAACCCACAGGATGCGCGCATTGGACCCAAACCTATTCAGGTTCGTCTGGCGCCATAGCCGCCGCGAGCAGATCGGGATACTACTGCTGATCCTCGCGTCGTTGCCATTCTATTTCGCCTCGCTCGACGTGCCGCGGATCATCGTCAGCGATGCACTTCAGGGGCATGCTTTTCCAGACGGACGCACGACTGCAAATGTTTTTGCTTGGGCTATTACGCTGCCGGAATTTCTCGGCGGCAGCAAGGTTGTCTTGAGCGAAGGTATCGAGCTCGACCGGCTCTCCTACCTTATGGCCCTGAGCTTTCTCTTCCTTGCACTGGTCCTGATCAACGGCGCCTTCAAATACGTCATCAACATCCGCAAGGGCATTATGGGCGAGCGCATTTTGCGACGAATGCGCTACGAGCTGTTCGCTACGCTATTGCGCTTCCGTCCGGAGGACATCAGGTCGGTAAAGCCTTCGGAAGCGGCCAGCATGATCAAAGACGAAGTGGAGCCAATCGGTGGCTTTGTCGGCGATGCTTTCGTGCAGCCCGTTTTCCTGGGCACACAAGCGCTCACCGCCCTTTTCTTCATCATGCTGCAAAACTTCTGGCTTGGCTTCATTGCGCTGGCCGTCGTGATGGTCCAAGCTGTCGTCATTCCTCGGCTCAGGCGGGAGCAAATTCGGCTTGGCCGTGAACGACAGATTGCAGCTCGCCGCCTTGCTGGCCGCATCGGAGAAGTCGTTCAGGTGGCTCCTGCGCTCCACATCCATGGAACCGCTGCCTTCGATAAGGCCGAAATCAGCAAACGCCTTGCGCAGCTGTTTGATATTCGGGTTGCGCTTTTCAAGCGGAAATTCGCTGTCAAATACCTAAACAATTTGCTGGCGCAGATCACACCGTTCTTCTTCTACGCTGTTGGCGGCTATTTCGCGCTCAAGGGCAGTCTCAACCTTGGCCAGCTCGTCGCGGTCATTGCCGCTTACAGAGATCTGCCGCCGCCCATCAAGGAGTTGATCGACTGGGACCAGCAGCGCATCGATGTCGCGGTGAAATACCAGCAAGTGATCTCGCAATTCACCGTCGACAAGCTGTTGCCAGAGGCCGAGGAAGAAAAGCCGGAAAATCTCGAGGGGCCTCTTCGTATCGAAAGCCTCCGCGTGGCTGACCGGCGTGGATCGCCGCTGCTCGACGGGCTTTCGATCACCATTGACCGGCCATCACACATCGCCCTGGTTGGGTCGGGCAGCAGCGGTCGCGAGACGTTGGTCAAGGTTCTCGGCCGTCGAAATTACCGAATACCAGGGATCGGTCCGGCTCGGAAAACGTGAACTTCGGGACATTTCCGATGAAACTGCCGGCCGCTTGATTGCTTACGCAGGGCCAGATCCGCTCCTTTTTGGCGGATCGATCCGAGATAATGTCACCTATTCCTTGCGCCGAAGAGCGCCTTTGCCAAATCTGGAAAACGTCAATCTTCCCATTCACCGGCTATTGGATGAGTCGCTTGTCAACGGCACCACGGAAATTCGCCTCGACGACAGTTGGCTCGACTACGAAGCTGCCGGGGTCGAAACTCCTGAGCAACTGGACGCCGCGATTCTTCGTGCCCTTTCGGTTGTGGGACTGGATGAAGAAATCTATTGGTTTGGCCTCAACGGTAAGCTTGAACCCGGAACCCAACCGGAGCTTCTGGATCGCTTCATCGCGGCGCGATGGGCTGTGCAGGAGGTCCTCCGAGAACAAAATCTAAGCGATCTAGTCGAGGCATTCGATCCCGCCCGCTACAATCTGCACGCTACCATAGCCGAGAATTTGCTGTTCGGCGTACCCGTCGGCGAAGGACCAACCCGCACTGAGCTCGCCGCCAAGCCCTATGTGCGCTCAATTCTCGAAGCTGAAGGTCTCGAGGAACCTTTGACCGAGCTAGGCCTTCGGATTGCCGAGCTAACAGCCGAAATGTTTGCCGGCCTACCCCCCGGCCATCCGCTGTTCGAGCGATATTCGCTCATTCAAGCCGACGAAATGGAGCATTACCATCGACTGTTGGATGTCGTGCAACAGCCTGGTGGGCGAGCCCATTTATCTCCTAGCGCGCGGACACGGCTCATTGCGCTCGCATTTGGCTATATCGAACCTCGCCACCGTTTGAATTTGCTGGACGAGGCCTTCCAGAATCGAATTTTGCGCGCCCGATGCAGTTTCATGCGCCACATGCCGAGCGAGCTGGCTGGCAAGATCGAGTTTTACGGTCTCGACAAGTTTATGATGGCCGCACCCATCCGCGATAATATCCTTTTCGGCCGGATGGCGTTCGTAGGCTCACGGGCCGAAAAGCGCGTCTGGAAAGTCGTTCGGCAGGTCATAGCTGATTATGACCTGGAGCGCGTCGTTTACCGGATCGGCCTCGAAACTGACGTTGGACACGGCGGGCGTCTTCTATACGA
>Ga0065724_100448_pt1 | contig 44359 bp, 37 predicted proteins | sample TheenrcSG05JP960_FD_59111 | JGI IMG/M metagenome (GOLD analysis project Ga0065724, IMG submission 59111) | Thermophilic enriched microbial communities from mini bioreactor at UC Davis - Sample SG0.5JP960 | ecosystem: Engineered > Solid waste > Grass > Composting > Bioreactor | place: USA... | reverse complement strand
GGCGAAGAGTCGCCCCCTGCGCGGGGGCGTGGATTGAAACGCCACCCTCTCTTTTTGGGGGGGTACTTATGATGTCGCCCCCTGCGCGGGGGCGTGGATTGAAACAATCAAATCGTCAAACACAATCCTATAAGTACCTGTCGCCCCCTGCGCGGGGGCGTGGATTGAAACAAATCAAAAAGCTTGAGCAGCAGGTTGATTTGCTTGTCGCCCCCTGCGCGGGGGCGTGGATTGAAACTTCGACGGACAGTTGTTGGAGTTGTCCGCCGAAATGTCGCCCCCTGCGCGGGGGCGTGGATTGAAACTTAGAAAATCGCATTCCGGCCATTCACGTGAAAGCGTCGCCCCCTGCGCGGGGGCGTGGATTGAAACAACGTCGGAGACACGATTACCGACGTAAGGTTGTGTCGCCCCCTGCGCGGGGGCGTGGATTGAAACCCGGCAGGCGACACCACCGAACATGCGTTTGCTTCGTCGCCCCCTGCGCGGGGGCGTGGATTGAAACCGTCAGAGTGTATCTATCTGATCGTAAAGTCGAGGTCGCCCCCTGCGCGGGGGCGTGGATTGAAACGTACATCCTCTGTTTCACCTCCTTCTTTTAATTTGTCGCCCCCTGCGCGGGGGCGTGGATTGAAACTTCCGGTTAGTGAGAAGGACTTCATCCCCAGGTCCTGTCGCCCCCTGCGCGGGGGCGTGGATTGAAACTTGTGCTTTGGGGCTCAGGAAGTGTACATTTTAGTCGCCCCCTGCGCGGGGGCGTGGATTGAAACAGTTGGCCGTCGATATCGCGGTTCAGCCGGCCGAACGTCGCCCCCTGCGCGGGGGCGTGGATTGAAACTTCGAACCGCTGGGACATCGAAGAAGCGCTGCAACGGTCGCCCCCTGCGCGGGGGCGTGGATTGAAACTTTCTGATTCAGCCGATACTCCTTCATGACGCGGATGTCGCCCCCTGCGCGGGGGCGTGGATTGAAACCCCTACCGGTTGGTGCTACTCACCGGAAGCCTGGAAGGTCGCCCCCTGCGCGGGGGCGTGGATTGAAACTTCGATGTCCGGTTCACGCGACAACCCGTAAGGCGTCGCCCCCTGCGCGGGGGCGTGGATTGAAACCGACCTGGACAAATCGGAAGGCTCTTTTATTTGGGTCGCCCCCTGCGCGGGGGCGTGGATTGAAACGCGAACAGTCTGCGAAGAAGCCAGCGGCGTCGCGGGTCGCCCCCTGCGCGGGGGCGTGGATTGAAACGCCGGCATGGCCAATTGTTGCTATGCCGACTGGGGGTCGCCCCCTGCGCGGGGGCGTGGATTGAAACCCGCATCGCGTAGGCCCGACGACGAGCATGTGTGTGTCGCCCCCTGCGCGGGGGCGTGGATTGAAACTACCACGCCGTTCGAGTAGGTTGCCCGGAACCGTCGCCCCCTGCGCGGGGGCGTGGATTGAAACGCCATCCCGGCGCGCCAGGCACGCCAGTTTCTCGGGTCGCCCCCTGCGCGGGGGCGTGGATTGAAACTGAGCATCTCCTAAAAGAGTCGTAAAAGCGATTCGGTCGCCCCCTGCGCGGGGGCGTGGATTGAAACATTTTTATCCCATCAAAAACAATAGTGGAATTGGGTCGCCCCCTGCGCGGGGGCGTGGATTGAAACGCGCAAACGGACGCAAAATTGTGCGACTTGCGCAAGTCGCCCCCTGCGCGGGGGCGTGGATTGAAACCACGTTTCAGAAACCACGTTGCCCCGCCGGGTCCTGTCGCCCCCTGCGCGGGGGCGTGGATTGAAACCCATGGCGTGTTTTCGGGAGCCAACTCACGAGAAAGTCGCCCCCTGCGCGGGGGCGTGGATTGAAACGCCGGCCGATGACGAAACGATCGAGGAACGTCGTGTCGCCCCCTGCGCGGGGGCGTGGATTGAAACAAAGAATTCGTACGCATGCGGCGGAAGATGAGAGAGTCGCCCCCTGCGCGGGGGCGTGGATTGAAACAGCTTGGTATAAGGAGGATGGCGGCGAATTACCTGTCGCCCCCTGCGCGGGGGCGTGGATTGAAACACATACTGCCCATGCGGATCACTCGCCGCCACGTGTCGCCCCCTGCGCGGGGGCGTGGATTGAAACTGATAGACCACTTCGACCGGCGCGTCTTTCAGAAGTCGTCCCCTGCGCGGGGGCGTGGATTGAAACGTCGACGCTTGTATCCATGCCGTCGCAAACGATTCGGTCGCCCCCTGCGCGGGGGCGTGGATTGAAACCCAGGACTGGACCAGATAGTTCCAGATGGTCTGGGGTCGCCCCCCGCGCGGGGGCGTGGATTGAAACGTGTGCGAAGCGCACCAGCGGCGGACATTGCAGGAAGTCGCCCCCGCGCGGGGGCGTGGATTGAAACTTCCCGAAGTATGAAGACTGTCTTACGTCGCCCCCTACGCGAAACGTGAATGAAACACAACGCGGCCAGCAACGATCTACTTTCGCGACGCCTTCCCCACTTTCCATCTATATAATCCAAATATTTTCAATGTAATAAAGACGACTCCTTTTCTAGGAACCCCCATCGTCTCCATCGTCGGCGTCCTCATACATCGCCAGCCATTGTTTCAACCGCCGACGCATCAGCCGCCGGTACTTGGCCGGCTGAAGAATTTCCGCCGACGGCCCGTACTGCATGACCCAGTTCAGGAATTCGCGGTCGCGGTTGAGCGTAACTTCGAACAGCATGCCGCCATCCGGCAGGTCGGTCATACGCGGGCGAACGAACATTTCTTCCTCCTTGATGTACCGTGCGACGTCGCGACTGAATCGCACCTTGAAATGAATGACGTCGTTGCCGCGCTCGATCGACCACGTGTTTTTCAGGTATTGGCGAAGGTTGAACGAGCCTTTGTCGAACGTCCGGTCGGTAAGCTGGACGTCGCGGAATCGACTGAGCCGGAATGTCCGTACTTCACGAGCTTTATGGCAATAACCGATGACGTAAAATCGCTGCTCTCTCGGCACGAGGACGTAAGGATCGATGTCGCGCACGGTCAGTTCGTCGCGGCTTTGCGTGTGGTATACCGTATGAATAGTGCGGCTTTCGAGAATCGCCTGGATCATTTCTGCAAGAAAATTAGGCCCTTCCTCGCGGTAGGCGGGCGTTCCCATCTGGATGATTTCAGAAATCCGCTCCAGAATGTTCATCGCCCTTTCTTTCCGCTCGCGAACGTAAGTGGCCATCACTTTGTCGTAAGCGGTACGGAAACCGGGCGGCATTTTTGATTCATCGATCAGGGACGGCAACATGGAGAAAGCGAGAGCCTCCTGTTCCGTCCAGTTTAACGGCGTTATGTAAAACTGACCTCTGAATCTGTATCCTTTTCCATGACCTTCGTTGATGATTGGAGCAATGACGTACAACTGTTCCAGGTCGCGATAAATCGTTCGTTCCCGCACTTCGCATTTTTCGGCGAGTTCTTTGACCGTAATACCGGGTCTTGCCTGGATTGCATAGAGAATTCTCAGCCACCGTAAAAATTTTTCCACGCCGAATCCGTCCTTTCCCCCACCTTATTCGCGTCCGCAGGTACCGCTCGACCTCAGTTCGCCGTCAATGCCTGGCGGCCGAGCTGTTCCCAGGCCAGAATGAACGCGCTTTTTTCCGCTTTCGCCGCTTTTTGCGCGGTCAACGGGTCGTTCACGTAAACGAACCGTTCGTCATAGCCGACGACAAGGACGGCATGTATGGAAAAAAGTAGCAATAATAGGTATACCATCTTTTGTTTTCCACATTGTCCAGTCGTCCGTCGGCGCATAGCTCGCGGTCGTCCAGACGACGACGGGGCGGCCTGCAGCGATCGACCGTTCGATTTCTGCAAACGACGCGCCGGTCAAATCGCGGGCGCCGGCCGGGTAAAGATTGTCCAGCACTTGCGCCAGCGGGCGACTGTAGATGGAGTAGCCTTTTTTGCGCCCGGTGACGTCGCCGACGAAGCCGCGGTTCGGGTCGCCCCAGACGGCGATGCCGCCCGAAGCGTCGTAGACGGGTTCGGTCGGATCGACCGGCATGCGCGCGACCAGATCGAATTTTGTATACGGCAGTCCGAGGAACCGCGTCAGCATGGCCAGGCTGGCGATTTCGCAGCCGTTGTAAAACTCGGGGAGTTGGGAAACGAGTGGAGCGTCCAGTCGGTACGACGCGGGCGGTGCAGTCGGACCGGACGGCGCGGTTGACGGTGCATCTGAAACGGTAGCCGCGGTTTCTCGGCCGGTTCCGACGGCCGCTCCGGGAACCGTGGAAGCAGCCGGAGGCAACCGCCCGGCGTTTTCCGCTCGTTCTGCCTCGTTCGGTTCCGCGTCGCGGCCGAACACCGTCACGCCGACGGCCATGCCGAACACGACCGCCGATGCGGCGAGAAGCGCCCATGCGGCTACCCAAGGCCACGGCGTTTTCAAAGGCGGTTTTGCCGTTTTCATCGGCGCGTCCCCTCCACGGCACATCTTCTTCCCGACTCCCTTTTTCGACGACTTTCCGGCAAATTCCTGCTTGGCGACGTAGCAATCCCGCCGTAGGCCTGTTAAAGTAGTGTTAAAGCGAGATTCGGGGGAGAGGCCGTATGCTGTATTCGCTCCGCAGTCGGCTGATCGCGGCGTTCGGCCTGTTGTTGCTTTGCTCCTCGGGAGCGATGTCGTACGCGCTGTTTTACCAGGCGCGAGACATGATCCGCGCCGACATCGAATCGTCGGCTCTCGAAAAAATGGAAGAATACCGTTTGTATGTCCGGATGGCGTTGATTCAGATTTACGATTTGTCTTCCATCATCTACAACAGCGACATGACGCGCCAATGGGATGCGGCGATGTCCGATCCGACGTTGACCGCTGCCGAAAAAACACTGGCGAGCTTGCGATTCAGTCAGTTTTTGACGCGGACGCTGTACAACTATTCGGGCGTCTCGTCGATTACGCTGTACCGGACGGACGGGCGCTGGGTCAGCGTCGAAAATATGATCGGAGAAGACCAATCGTTTTTGAATGAGGCCTGGTATCACGATTTCGTCCGGTCCGGCAACCATTGGGTGCCTGCGCACCTTGATCCGATCGAGGTGCGTCGCGCGAATCCGCACCAGGTCGTCAGCCTGCTGTTGCCGATCGGGACGTTTGAGCCGTCGCGCGCGGATACGGTGATGAAAGTCAACGTGAGCGCTACGTTTTTTTCCGAACCGTTGGAACATCTCCATCTCGGCGAAACCGGGGCGATCTTTCTGCTCGATGCGGAGCGTAGGTCGCTCATCACCCGCGAGGCATTCGAGGCTTTACCCGAGTCCGTACGCCGGGCGGTTCGGCCGGAAGCGCCGCTTCTAGGCGGTCAGGGCGTGTTGTCGCTGAAGGACGAAAACGGCGGCGCGCAAATGCTGGTGTATAAAACGTTGTCGCCGTACGACTGGCTGCTCGTCGGCGTCGTATCCGAACGAGAGTTGTTCGCAAAACTGACGCGTCTTCGCGACGCGATGCTCGTCTTGACGACTGTGCTCTTCGCGGCGTCGATCGCGGTGGCCTCGTGGTTGTCGCACGGCATCGCCCGGCCGCTGTCGCGACTGGCCTCGGCGATGCGGCACGTGCAGAAAGGCGACTTCGACAAAGCGGAAAGCCGAATTCCCGCGGCGGGCAGCGTCCGCAATGAGGTCGGTTTCGTGACGGAGACGTTCCGCAACATGGTCGCGCTGTTGCGCCATTACATCCGCACGGAATTCGAGCAGAACCTGCTGCGGCAGCAAGCGGAATATCGGGCGCTTTTGATGCAGATCAACCCGCATTTTCTGTTCAACACGCTGGAGTTGCTGAGCAGCCTTGCCGTTCAGCGCCGCATCGAAGACACGACGCGCGTCGTCGACGCACTGGGCAAGATGCTGCGATACGCCCTGCACGGCGAGGACCGCGTGCTGCTGGAAGAAGAGCTCGGCTATATCCGAAACTATATTTCGATCCTGGAAATCCGGTTCAAGGATCGGATGCGGGCGACGGTCCGCACGGAAGGATCGGTCGTCGGCGTCCGCATCCCGAAATTCGTGCTGCAGCCGCTGGTCGAAAACGCCGTCAAATTTTCCGTCGCTTCCGGACGCACCGCCGTCGTAGAGGTCGAAGTGCGGCGTGAGGGCGAGCAGCTGCGTCTGGCGGTGGCCGACAACGGCCCCGGCATGTCGGAGGAAACGGCGGCGAGGCTTACGTCCGAGCCGCTATCGGCCCGACTCGACTATGTTCTGCGCCGCCCGGCACAGCATATCGGGCTGCGCAACACCTTGGCGAGATGCGGACTGTTTTACGGGGAACGCTTCTCGTTCCGCATCGAAACCGAGCCCGGACGGGGGACGCGCATCGAATTGACGTTGCCCGTCGATGTCGACGAAGGGAGCGACGACGCATGTACCGCGTCATGATCGTGGACGACGAACCGGAAATCCGGCAAGGCCTGCGGCTGAAGGTCGACTGGGAATCGCTCGGCCTGACGGTCGCTGCGGAAGCGTCCGACGGCGAAGAAGCGCTTAAAATTTTGGAAAACGAAGATATCGACATCGTGTTGACCGACATGCTCATGCCGGTGATGGACGGCGTCTCGTTTCTCGACGCCTGCCGCAGCCGGTACCCGCACGTCCGTATTCTCGTGTTGACCGGATACGAAGATTTCCGTTACGCGCGCGCCGCCCTGCGCAATCGGGCGAAAGATTACATTTTGAAGCCGGTGTCCTCGGACGAGTTGTCGGCAGCGCTGCAGGCCGTCGTCCGCGAACTCGATGAAGAGTATCTCGACCGCGACGAGCGGGCCCGCATCGCCTGGCGTCTGTCCCAATACTACAAGGAGATGCGGGAGCAGATGCTCGTTCGGCTCGTTCGGGAACCGATCGGCGACGACAGGGCCGTCCGCGATCGGCTGACGACGTTCGAACTGTCCGACTGGGACGCGCGGACGATCCGTTTCGCAACCGCGGGGCTTCGCCGTTTTCGCGCCGATACCGCGGAAAAAACACCCAGGGGAGTCGCGGATGATCCAGACGACCGCAGCCCGGACACACTTCGCCTGCCGTTTGTCATGCTGAGCCGCGAATTCGCTGAGACGAAAAGGATTCCGGCTTTCGCCGACGGGCAGGCGCCGGGACTGTTTACGTTTCTGCTTCCGGACGATCCGGAGGCGATACGTCGATTGCTCGACGAATACGCCGATTGCGTCCGCCGTTACCTCCGTGCTGACGTCGCCGTCGGCCTCGGCGAGCCGGTCGCCGGTTACCGCGCTTGGAAAGAAGGTTACACCTCCGCGCTGCTCGCCTGGCATCTCGCCGCCGGCGGCCTCGGTGGGGGACAGTCCTTGGCGGAGGAGCCCGGGCGCAACGACCCGTCGGCCGCACCTCCGGCCGCCGTCGATTCGGAAAGCGCGATTTTGCGGCTGCTCGACGAAGGGAAGCTCGACGTCTTGGAACAGGCATTCCGTGAGGAGCTGTCGGCGGCGTTCGCCGATTCGCGCATCCGGTTCGTCAAGACGGTGTTCCGCCTCCATTTGCTTGTCGACGCCGTAGCGCGGACGTTCCGCGTGCCGCTTGGCCCCGAAGAGTCGCTCTGGCTGCGGCCGGAGCTGGCCGCCCAGATGGAAACGCCCGACCAGGCTGTCGAACGGCTCATGCAGTCGGTACAGCGGATCGAGCGGTCCGTGCGCGAACGCGCGGAAGACGCCGAACGCCTGCGCCTGCGCGCCGTCGAACAATTTATCCGGGAGCATTATATGGACGACTTGAATCTTACGGACCTTGCCGAAAAATTTCACTATCACCCGACGTATTTTTCCGAATTGTTTAAAGCCAAAATCGGAAAAACATTTACGCAGTACTTGACCGATGTAAGAATGGAAAACGCCGCGCGCCTGCTGAAAGAAACGTCGCTCAGCCTGTGGGACGTCGCGGAACTGAGCGGTTTTTCCAGCCCAAGTTACTTCAGCTCCAAGTTCAAGCGCATGTTCGGCGTCAGCCCGTCCGAATACCGGCAGTCTGTGCGCCGGCAAGAAACGTCCGAAAAATTTGACGGGGCGTAACCGAAAAAATTGCATTCCCTCCTTTCGCCCGCATCGTTTACGCTGAAACTGCGGGACGAACGCGGGCGCCGAGGAGGGATTTTTCATGCGGGCAAGACAGGAACGCATCGCCTACTTGTTCATGACACCGTGGCTGATCGGGTTTTTCGGGTTGACGCTCGGCCCGATGATCGCATCGCTCTACCTGTCGCTGACGCAATATTCGCTGCTCAACCGGCCGGTCTGGACGGGGTTCGGCAACTATGCGCAAATCTTCAACCAAGATCCCTTGTTTTCGCATTCGCTGCGGCTGACGTTTTCGTACGTGTTATTATCCGTGCCGCTGAAGCTCGCGTTCGCGCTGGCGATCGCGCTGGCGCTCAGCAAAGGGATCCGCGGGCTCGGTGTTTATCGGACGGTGTACTACATTCCGTCCCTGCTCGGCGGCAGTGTCGCCATTTCCGTCGTCTGGCGCAAAGTGTTCGACGCCGACGGCATTTTCAACCGATTTCTCAGGCTGTTCGGCATTCAGGGGCCGTCGTGGGTGTCGCATCCCGACTATATTTTGTATGCGATCGTCGCGCTGTCGGTCTGGCAGTTCGGATCGGCGATGATCATTTTTTTGGCAGGTCTCAAACAGATTCCCACAGAATTGTATGAAGCTGCTGAAGTCGACGGTGCAGGCAGGCTGGGGCGGTTCGTCAAGATTACGCTGCCGCTTTTGTCGCCGGTGATTTTCTTTAACCTCGTGATGGGGATCATCAACTCGTTCCAGGTCTTCACGTCGGCCTACGTGCTCGGCGACGGTCGGGGCGGGCCGATCAATTCGACGCTGTTTTACACGCTGTATCTGTACTTGAAAGGCTTCTCGTTCTTCGACATGGGCTATGCGTCGGCGCTGGCGTGGATCATGCTGGTCATCATCGCGGCGTTTACGGCGATCGTATTCGCGACACAGCGGTACTGGGTGTTCTATTACGGCGACGAATCCGGCGGAAGGGGGGCTGTGCGATGACGGAACGACTCGTCGCGGGCCGGCGGCTGCAACCGGGTCGGTGGCTGAAACATGCTGTCATCGCCGCCTTCGGTTTCGGCATGATCTATCCGGTGCTCTGGCTCGTCAGCAGTTCGTTCAAACCGGACGCCCTGATTTTTAGAGACGTCGGCTTATGGCCGGAACAAGTGACGCTCGATCATTATATTCGCGGGTGGAAAGGGTTGCTCGGCGTCTCGTTCGGCCGGTTTTTCGCCAATTCCGGGCTGATCGCGATCCTATCCGTTCTCGGCAACTTGGTCACCTGTTCGTTGACGGCATATGCGTTCGCGCGGCTCGAGTTTCGGCTGAAAAAGCTGTGGTTCGCGCTCATGTTGGTGACGATCATGCTGCCGTACCACGTGACGTTGATCCCGCAATACATCCTGTACCACCGGCTCGACTGGATCAACACGTACTGGCCGCTGATCGTGCCGAAATGGCTGGCCCACGACTCGTTTTTCATCCTGCTGATGGTGCAGTTCATCCGCGGCATTCCGCGCGAGCTGGACGAAAGCGCGATGATCGACGGCGCCGGACCGGCCGGCATTTACGCGCGCATCGTCGTGCCGCTTTTGGTACCGGCGATGATCACGACGTCGATTTTCACGTTCATCTGGACGTGGGACGACTTTTTCAGCCAGATGATCTATCTGAACGACGTCCGGCTGTTCACCGTCCCGCTCGGCATCCGGTCGCTGCTCGACCCGTCCGGCGACGCGAGCTGGGGGCCGCTTCTGGCGATGTCGACGCTGTCGCTTTTGCCGGTGACCGTCGTGTTTTTCGCCTTCCAGCGGTACATCATCGAAGGCATTACGACGACCGGTCTGAAAGGCTGACGGCGGGCCGCCGACGGACAAGACGGGCGATTGCGCACAACCGAAAAAAGTGACAACAATTTTCCGAAGAAATCGAATTCAAGGTGGATCATATTCGATTTAAAATGATTCTTGAAAAACTTAATCTATCTCTCAACAAAGGGGGATTTCGTATGCGGCATCGTTGGCTTGCATTCGCAGCGGCTGTGTCGATCGCGTTGTTGCCGGCCTGCGGCGGCGGATCGGACAAGACGTCCGGCGGCACCGCTTCCGGCGGCCAGACGGCCGCTTCGCCTTCGCCCAGCCCGCAACCCGTCGAGCTGCGCATCATGTGGTGGGGCGACCAGACGCGGGCGGACATCACGAACCAGGCGTTGCGGAAGTTTGAGGAGAAGTACCCGCACATCAAAGTCGTCGGCGAGTTCGCACCGAGCTCCAGCTATTTCGACAAGCTGAACACGCTTCTGGCGTCCGGCACCGCGCCCGACGTGTTTTTCCTCGGCGGCAACTATCCCGATTACGCCGACAAGGGCGTGCTGCTCGATCTCGGGCCCTATGTCGGCAAGCAGCTCGATCTGTCCGACATGGACAAAAGCCTGATCGAATACGGCACGTACAAGGGCAAGCTGTATCACATTTCGGCGGGCGCCAACTCGCGCGGTATCCTGGTTAACGCCAGCATGTTCGAAAAAGCCGGGATCCCTTTGCCGAACGAGAACTGGACATGGGACGATTTCGCAAACATCAGCATCGAGCTGTCCAAAAAGCTCGGCCAGGGATACTACGGCACGTACCAGTTCGGCGTCGAGGGCATGAAAGGCGTCTTCCTCGCCACAAGAGGAAAAGTGTTCTATGATACCGAAAACAGCAAAGTCGGTTTCGACCAGAAAGACGTCGAGGACTGGTTTACGTTCTGGGAAAGACTTTATAAGGAAGGCGGGGCGGTCACGCCCGAATTGCAGGTCGCCAATCCGCCGGACGATCCGAACAAATCGCTCGTCAGCGCGGGCAAAGTCGCGATGAACCTGATTCCGTCGAACCTGTTCGCCGCCCACCAGAAGCTGACGCAGGACAAACTCGCGCTCGTGCTGCCGCCGCAAGGCCCGAACGGCCACGGCGTCATTCTGGAATCGAGCCAAGGGCTGTCCGGTTACGCGAAGACGAAACACCCGGAAGAAGTCGCCCTGCTGATGAATTTCTGGATCAACGATCCAGACGCAACGAAAATTCTCGGCACGAACCGCGGCGTCCCCGGCACATCGAAAATGCGCGATCTGCTCAAGCAAAACGCGTCGCCGGAGGACAAACTGGTCTACGAGTATCTCGACCGCGTATCGGAAACGAGCAAAAACCTGCCGGTCAAGCTGAGTTTCAACCCGCCCGGATACACAGAGTGGAACAAGCTGCTCGAAACGAGCCTGCAAGAAATCGCGTTCGGCCGCAAGGACGCCAAAAAAGCCGCGGCGGACTTTTACAACGGCATCATGCAGATTGTCGCCAAGCAGCAGCAGGCGGCGCAGTCGTCGAAATGACGGCCTGACGGCTGCAACGCCCGATAAGCCGACGCGACGCGGCGCGATCCCCGAAAGACGGCGTTTCCGGGGGTCGCGCACCTTTTTGCACGGGAGGGTCGAGGTTCGAATGGAAGACTTACTCGAACGCCTGCGCAACTTTCCCGCTGTCGGTTTGCCGCAGACGGCGGACGGCGCGCTTCCGCATTCGGTCGAACAACCGCCGGCGCGTATCGCCTGGGAGGACTGGGCGGAAGCCGACGTCCGGTTTGTCGCGCGGCCGGAGCGGCTGGAACACGTCTGGAGGTCTGCCGTCTACCGGCTGATCCGCGAATGCGTCGTGCCGCTCGGCGGCCGGCCGGCGCTGATCGAGGGCGGCGTTTATCGCGGCTGCTGGCTGGAAAGCACAGGAACGATCAACGCCGAGGTGGCGTCGCGGTTTATGCCGCGCGTCGCGGAAAACACGTTCCGGCTGTTCGCTGATTTTCGCCGCGACGACGGCCTGTTGCCCTACAAGGTGACGGAAGACGGGCCGGTTTACCGGCAGGTGCAGATCGTGACGCCGCTTGCGCGGAGCGTCTACCGACACTGGCGGCTGCAAGGCGGACGCAGAGACTTCGCCGAACAGCCCGACCGAAGCCATCATTCAGACGATGGGCGCATCGGGCGCGGCGAGGGGGACGCTAGCGGGACGGACGATAAGGCGTTCTTACAAGACATGTACGAGGCGATCGTCCGCTTCGACGAATGGCTCACGACGCGGCGGAACACGCGCGGTACGGGATGCGTCGAGGCGTTCTGCTGTTTCGACACCGGACACGACATGTCGCCGCGGTTCTGGCATATGCCGGATACGCCCCATCTCGGCGATGCGGCGCGCTTTGACCCGGACTCGCCGTTTTTGCCGTTTCTTGCGCCGGACATGACGGCGCATACGTTTTGCCAGCGACGGTATTTGGCGAAAATCGCCGAAGCGCTCGGGCTGGCGGGCGAGGCGAGCGCGTGGGACCAGGCAGCCGCGCGGACGCTGGAGGCGCTCTGGCGACATTGTTACGACGAATGCGACGGCTTTTTCTACGATCGCGACCGCCACGGCCGGTTCGTCCGCGTGCAGTCCGACGTTTTGCTGCGGGTGCTGGCGTGCGAGGTCGGCGACCGCGCGTTTTTCGACGCGTGTCTGTCGCGGTACTTGCTCAACACGCGCAAGTTTTTCGCCAAATATCCGCCGACGTCGCTGGCGATGGACGACCCGCGGTTCGACCGGTTCGCCNACCGCAACAGCTGGGGGGGGCCGACGAATTTTTTGAGCCTTCTGCGCGCGCCGGACGCGTTCGACTTGCACGGCCGTCACGTCGAGTGGACGTGGATCGCCCGACCGACGCTGGCAGCGGCGGTGCGGATGACGAGGTTTTCGCAATGTCTCGATCCGTGGACGGGCGAGGAAGGCTTTACCGAGTCGTACGCCCCGGCGATGCTGTGCGTGCTCGACACGGTGGAGCGGACGTGCGGGGTGATGCCGACGCCGGAAGGCAAGCTGTGGTGGACAGGTGTTCTGCCGAATTCGCTCGAACGCGGCGAGACGATCGCCGAAGCGACGGCATACGGCCGAACAGTCGACGGTGCCAGGTTCGAACTTGTGGTCGGGCGAGACGTCTGTACGGCTTACCGCGACGGCGAGCGGCTGTTCGAGTTTTCGTACGGACTGCGCGTCGTCACGGACCGCTCCGGCGCCCCCGAAGCGATCGTCGGCATGGTTCCGCGCCGCATCGAAGGCATCGTGAGGCTATGGCCGCGGTCGCGGGAATACCGCGTGTCGGTCGGCGGCAACGAGGTGTGGCGGCTAGAAGGCGATCGGTTCGTTCGAGCGGAAGCTCCGGGCGTCGTCTGGCCGACTTTCGAGTGACCTTTACAGATGAAGGGAGGAACCGGCCTTGGGCCTGATCCGGACGGAAGACCTGCAAATCCGCGATCCGTTCGTCGTGCCGGTGCCGGAGGAAAGAAAATATTACCTGTTCGGCAGCACGGACCGGAACATTTGGGAAACCGGTGTCGGCTTCGACGTGTACGTCGGCGACGATCTCGAGCGTTGGGAAGGGCCGTATCCGGCGTTCCGGCCGGAGCCCGGCTTTTATGCGGAGAAAAATTTCTGGGCGCCGGAAGTTTATCGCGTCGGGGATCTCTATTACATGTTCGCGACGTTTCGGCGCAAATCAAACGGACTGCTCGGCACGGCGGTGCTCGTCGCCGATCGGCTGAGCGGGCCGTTTCGTCCCCACAGCGACGGGCCGGTGACGCCGGAAAGCTGGAGCTGTCTCGACGGGACGCTGTTTTTCGACCACGACGGCGCTCCGTGGATGGTGTTCTGCCACGAGTGGACGCAGGTCGGCGACGGCGAGATTTGCGCCATCCGGCTGTCGCCGGATTTCAAGCGGACCGTCGGCGAGCCGGTGACGCTGTTCCGCGCGTCGGAAGCGCCGTGGACGACGCCTTATGTCTGGGCGAAAGACCCGTCGCGGACGATTTACGTGACCGACGGCCCATTTCTGATTCGCCTGTCCGACGGCGGGCTCGTCATGCTCTGGTCCAGCTTCGTCCGCAACGTGTACGCGCTCGGCGTCGCGCGGTCCGCGTCCGGCAAGCTGGAAGGCCCGTGGATGCACGATCCGGAGCCGCTGTTTCGCGACGACGGCGGCCACGGGATGGTGTTCCGCGCGTTCGACGGCGGGCTGCGCCTTGCGCTGCATGCGCCGAACCGGACGCCGAACGAGCGGGCGCGTTTTTTGCCCGTGCGCGAAGCCGGCGGGACGTTGGTCGTCGTTACGGGCGGGCAGTCGAACGGATAGCCTCGCGCACCGCCTCATAAAACTCACGCCACGCCGGCGACATGGCGTCCCCGCCGGTCGGGCCGGCCGCTCCGTCCGCCGGCCGTTCACCCCATTTGTCCCGGCTATACGCCCGGTCGGGTTCTCCCGCCGGCGGGACCACGCGATCGCCCTTGTCCTCGTTCATACGCTCCCAACCTCCCTGCCAGCCGTCCGCGCAACGCAAACGCGCGCTGCGACGCGGCGCCTTTTTTTCGCCTACCCCTCGTCCGCCCAGCGCCGGCGAAGCGCAAACANCTCGCGCAGCTCGGCGACGGACAGCTCGGTCACCCACTGTTCGCCGCCGCCGACGACGCTCCGGACAAGGTCGGTCTTGCGCTCCATCATCTCGTCGATCCGCTCCTCAATCGTGCCGAGCGCGATCAGCCGATGCACCTGCACGTCTTTCGTCTGCCCGATCCGGTACGCGCGGTCGCTCGCCTGCTCTTCCACAGCGGGGTTCCACCAACGGTCATAATGAAACACCTGGCTGGCCGCCGTCAAATTGAGCCCCGGTGCCGCCGGCGCGCAGCGACAACACGAACACGCCCGGCGAGCCGCGTTCGCTCGACTGGAACGCAGCGACCAGCCGATCGCGCTCGGCTTTCGGCACGCCGCCGTGCAAAAACGGCACCTCTTCCCCGATCAGGTGCGGCAATACCGCCTGCAACAACCGGCCCATATCGACGTATTGGGTAAAAATGAGGCATTTGTCGCCCTCGGCGCGCGCTTCGCGGACGAGCTCGGCCAAGCGGACGAGCTTGTTCGACCGCTCGGCGAACGCCTCGGCCTCGGCCCGATCGCGAAACGCCCCGGCGCGCGCAGTCTCCGTAGCTTCCGCCGCCTGCGCTTCCCATCCGCGTACGGTCGCCGGGTGGTTGCACACCTGTTTCAGCCGCGTCAGCGCCGCCAAAATGGCGCCGCGTCGCGCCATGCCGGTCGCCTGTTCCGCCGCTTCGAGCATGTCGCGCACGATCGCCTCGTACAGGACGGCCTGTTCCGCCGTCAGCGCGACGTACGTTTTCGTCTCGAACTTGTCCGGCAGCGACAGGCGGATCGCTGGATCCTTTTTAGTGCGGCGAAGCAGAAACGGGCGGACGAGTTTCTGCAGACGCTCCAGCGCCTCGCGCGCGGCCTCCGCTTCTTCCGAAGACGCCGGCTCCGCCGCCGACTGGGCCGCACGGCCGAACGTTCGCTCGAATTCGCGCAGGCTGCCGAGATAACCAGGGTTCAGGAAATCGAATAGCGCCCACAGCTCGGCAGGACGATTTTCCATCGGTGTGCCGGTCAGCGCGACGCGGTGACGCGCCTGCAGGCTGCGCGCCGCCTCCGATTGTTTCGTATAAGCGTTCTTGATATTCTGCGCCTCGTCGAGACAGACGGAATCCCAGTCGACCGACGCCAGTTCGTCGCGGTCGAGGTGGACGAGCGCGTACGTCGTCAGCACGACGTCGGCATTCGCCGCCGCCGCCGCGAACGTCTCGCCCTTCGGCCGGCGCGGGCCGTGGTGGACGTGAACGCGCAGCGTCGGAGCGAAGCGTTCGAGTTCTTTTTGCCAGTTGCCGACGACCGACGTCGGACAGACGAGAAGCGACGGACCGGCGTCCGGCTCGTTTTCCCGCACGTGCAGCAGATAGGCGATCCATTGGACGGTCTTGCCGAGCCCCATATCGTCGGCCAAACAGCCGCCCAGCCCGAACCGGCGCAAAAACAGAAGCCACGACACGCCGTCCAGTTGGTAATCGCGCAGTTCGCCGCAAAATCCCGCCGGTTTGCCGACGCGCGGCACCGACTGCGCCGCTTCGAGTCCGGCGACCATGCCGGCGAGCATGTCGTCGAGCTCGATTTCGAGCCGGAGTTTCCGCAGCAAGTCGGCTTCCGACCCGACGACCGCGGACGCAGCCGTATCGACCGGCGCGGTCGAATCGCCCGCTCCCCCTGCCGCCGCGACGGCGATCTCTTCGCCGCCGCCGAAATACAGCGCGAACGCCTCGCGCAACGTCATCCCGCGCTGTTTGGCGAACCGGCGCATCTGCTGGACGATCGCCGATACCGTCGCCGGGTCGAGCGCAACCCAGCGGCCGCCGTGGCGGATTAGCCGCCGGTTTTCCTCGACGAGCCGCAAAAACTCCGCCTCGCTCCATTCGACGTCGCCGACGGCGAGCTTCCAGTCGAACGCCAGCACGCGATCCATGGTAAAATAGCGAAGCCCGCTTCCCGGCGCCGATCGGACCTGCGCGCGCAGCCTGAGTTGCGCTTTTCGCGCCTCTTCCCACCACAGCGGCAACAGTACCGTATAGCCGTATTGCGCCAGCTTCAGGCTGTCTTCCGTGAGGAACGCCCACGCCTCCGCCTCGTCCAGCACGACCGGCCAGCCCTCCGCGGCGTCCGTACGTCCGCGCGCCGCCAGATATTCGGCGCATCCCCGGGCAAACGGTTCCGCCTTGGCCTTCGCCAGTCGACGCCAATCCGGCGGCCATCCCCATTCCGGAGGCGGATCGAACCGTCCCGGCGACAGCCCGGCACCTTCCAGCGCCGCGACGCGCGACGGATCCGATTTGTCCTGCAGCACGATCCGGAGCGTCCAGCCGTCATCCGGCGCCTCCGGCTCGACGAGCTGAAGCGCCGGGCGAAACGGTGCCTCATCCTTGCGCCAGCCGATCGCCGCCAGCCATTCGTCCTCGTAAAAACGCGGTGAGGCGGCATCCGCAGCTTCCGCGCCGTCCGAAGCCGAGGCCCGCTCCCCGGCACCGTCCGCCGTCCGCACGTCCGCGCCGTCGGCCGCGACGGGCGATCCGGGCGGCGATCCGGCCCCGGCCGCCGTTTTACCGTCGGGCTCACCCAATCTCGCCAGAAGCGGAGCCTCCTCGCACAGACGCCGCCACGCCCCGCCGACCCGCGCGTCGGTTTCGATCAGCTCCCAGACCGCTTCCGAAAACCATTCATCCCACAGTCGCACCTCTTGCGCCGGCCGCGAAACCGCCAGGCGCTCGAACGCTTCCGCTACCGTTCCCGTCGGACGCATCGCCCACCGGACCGGCCGGCGTCCGGAAGCGTCCGGCATCGGCATAAACATGCCGGCGGCGAGCACCTCCGCCATCAGCCGGGCGGCGGCGCGGAACGGCTCCGTTTTCTCGTCGAACCGGAAGGCGATGTGCGCGAGCGAATACGAACCGGCCAAAAAGTCGAGCGCCTGAAGCGGCGTCAGCAACAGCCCGGCGTCGCCTTCCTCCACCGCCGCGCCGTAAAACGATCGCGCATGCCAGCCGAACGCCGCCGTTTTCAGCCGAAACCGGTCGAGCCGCTTGCCGTCCGGAGTCTCGCCGACCAGGCGCCATTTGCCGCCGTCGGTCGGGACACAGCTGACCGCGACCCCCTCCGCCAACAGGTTCATGGAACGATCTTCCCTCTTTTCAGTTCCTCCTGAAACGCACGGAGCCGACCGTACCTGTCCGCCAGCCAGCCGCAAAAACGCCGCCATTCCTCGTCGCGGCCCAGCTTATGATAAAGCCGTCCAAGCCGTTTCAGCGCGCGCACCGCCTCGCGATAGGCCGTCCGGTTGCGCTGGCCGATCCAGTATTCGACCGTCTGATGAAAAAGCGGCAACAGCGCTTCCGGATCCTTTTTCTCGATGACGGACAGCCGGGAAGAATCGTGTAGATTGAAAACAAATCCCGCCGCCATCAGCAGGTCGGCCCATTCGCGATAGCGTCCCGCCGCCGACAGCGCCTCCGCGTAGTGCGGAAGACTGCGCGGCAAGAAGGAACGAAGCACTTGCAAAAACCGCTCCGTCCCAGCCGCGTCGCCGTCTTCGCCACACAGCCGTCTCCATGCGGCAAGATAGTCTCGCCAGTCCCCTTCGTCCATGGCCTCAATCGATTCGGCCAGCCGCTCCAGCCAGAACGCCGCCCGCTCCGGCTCTCGCCGGGCGACGAGTGTCTCCGCAATCAGCACGCCTGGCCCCACGGTACCGTGTATCGCGTACGGCCGCACTTTTTCCCAGGCTTCATCGTCGCGGCCGTCCATCACGAGAAAAAGCGCCTGGACCCACGCGGAATGCCGCGTCCGCGCGTAAACGTCCGGATCGGCCGTCCAGCCGCCGGCTCCCTCGCCGTCGACTTTCCGCCACAACCACGCAAGCAGCGAAAACCATCCGGGATGAAACGCCACACGCTGACCCGGCCGTGGCGTCCCCGCCTTTTCGGCCAGATGAACGGCAGCCTCGCGGCAAAACGATGCGAACGGTTCCTCCTTCGCCGGCAGCGACCGCACGCGGTCCACCAGCCGTTTTTCAGATAGACTTTCCCTACTCGCGCCGGATGAAAGCCCAACTGCCGACGCCAGCTGTCGGAAAGGAGGCTCTCCACGTTTTCCATCGCCCAGACGACGGTCCAGAAACCGAACCAGGACCGCCACGGCTCGTCCCATGCGTCGGACGCCTTGTCAAGCGAGGCGAACGTCTCGCGGATCGCCATGACACCGCTGTCCAGCCGCCTGCGGCATTCCCGGAACGTTCGGTCGTAAAACGCTCGCCACGCCGCAAGCCCGGCATCCNGCGCGCATCCCGCGACATCGATCCGCAGCGGCCGTCCATGCCGGGAACGCGGTAATCGTTTTTCGGCCGCAAAGCGGCAAGCCGCGCAACCGTTTCCTGAAAAATTCCCCATTCCTCCGGGCGATCAGCGCCGAACTCGCGCAGCACGCGGAAGGCGACGGCCGCCAGATGTTTGCAAAACCCGCTTCCGTAAGGGCACGTGCAGGTGCTGATGCCGAAAAAATCGAGATCGAGGGCGACACGGTAGACGGATGTTCCCTCGACATGCGCCGAGACGACGCCGCCGTCGACCGACAGATCGAGAATGCGCCCCGTGAGCTCGTAAACAAGACCGCGCTCCAGAATGTGCGGCTCGAACTGTTCAAGTACGGCTTGGCGCAAGGCCTGGAGACGGTCGGAAGAAATGACGGCGGCAGACGGCATGATCGGGAAAACGCCTCCCATCCGGGCATCCGAGAGGATGATCGGTGATGTTTCGAAGTTCCTTCTGACCATTATACCATCGGGTTAGGAAAGGGGCCAGCACGACAAATTTTTAAAGCGGCGGAAGGATTTCTGGAGAGCGATGTCGAATTGGGAAGAATCGTTACGCGAACCTTTTGAAACAGGCGCCGAGTCGGAAGCAGAAGCCGTCGGCGCAAAACGGTCGTCCGGATACGGCATTTTTACAAATTAAGGAGGAGCGGCATGCATGAAAAGTGTTGCAATCCTACTTTCCCACCAACCGACGACTGAACAGCTTGCCCAGCTGGAAAACGAATGGGGCGTCGGCCGCATCGTCCCGCTGCCCGACGAATTCCGCACGCTCTGGACGTCCGTGCCGCCGGACGGACCGTTCCCGAAAGAGGCTTTCGCCCCCTTATTGGCGTGGTTGGAACAATCGACGGCCGAAGGCGACCTCGTCTGGGTGCAGGGCGAATTCGGTGCGACGTTTCTCGTCTCGAGCTGGTGTTTCGCCCATCGCCGCATTCCCGTTTACGCAACGACGAGACGCGAAAGCGAAGACCACGCTCAGCCCGACGGCTCCGTCGTCCGGCGCCAAGTGTTCCGGCATGTCCGGTTTCGGGAGTACCCGATATTTCCATAAATTTTGGTTATCCCAAAAAATACGGCCGTCTTCTCCGAATGAGCCGAGCCGGAGAAGAACAGCCGATTAATTTTAGATGGACAACTCCGAACTAGATCGAGGACACTTGAAATATTCGTAAGAAGGATGAAGTTGTTCAAGAAAACTTTTGATTTTCGACTTCAAAGCTTCCGGGTCGGAAGGATCGTCGTTCATACCGCCATGCATCATATCATTGCGAGAGGAGCGCAAAGAATCAAGAATTCCCACAATCGATTTTTCCAATTTCATTACATATTCGTAAATCGGATTCCATATATCTGGCGAATATTTGGTTGAAAGCGATGCAATTCCATCTTCTTTCTTTTGATTTACATGATTAATCAATGTTGTCACTAATGTTCTTGCTTTTTCATCATTTGTCTTTTCCTCTCCCAAAGCTTCAATGCAAATTTTGGAAACCACTCCTTCCAGCAAAAACGTATAGGCTTGCTGAATTCGGTTGTGACCAACGCACCATTGTGCAGCGGACCAGTAATGTTCCACTCTGTCGTCCGTCCTCAACTGCTCGATCAGATGACCGATCTTGCTGAATAACGAGGTAATCGGAGCAAGCTCGTTGTCGGAAGGTATCGCGTACTGATTCAGCTCTTCGAAAAGATCAGCCAAATTTTTAACACGAGCGAAAGTAGATTTGTCCTTTCTACCGTGCGCTTTATTATCCGCATTTTTTTCCGATGGAGGCGGTGTAGGAGCCGCCATTCGGCAAGTGGCCAAGGCATCTACTAAATTCCCCAATTCACTTATAATTTTTCTTATCTGCCGGACAGTACCGGATTCCATCGAAGGAGATCCGTACACCGATTTCCATGTCTCCCGCGTCAACTCCTCCAACATCGACAAATCACCCGCCCGGTCGAACAGCGTGACGGCATTCGCCCACTCGCCGAGTCGGACCATCGAAGTGATATCGACGAGAGGCGCGATCCGCTTACTCTGCCCATTGGATTGCGCGTCAGGCGCGTTCGACTGCCCGGCTTCATAAGCGCCGTAATACACCCCGCCCAATTTCACATCGCGGCGCAAAGTCCGCACGTAGGTCCATATCGCGGAAGCCATGACCGGCAAAAAACGAAACCCAAAACTGATGTCGAAATACACTTCGTCGCCGTCGTGAATTAATTCCGCGATCTGATTGAACAATTTCCATTGATCCGCCGCCGCCGTCGCATGTTCGCTTTCGATCAACCTGAACTCATACTTGAACGGAAACGTCTCACGACCGGATGTCAAGGCCGCCTCCAGGGTTTCATAGGGAACATTTTTGTCTCCCTGCTTTCTTTCCCTTGTGGTTTGATCCCAGTTGTCGGCTTTGGCCTTCGGCGTCGCGAAAACAATCAGGCGGTCGTCCGGTCCCCATGGCCCTGACTGTTGTTGTAGAATATCCAGAATCGCCAGGGAAGTGAAACGCCTTTCCTTAGATCGAAATGAGCCCATTTCATACGTGCAAGGCTGATAGACCGCAACTCCTAGAAAAGTGAACATTTTTCTTGCCATATGGATTTTTCCTCCTATTCCCCCAAAATCCGTTGAATCTGTTGGACTTTCTCCCGCTGCTTTGGAGAAAGCTTCGATCCTTCCCATTCACCGACGCTCTGCCAATACGCCTTCAGCGCCGCGGCAAGCTTTTTTTGCGCTTCTCCTGATAATTGATTGATAAATTGGTTAAATAATTCTTTGCTCCGCTGGATGTCCTGCCCTCCCTTGCCCAGCCCGGCGATCTCCTCGCATAACCGATCTTCCAGCGGCATCGCTTCGAGACGGCGACGGCGTTCTTCTTCAAGACGCTTCCGCTCTTCCTCCAGGCGTCGCTGTTCCTCTTCACGGCGGTGCCGCTCTGCTTCCGCCCGTCTTCGCTCGGTTTCCTGCTTGAATCGCTCGACCCATTCCTCGGTTTCGTCCCGCCAATCGTCGAAGCGGCCGTAACCGGACGACGTTTTCGAACCGATTCCCCATTCCATTAACGCCCGGCTCAACGCGGTACAGGCAACTTTTAGCCAATCCTGCCCGTCTCGCCCCGGCCCGGTGGCCGACAGCATGAAAAGCATTCTCGCCGGTTTCGTTGGAGCATCCCCGCTTTTTTCCTCGGCCGCATCCGCCACGGTCCAAAACTCGACCGGATTCGGCTCCTGATCGTCGGTCGCCGCCTTTTGGCCTGTATAATAGTCGGGAAAATGTACCGTCAACACGTCCGGCTGAAGTTCCCACTCCGTAGCCGGATCGGGAAACGCATCGTAAAAACGCACACACCCCTCGCGGTTTTCATCGCCGAGCATGACGCGGATCCACTCCGCCTCCATGCCGAATTGAGCCGTCAGCCAGTGGCGGACGAGCCCCTTCAGGCTGCTTGCAGGGATATACGGCACGCCGTAAAGGGGATGCAGCGTCAAGGCCGTTTCCCGGCAATGCGCGCCGCCGAGGCCGTGGACGAGCCGTCCGTTCGGGCGCATGCTGGCGATGCGGATGCAACCGGGCAGCGCGGACGACAACAAGGCGTAGACGCGGAGATTCACGGCCTCCTGCAGCACTGCGAGCGTATTCTGAAGCGGCAGCTTGGATTCCAAATCCTTACATATGGATTTTTTGTCCTTTTNNTGTCGAACGACTTGAAAATAATGTATTCTATACCATAAATTTTCAATTTGCTGCTTATTCTGCCGAAAAACTTCCACCGTATCCCGCGGATGGTAGCGCGCCGTCTCCGTCACGACCCGGACGCCCCTTTCGCGCCGTCGCCGTCGGACGCCGACTTGATTTTCCCCGCCGCGATTCGGGCCATCCATTGAACGAGCGCCAGCGTCTCGACCGTCATCATGCGGTATTCCCGGCTGTCGCATTTCAGCAGATGACGGATCCATCCGTCGTCGTCTTTCGCGTCACGACCGCTGTTTTTGCCGGACGGGCGATCGTCGCGACGGCCGCCGGGCGCAGCTTCCAAACGTTCCGTCTCTTCTTCCCACGGTCCAAACAGACTTTCCATCCACTTCTGAATTTGCTCATAAATTTTTCGATAAGTACCGCCCTTACTGTAATAAAACGCCATCGCCTGCGCGAGCCCGTTCGTCTGGATCATCGCCGAAAGTTTCAACATATAAGAACGATAGTTGTGCAATTCTTTTTCATTTTTCGGATCGTTGACAAAACCGACCACCGCGTCGTAAGCATATGCGGCGCGGCCGTTTTCGATCTGTTCCCGCTTGATGCCTTGCGCCATCCGGTTCACGCCCTTTCCCCGTCGCTTAAAACCACGTTTTCCTCAGCATGCCGCGCCCGACGGAGTTGTTGCCGCCGAGCTGGAAAACGTCGGGCACCCGCTTTGGATCTTTCAGATACCGCATAACTTCTTCCGCCGACATAGAAACCTCGCGCTTCTCACCGCCCGCGTCCTTGAAGGCTGCCTTGACCGAATCAAAGGCGAACAGGTAGGCGTAAAACACGGTCTCCGGCGGCACGTGTTCCTCGTACCACAGGCCCCCGTCGGCGACAGTTCCTCTTTCATAATTGATCCGGATGCGCGCCTGCACTTCGGTCGCCAGCTGGACGAAATCGGCGAAATCTTCGTCGGAGACGACCGCAAGACGCGCGACGACCCGGCCTTTTTGGTCTTCACCGAGCCATTGCTCCAGCCGTTCCGCCAATCTTTTCGCCTGTTCGTCGACGCGACAGTCGGAAAACGTATATTCCGCCAGGACCAGACGTCCCTTGTCGCTCAGCTCGGCGCTCGGACCGACCAGCATGTCGGCAGACGAGACACAGCCCGGCTCCGGTACCGGCAACGTCGACACTTCCCGCCCGTAAGCATCGCGGTATGCCGCCGCCTCGCGGTTGAACCGCTCGAGCACGAACGGACACGTGATCCAGACGAATACCCGCCGCATCGACCGGACAGGAAACAGAAGCACGCGCGCGTCGGTCAGCGTGACGGCACCCGCGCTCGGTTCCTCCCTGCCCCCGGGTTCCCNNCCGAACGACCAGTTCAAGTTTCCGCTTCTCTTCATCGGAGTCCCCCGTCGCTTCACGCGCGGCCGCCCGGATCGCGCCCTTGAGCGACGAACCTTCGACTTTTCGGTAAACCGCGTACTGCTTTTCGTCGCTGAATCGGCAAATCGACGAAACCGACTTCGCTGCCGCTGCCCGGATGGACCGACGTCACCGCGTACAACAACATGCCTTGCGTTTGCGTTTTCACCATCTTCACCCCGTTTTTCTTTATCACGAAAAAGTTATCGCGCCTCGACGCCCACGCCGCCGACGGCTTCCGCGGCGCCGACGACGGCGCGGCCGTAGCCTTCCTCGCTGAGCTCGTCGGACAACGAACGGCGGAACGCCGTTTCCACGAACGTCTCGGCGAGCGACGGCTTCACTTCGACGTACACGACCGCGCCTGCCGGCAACGCGTTGCGCCTCGGCTTCGGACGGTTGCGCGCCATATCCCAGCCGCCGATCACGACCGGACGCCCGAGCGCCGCGGTAAGGATGCGGACTTCCAGTCCGTCGTCGATCCGCCAGACGCCTGTTTCGGAATCGAAACGTTCCGGCCGATTGCCGCGTTTCCAGATCGCCGGTGTCAGGAACACAACGCGCGCGATACCCGTTTCTCGGATCCGCCGGGAAACTTCCGCCCGTTCTGTAGCCGTCAGCACCTCGAGCGAACCGCGCAGCTGCCGAAGCGTCCACGGCCGGTTTTCACCGCCGAGCCGCAACATCGGGATATCCGCAAAATCCGGTGCGTCATCGTCGTCGGCCTCCGCGACCAGGCTGACGGCGCGGCCCTCCTCTTCATGGAAGCGCCCCATCTCGACGCGGTACAGCATTTCGTCGCGGGCGCGGCGGGTGGCCGGATCGAGCGCGATGCCGATTTTCGGCTCGCGGACGACCAGGCGGCCGTACACCTGAACAGCCGGCATCGGCTCATCGCCGCCGAACAGGTGTCGTTTCCAATCATTCAGGCGGACATACATCCCCGCCGCCGATTCCGTCTTCTCCCGGCTGTTGCTGTAAAGCCGCCAGGCGGACTCATCCGACGCCCACCCAGCCCGTTCCGGCTCGTACACCAGCTTGAGCCGCCGGGCGGAATCGCCTGTCTTGCCGACGACGACACAGTCAAACGGGACCGGCAACAGCAAGTCGTCGCCGACTTTCAGAAAAACGCCGCGCAACCGGAACCGACCTTTTTCCGAAGGCGTGCCCATCCAGGCGCGGACGGCCTCGTCCCGTCCCGCGTAGAACGTCTCCAGGTCCGAATGCCGCAGCACATACGCCGTGCGCAAAGCGCCGTACACCGTCCCAGGCCGCGGGGGGAACAGCCCGGCGGCCGCCGAATCCTCTCCGACCGCAAACGGCCGATGGTCGCGGAAAAAGAAAGTGTCGGCGGGCCGCAACTCAAACAACATGTTCGGCCGAACCCCCTTTTTGCTTTTTCCTGATACGGCGAATAAAGGTCAAAATACTGATCAAATGAAGCCACTCGATGGTCGAACTCATGTCGGCATGCAGTTCAACCAGTTCTTCCGCATACCGGCCCGCATCGACGGACGTCTCGCCGGTTTTCAGCGACCGGCGAATCAGCCGTTCGAGCTCGGTGCGCATCAGGTCGTCGTCGCGCACGCGGTCGCCCGTCGGCCGGATTCGCCCGGCGCCCGCGCTTTTCCTGAACATGCCCGATACACTCGAACCGACGAGCGGCATAAACGCTTCAGCGAACCGGTAGTAAAACGTATCCGACAAATGCCGCTCCAGATCGTCCACCCACCGGTTCAACCGATCGACGGTCCAGTCGCCGGACTCCAGCCGCCACGGCACGACCGCCTCGTGGATTTCACCGCTGCGCGCCATGACTGCGATCGCGAGCGCGTCTTTGTGTCTTCGTCCGTCGGGACTCCGATACGCTTTCGCCCGCTTCTCCAGCTGACGCAAATATTTGAGGACGTGCGACAACGGCGCCTTTTCATGCGCGATCACAAGCGCGATCGACGAAGTCGCCGAAGGGTCGAGGCCGTCGGCGCTTCCGAACGTCTTGCGCAACTCTCCCGCGACCTGGAGCACTCGCTCCGGCGGCAAAATCGCCAGCACGTCGTCGCCGCCAGCGTATACCGTTTTCGCCCGCTCCCCGCCGAACCTGCGCACGATCAGATCGACGCGTTGCCGCGAATAACGCGCAAGCCGGTCGCTAACCCACGTCTGCCACCTGATCGGCGACATCGGTTCGGGATGCCGGCTTCGCCGCTCGCCGGAAAACCAGCCGCCCATATCGTCGCCATCCATCATTAGAAAGGCGACATACGTCCCGCCACCCGCTATATCGAGCGTCGAAGGAAACGATGGAAACGCAAAGCCGGGAATTTCTCTTTTGTAAAAATTTCTGGCCATCCGCTTGCCGAGACAGACACCGCACAGACATTCGCCTTCGCGGATGCGGCTGACCCGACGAACGCTTCCGGAAACGTCCCGCTCTTCACGGTCGACGGGATCGCCGAAACATTCCCGTTTGCCGTATTGCTCTAGCTGCTTCGACCAGGATCCGCCCCTGCCCCAGAGCGCCTCGCGTTCACCGCAGACAGTGCAGATCGCGCCGTTTTGTTCATCCGGTCCGAAAACACGATCGTTCTTCGCCGACGCCAGCCGTCGCTCCAACACCGCTTTGGCCCGGTCGAAGCCGTCTTCGCCGTGGAACGGCTCGATTGCCCAGAACACCTCGATCGCCGCAGCCGCTTGGTGCTTGGCTTTCTGCTTAAATTCATCAAAAAAAGGAGCAGAACGCTCGAATGCCTCCTCGACGGCCGACGCACAAATCCGCTCGAACTGAAACCGGACGTATTTGGCGACGGTCCGCATCTTTTGCGCGAGCTGCTCGGCGGTGAAAGTAGACTCGGGTTGCGTCACAAGCAGGATCCGGTTCGGCAAGGATGCGATGTCGGTCGCTCCGTCGTTTGGGCGTTTCGGCGACACCGCCTGAAACTCGTCTTCCGGAAACGACTTCAGCGCTTCAGCAGCGAGATGAGACAAGATGTAGCTGCCGGCCCACAGATCTTCGGTCTTGCGAGAAGCTGCGATAAACGACTGCACCGGCCCGATGCTCATCACCGCCATCCACCGGTTGGTCGACCCGTTCATACGACGTTCACTCCGAGATGTCGAAGAAATTGTAATTTTGCATCCTCGTATCTTTTCGACTTGTGGTCGAAATCATCGGTATGAACTTCGGCGACGACGGGGATGTATTTGTCGCCGATCTTTTTGACGGTGCAGTGAAGCGGGGAAGCGAGCCTTCCGCTTCCGCCTTTGCCGAGCACTCCGCCACCCGGATTGGCGTGATGGGAGGCTTCGCCGATGGCTCTTACCGCTCCGCGCCAGTCATCCAACGGTTTTCCCACCCATACCGACCGCAGCGTCGGATGACTCGTCGGGCCGTGGCGCGTCTCTAACACACAGCCGACATGACGGTCGGTATAGACCGTACATCCGCCTGCAAAGCCCGCTCCGACGGTTCGCCAGGCCTGGATCACGCGGGACAATTCTTGAACGTAATCGGCGACCGTTCGCCAAGCCCATTCCTTCCGGGCAAGCGAACCGTATCCGCGTCTTGATCGTAAACCGAGCCCTCCAAGCAGAATCCACCAATCAAGTAAAACAGAGTAATTTCGCAAAGAACCGAGTCTATCAAGCTTGGATCTCGGCTGAAACGCCAACTTGAGGACGGATCCCGGCTGAAATCCGATCGATGTCCCCCGTTTTTCTTGTCGATGAAGCAACAGATCAAATGCTTTTTGCACAGCTCTGTTGTCATATGTCAATACATCCACCGGCGAACGACTGCTCTCCTTTTCGCCAGCCGATCCACCGAACCAGGTCATTTCTTCTTTCAATAACTCTTTCGGCGCCGGCCCGGACTTTCCCCCCGCGCCCGGAACGCCGTCCCAACGCGCCGCCCGCCACCAGTACCGCAACATCCCGCGCACCGACGGAGACCGCCATTCGGCAGTTCCCTTATTCGCTCCATGCACCAACACGGGCGTCACCGCCACCAGCTCGAACTTTTGATCGATGACGGATGTCCGACTTTGAATCTCCTCCAATGCTTGTTTTACATCCACGCTCATAAATCCCCCTTGCACGTGTCTTCTTTCAAAATTCGACAAAGCCTTCGAATTTCCTTCTTGTCCCATCCACAACATCAGGAAAAACAAAACAACCGTCCCTCAAGCCCGAGCCGTCGTCCGTGAATCGGTCCGGTTTCAAACCGGTACGATGCTACGAAATGTTTTAATACAAACCGACGCAACGATCACCGCAGAAGGAGGGAGCGCCGTGCAATTCCTCACTGCCGAACAACTTCGCCCCGGAGTCCGGCTGCGCAGCCGCTTGTATGGCCCCGACGGCCGGCTGCTCGTCCGCGAAGGCGTCATCCTGACCGAATCGATGCTTCCCCTCGTCATGCGGCTGCGCCCGAACGGCGTCTACGTCGACATCCCGCCGGCCGGTGACTGCACGACGCAGCCGGCACACGCCGCGACGGTAACCGTAGCGACAGACGCCACGGCAAACGCACCAGCCGGCGCGAATGCAGCAACCGAAGCCGATCCGTCCTCCGAACAGGCCGACGGACTCGGGCGCGACTTCCGGGCCGCGGCCGCCGGCGTCGTGCGCAACGCCTATCGCGAGGCAAAGCGGACCGGCACGTTCACATTTCGCCCCGTTTCGGAACTGGCCAACCGGATCGTCGACACCGCGCTGGCCAAACCGGACTTCCGCCTGCGCTACAAGGACGTCCGGCTGCCGGAAACCGAACCGTACTAACGTCTGCTTTCTAGCCGCGCTTCTGGGAGCCCGGCTGAGCCTCAACATGCTTCAGCTCAAGCAACTGGCGCTCGGCGCCCTTCTTCACGACATCGGCTACGCATTGGCCGACGAACGCGGAACGGAAACGCACGTCTGGAATGGCTTTCATCTTCTCCGGAAACATCCCGAATTTCCGCTGTTCAGTGCGCACGTAGCACTTCAGCATCACGAACGAGTCGACGGCAGCGGCTATCCGAAACGGTTCGACGGTCAGAACATTCACCTGTTCGCCCGCATTTGCGCGATCGCCGACGATTTCGACCATCTCGTCAACGACCGGACGTCGCCGTACCATCCGGCCGACGCAGCCAGCATCCTTCGGGAAAAAGCGGGTCGCGAACACGATCCACAGCTCGTCGCCGCGTTCGTCCGGCTCACGGAAACTGATTTCCCAACGGCCGAAGCTCGCTGAGAACATCCGCCGAAAAGCCGGGCGGCCTTTCGCGGACTGTCGTCCGTGAAAGGCCGCCCGAAAGCCTTTTTCTCAAACCTGCCCCACTGCTCGCAACATCGCGAAAAACGCCGGCTTCGGCCGATGCGCCTCATCAAACGGAAGCGGCCAGTTTTTGCGCCCAGGTACCGGAAAATGATCGAGCCACGTCGCATCGTCGGCGACGCCCCAGAACGTTACGCCGTCGATGACGTCGCGATACTCGTGGAAAAGGCGGAAAATCTCCTCGTACCGCGCCGCCTGGCGTTCGAGCAGCGCCGGATCGGGCATCGCCGGCCACGAATCGCGATCCCGGTCCCGCCAGCCGTATACCGACACGTCCAGCTCCGTAATCTGCACCCGCAACCCGAGCGAAGCGTACCGCTCGATCGCTGAACGAATCTCGTCCGCTGTAGGATGTTCCAGATCCCAATGCCCCTGCATGCCGACGCCGTGCACGGGAACGCCGCGATCGAGCAGCAACCGAAGAAGCCGGACGATTTTTTTCCCTCTTTTCCGGATTGCACTCGTTGTAATCATTATAAAACAAAAGCGCATCCGGATCCGCCTCATGAGCGTACCGGAACGCCTGCTCCACATAATCCGGACCGACCAGCTCCAACCACTTCGACCGGCGCAGCAGTTCCGTTCCTTCGTCGGCAACCGCCTCGTTGACGACGTCCCAGCAGTAGACGGCCGACCGATAGCGGCCGACGACCGTCTCGATGTGTGCCCGCATCCTCGCCAGCACGACCTGCCTGTCCGCCGGACGGCCGTCCTGCTCGAACACCCAGTCCGGCGTCTGGTTGTGCCAGACGAGCGTATGACCGCGGACGCGAAGTCCGTATTCCTTCGCGAACATGACGATTCGGTCGGCCTCCTCGAACGTATACAACCCTTCAGCAGGCTGCAAACGCTCGAACTTCATTTCGTTTTCCGGCGTCACCGAGACGAAATGCTCCACCACGAAATCGCGATGCGACCGAATTGTTCGCGCGTTAACCGCCGCGCCGATCACAAAATCGCCTGCGAACGCCCGCGAAAGCGACGGCACCGTCACTCTTTGACGCCCCCCAGCGTCATTCCTTTGACGAAATATTTTTGCAAGAAAGGATAAACCATAATGATCGGCACACTGGCGACAATCGTCATCGTCGCTCGGATCGACGTCGGCGTTACAAAATTGTTTTCAAGAGCCTGAGAACTCGCAAAAGCGTCCGACGCCGTCCGTGACGTCATCGTCGCGTTCGTGTTCTGTAACACCTTCATCAATTCATATTGCAACGTGCTCAACTTCGGATTAGACGAATTGTACAGAAAAACATCGAACCACGAGTTCCACTGGTACACACCGGAAAACAGCGCCACCGTCGCCAGAACGGGGACGATCAGCGGCAGCGCGATCCGGATAAAAATCGTGAAGTCGCCCGCCCCGTCCATCTTCGCGGACTCGATGATGCCTTCCGGCAGCCCTTCGATAAACGAACGGATGATGATCAGGTTAAAGACGCCGATAATGCCCGGCAAAATATAAATCCAGAACGTATTGATCAGATGCAGGTCGCGCATCAGCAAGTACGTCGGGATCAGCCCACCGCTGAAATACATCGTCAGCACGAACGCAATGCTGACGAACTTGCGCAGCACGAACTCCGGCCGGCTGATCGTATAACCGACCATCGCCGAGCAAAACACCGTCACGACCGTCCCGACTAGCGTGCGTAGCGCTGAAATCAGCGTCGCGTGCGCGATGTTCGCTTCATTGAACACGTATTGATAATTTTTCCACGTAAATACACGCGGCCACAAGGTAATGCCGCCGCGCATCGAGTCGTTCGCGTCGTTCAGCGACACGGCCAGTGTATTCCAAAACGGGTACAGCGTGACGATGATCAGCATCAGCATGATCAAAACGTTGCAAGTATCGAACACCCAGTCTTTCCACGGAATATAGCGTTTGCGCGCATAGCTCGCGAACATACCGCGTCCCCTCGCTTTTCGCCTGATCAGAACAGCCGGGCCTGCCCGAGCCGTTTCGCCAGATAGTTCGCCGAAAACAACAGGATGAAGCTGACCACCGTCTTAAAAATGCCCGCCGCCGTCGCGAACGAGAAATTAAACAGATTGATCCCGTAGCGCAGAACGAAAATGTCCAGCGACTCCGCGTAATCGATATTCATCGGATTCATGAGCAAATATTGCGGCTCAAACCCGAATTCGAGCAAATGGCCGACGTTCATGATCAGAAGCAGAATGATGACCGGCCGAATGCCCGGCAGCGTAATATGCCACATCTTCCGGAACCGCCCCGCGCCGTCGATTTCCGCCGCCTCATACAGCGACGGGTCGATCATCGCGATCGCGGCCAGATAGACGATCGTGTTCCAACCGAGGTTTTTCCATATTTCAGAAAGACCATAGATCCACCAAAAATATTCGCCTTTCCCAAGCCAAAGCACCGGTTTGTCGATGACGCCCAGCCAGACGAGTAATTCGTTGACGATTCCGCCTTCCGGGTGAAGCGCCGACATAATGATGCTCGATGCGACGACCCAAGAAATGAAATGCGGCAAATAGCTGATCGTCTGAACGATGCGTTTGAACAACAAGTTTTTCAACTCGTTCAGCAACAGCGCCAGCGTGATCGCGGTCGTAAACCCGAGCACGAGGTTAATGACGCTCATGGCCAGCGTGTTGCGCATGACGCGATAAAATCCAGGATCGTTAAACAGAAACGCGAAATGTTTAAACCCAACCCAGGTCTGCTCCCAAATGCTTTTTCCCGGACGAAAATCTTGAAACGCCATCAACCAACCCCAAAGCGGGACATAACGGAAAATAAACAGCCAGATGACGAAGGGAACGGACATCAACACGAGCGCCCGCTGTTTGACGAGCAGCCGCATAAAATGGCGAACGCCCCTGATTTCGTGTCGTCGGGACGGCGCGGAGACCGATGTCGTCGCGAGCCCCCGGATCGTCGTTTCCTGCATGGTTCTCTCGCCTCCCTGCCGGCCGGGCGGTCGAGCGCCCGGAGAAACGGCGAAAGGAAGGGCGCCGAAAGACGCCGCTTCCTTCCGCCCGTCTGTCCTGTCGTTATTGCACTTCGCCTTTGACTTTCGCCGCTTTTTCCTTGATCTTCTGCGTCATCGTGTCCTCGTACGCCTTCACGTCCAGTTTGCGGAACTCGGTGACGAATTCGTTCCAGATCTTTTCGAATTCTCCTTGTTTCGCCATGACCATGCGCGGGACGTAACGGCGCAACAGCTGGTCTTTTTTCTGCGTGAAGATCTGCGCCGGCGAACCTTGCTCCAGCGAAATGCTCCACGCCGGGTACCACGGCCGTTCGTCCGGCGGCGAGAACATTTCGGAGAACGTTTTGACGCCGTATTTGCTCAAAAATTCCTTGTCCGAATCGCTGAACATCATCTGCGCGACTTCCGGCTGACGGCCGGGCGACACCGCGTTGCCGTCCGACAGCGTCGACGATTGTCCGTACATCGGCCAGAAGTATTCGAAATAGGTTAGACCGATCTTCGCCCTATATTCGTTGTCTTGCAGCTTTTCGATTTGTTCTTTCGTGCGATAGAAGCGGCCGTTGGAATCGACCTCGTACGTGACGCCCTTGATCCCCCACTGGTTGAGAATCTGGTTTTCCTCGTTCAACATGAAATCGAAGAACTTGATGATGCGCACCGGATCCTTCGCGCTGACCGTGATGCCGATGCCGCGGTTGTTGACGAACGTCGGCGGATCGAGATACTGGTCCTTGATGTTCGCGTCGTACACGATCGGCAGCGGGAAATATTCGAGATCCGGATTGCCTGCCTTCTTGATGTTCTGAAACGCTTGGTTGACCTGCCAGCCGTAGTCGAAGAACCCGAGCACTTTACCCGACGTCAGCTTGGCCAGATACTGGTCGTAGTTGTTGACGAACGACGTCTCGTCGAACAGCCCTTCCAGATACAGCTGGTTGAGCGTCTGGAACCAGCGCTTCGATACGTCGTCGTCGGTATAGTCGTTGGCCTGCATCGTCTTCATGTCGACCATCACGCCGCCGTCGTTCGGATAGCCGGCCAGATGGTTCGGCGGGTTTGTGATGACGAAGAACCGCCAGTCGTGCGTAAGCGCCGTGAATCCGATCAGACCTTCATTCGGATGCTTTTTGATATATTCGCGGATCAGGTTCAGATACTCATCCAACGTTTTGACTTTCGGATAGTTGAATTCCTTCAGCACCCGCTTCTGGATCCAGAACGCGCCCTGGTCGATCGTCGGGCTCGGTTTGAATTCGCCGACCTGCGGGCTAAACGGCAGGAAATAGATGTGACCGTCTTTTGCCCTCATCAGCGGATAATACTTGCCGTACACCCGTTTGATGTTCGGCGCGTACTTCTCAATCAGATCCTCCAATGGAATGAATGCCCCTGCTTCGACAACCTTGTCGATCTCCGTGTCGGGCAGCAGCACGTCGGGATACTGGCCGCTGGCGATCATCGTGCCGATCTTCGTCTTCAGGTCGCCGACGAGATGCTCGATTTTCCACGTGACCCCTGTTTTCTCCGCGTAAATTTTTCCGATTTCCGTGTCGGTCGACAACACGTCTTTGCCGGAAAACGCATTGAAGTAGGTGAACGTGACCGGTTGCGGCTTTTCCTCCTTCGTCGCGGCCGCCGAGCTCGCTCCAGGCGACGACGCGGCCTGATCTCCTCCGCTATCCTTCTTCGCACAGCCGGCGAGCGCCGAAGCCACTAGCAGCAGCACCGCGAGCCACTTGCCGAATCTCATGCTTTCGTCGTAACCCCTTTCTTCTAGAAGTGGTTTGCGAGTCAACTCCAGTATAGAAGAGCGGGCGAACCTCCGGTGACCCGTCAGATTAAAGGAGTTACTCCAAAAACTTAAGGTCTTCCGCCGCGAAGCCTACGCCGAGGGTTAACGTCCGTTATCCTCGCCGAAATCGACAGGAATCCGGACGCTCACCTCAGTCCCTTCACCCGGCCTGCTGTCGATGCGGAACTCCGCCGCCTCGCCGTAATACATTTTCAGCCGGTAGACGACATTGCGGATGCCGACGCGCTCTTCGACCGCGTATTCTTTCTCCAGATCGGCCAACAGCGCCTCCAGAACCTTCGGATCGAATCCGACGCCGTTGTCGCGCACGGCGCACGCCAGCCGATCGCCTTCCAGCCGGGCGCACACTTCGATCAACCCCGGCCCGTTCAGCGGTTCGATGCCGTGTATGCTCGCATTTTCGACGAGCGGCTGCAACATCATTTTCGGCACGCGGCATTTCAGCGCTTCGTCGGAAACGTCGATCCGGTACGACAGTTTGTCGCCGAACCGATATTTCTGAATTTCAAGAAAACTGACGACGAGATCGATTTCTTCCTTGAGCGAGACCCAGTCACTTTTCCACGACAACGAACGACGCAGCAGCTTCGCCATATTGTGAATGATGCGCGCCGTCTCCATCTCCTGCTTCATCAGACTGCGCATGCGGATCGTCTCCAGCGCGTTGAACAGAAAATGCGGGTTGATCTGGCTTTGCAACGCGTGCAGCTGGGCGTTTCGCCTCTGAATTTCCAGTTCTTTGTTGCGAATGTCGGCCAAATATACCTCGTCGATCAAATGCTTGATCTGCAGCGTCATCCGGTTAAACTCGGCAGTCAGCTGGCCGATCTCATCCGCCGACTCCCCGCCGGCGATCGTTTCGAAATTCTGGTTGCGGACCTTTTTCATATGCTTCAGAATGCGGCCAAGCCGAGCGTTAAGCGAACGCATGAACAGCACGATGATCGCCGTCGGGATCAACATGTTCAGGCTCGCCATCCAAAACACAAAATCCCGCGACTTCCGCACTTCCGAAAACACTTCGTCGCTGGGCACGAACGAAACGATCCGCCAACCGTCCAAATAGCGGATATTCCGGTAATCCACTTCAAAACGATAGGCATCTTTCGGGACGAGTACCGCCGCGAAGGGCACCGGCCCGTTCTCCCAGACGACAGGTGCATTCGAGGCGTAGACGACTTCATCGCGCTCGTTCAGTAAATAAAGCTGACCACGTAAATTGAGATTAGAGAAAATTTGATCAATATTCGACATTCGCAAATCGATTTTAATGATTTTTTCCTTTTCGTTCAGTGCCGTGTTGCCGTCCAACCTCCGCACGACACTGAAGCCCGGCTCCCGTCCGCCCAGCGAATCGGCCGTATCGAACCGCAAAAAAAGCGGCTGCGAAGTCCGCCGCTTAGCCAGCAGTTTGTACCATTCGGTGGAACGCACGGCGTCGGTCAGCCGCGCGACGCCGCTTGAAGGCAACACTGTCGGATTGTCGACGTACAGCGTAATCGACTGGACGCCGTAATACACCGGCCCGTAATTGCTCAAGATATGGCGCAGATAATTGTCGTACGCCAGGATGTAATCAATCGAACCCGCATAGTTCTGCTCTAGAATTTCGTAAACTCTAAAATCGGTATAAAAAATTGTGGAAATTTCGACTGCCTTCTCAATCTCTGCACGAAAATCGTTCCTTACCTGTTCGATCGCTCGGCCGATGTCTTGGATGCGCTGGTTGCGGACGTTTTCCACCGTAATCCGGTAAAACGCGACGTTAGTCAGGACGATCGGCAGAAACACCGAGAAAAAATACATCAGCAGCATTTTGTTGCGCAACCGCACGTTGGACAAACGCCAGGTAAACCGCATGTCGGATCGGCGCCGCTCCTTCCCGTCTCATTTCTTCAAAAAACCGGCGCGATATTCCGAGGGCGTCATGCCTTCGACCTTTTCGAACTGGGTGACGAAGTAGTCGGGATCGTTGAATCCCACTTTTTCCGCGATCTCGTAGATGCGCAAGTCGGTCTGCCGGAGCAGCCGCTTCGCCTCCTCGACGCGCAGCCGCAGCACATAGTCGTTAAAATAGGTGCCGTACGTCTTCCTGAACAACTGGCCGAGATAGACCGGGTTCATATAGAATTTCGCCGCAAGACTCTTCAGACTGATGTTTTCGTGAAAATGCGCGTCGATGTAGCTTTTGACCTTGTGGATGCTGCCCTTGGCTTTTTCCTTGCGCAGCGACGATACATATTCGGCGGCCTCCGCGCCGAACCGCTCCAGCAACCGTCTCAGCTCCCTCGGCGTCACGTTCAGGTCGTGCCAGCCGAGCATCGGTTCCAGCGACGCCAGTTCGCGCTCATCGCCGCCGAGTTCTCGAATGAGCCGCACAACGTCGAGCACACATCGATTGACTGATGTTTTGACCGCCTCGACAGCGAGCACCTGCTCGCGGAACGCCGCAAACAGCCGGTCGACCGCCGCGCGGATCCGCTCCACATCGCCGCTTTCCACACTTTCCGTCCATTCCTGAAAAATTTTCGAGTCCGGCTCAAGATACTGAAGCGCAAGGCCGCACACTTCCCGATATAGGATCGGCCCCTCCTGCCGGACGAACTTATATTGCAACGCCTGCTTCGCCGTCGCATACGCCTCGCGCAGCCGCGCAAGCCCGCGCACCGGCGCCCCGACGTAGACGACGACCGTTTCCCCCGTCCCACGCGTCAGGCGCGCCTGCAAGGTCTCCGCAAAACGGGCCTCGTTGCCCGCAAATCCAGCCAGCATCGCCGACGTCGCAATCATCCCGTACTGGTTGCGGTGTTCGTACAGGAACATCGGCTCCTTGCGGCCGACGACGTCGGCGGCAATCCGCGCCAGCCGATCGCGCAGCGGCTCTTCCGACGGCGCATCCGGCAGAACAGTCCGGTTACCCCCGTTCGCATTTTCTCCTTTTTCCTTCCAGGAATGCCGATCGTTGATCTCGATCAGTACATAATACACCGAATCTTCCCGCCGTATGCCGAACGCACGCTCCCACTCGCCGATCTGCCGCTCGTCCGCCTCGCCCTTGATCAACGCTTCCACGATCGCCGCTGTCCAAAGCTCTTCCTCTTTTCCGGCGATCCACCGGTCCTTCGCGATGCGCGGCCCGAGCTTCAGTAAAATCTCTTGCAGTTCGTCCTGATCCACCGGCTTTAACAAAAAGTCACACACACCGTATCGCATCGCTTGTTGAGCATATTTGAAATCGTCGTAGCCGCTGACGATGATGAACTTCGGCGCGGCGGCGCCGGAACTGCTTACGCGCCGGATCAGCTCCAGCCCGTCCAGGACCGGCATCCGGATATCGGTGATGACGAGCTCCGGCCGAAGCTCCTGAATCAGGCGGAGTGCCTCCTCTCCGTTGTCGGCCTCGCCGATCACTTCATAACCGCACGCCCTCCAGTCGATCAAATTGCGCAGTCCCTGTCGGGCAAACTGTTCGTCGTCCACGAGCAACACACCGATCATTTTCTGTAATCAACCCCCGCTCTTGCACCGCCCGTGGTTTGTAATTCGAAGCAAGCGCTTTCACCACGCCTCATTTTTGATTTTATCGCAAATGGCGGCGGCGAAGGGCAGGAATTTTTGACCTTATTCTTTGAGAAATGTACGATACAGCCTGCGGACTGTACGCCGTGCTCAGAGATCGCCACCGTCGCGCTGCAGCCGTTGCCGCTTTGGCTTTTTTTCTTGTACTGCCGCTGACCTTGCTTTGAACATCCGCGCACGCCTCTTCGGTGCAGTGAGCAGCATCGCGCCGTCGTCGGTCGTGAGATGGAGACGAATAATCCTGGTTTCCATACCTTCAAGGTACGATCCAAACACCAAATTGCTGAAGTGCCATATTTTTCATCTGATTCAGTTTCAATCCCTTGAAGGGATTGAAACAGGTTCAAATCTTTCTACGCAAGAAAAATGTTCATCGTTTGGATCGTACCTTGAAGGGATTGAAACCGTCACAATCGCCTCAAAATCCGCTCAACCAAGCCACGTTTGGATCGTACCTTGAAGGGATTGAAACACAATAAATATCCATGGAAACCGGAATCACCAACGCCGGCGTTTGGGTCGTACCTTCAAGGTACGATCCAAACACGCTCGAAGTCGGCGCTTCCGCTGTCGTCCGCACTTGTTTCAATCCCTTCAAGGTACGATCCAAACCCCGCGAACAGTACCAGCGTAGCCAGGAGCAGATGAGGGTTTCAATCCCTTCAAGGTACGATCCAAACTTTCAAAAACCTCTTGATTTTTCTTGTAAAGTATATTAGTTTCAATCCCTTCAAGGTACGATCCAAACCCGCCGCAGCTGCTACCAGAAACCCGTTCGCAACGGCGTTTCAATCCCTTCAAGGTACGATCCAAACACGGTACGGAGGCGCTTCGTGAGGCTCGAATGATCGGTGTTTCAATCCCTTCAAGGTACGATCCAAACGGTTTCGCGCATGCCCTTGCGTACTTCCCGCGCTAAATGTTTCAATCCCTTCAAGGTACGATCCAAACACTGATGCACTTCCGGCGAACGCAAAAAAGCTCCAGTTTCAATCCCTTCAAGGTACGATCCAAACAAACAGAAATTGAAGGAAATGGGATTCATCCGAAAAAGTGGTTTCAATCCCTTCAAGGTACGATCCAAACAGCTTGGGAGCGGTGGCGACGCTCGCAAGCCGCTCAGGTTTCAATCCCTTCAAGGTACGATCCAAACATCTGCACGGTGCCCTGTACTTCCACCTGCTGGCGCTGTTTCAATCCCTTCAAGGTACGATCCAAACTCCTCATCCATATCTAGATGAAAACCAATCATATCTGGTTTCAATCCCTTCAAGGTACGATCCAAACTTTTATAATTTAAAGGAATAAAATGCCGATAACGATGTTTCAATCCCTTCAAGGTACGATCCAAACCGGGCGACCACCTGAAGGTGAAGGTGGTCGAACTGGAGTTTCAATCCCTTCAAGGTACGATCCAAACTACAAATCAACACGATCCCGCGGATTTATCCTATATTCGTTTCAATCCCTTCAAGGTACGATCCAAACGCAGGGGATTGACTACGATGTCATTCCCGGAACGCCGTTTCAATCCCTTCAAGGTACGATCCAAACGGCCGGTGTACGCGAAAAAATCGGAGCGCGGGCATTGGAGTTTCAATCCCTTCAAGGTACGATCCAAACCTGACTGATTTACCGCGCCCCGCGGAGGGGCGCGGTCGTTTCAATCCCTTCAAGGTACGATCCAAACCTTTTTACAGAGATTATTCGATGTTGGGGAGGATGATGTTTCAATCCCTTCAAGGTACGATCCAAACTGTCGCTCGGCGTCTTGCCGACCGCTGCCGAATGGTCGGTTTCAATCCCTTCAAGGTACGATCCAAACCGGCCCTGACGTCAAAATCATCCCGATCCTCTCGCTGTTTCAATCCCTTCAAGGTACGATCCAAACAAACGATCACCGGCGATCATAGCGACCAAAATCAGAGTTTCAATCCCTTCAAGGTACGATCCAAACGCATGCCACGCGATATGCCATTACTGCGCTATGAGGTTTCAATCCCTTCAAGGTACGATCCAAACCTCAACACAACAGCTATACGATTTGACCGTACCTCGTTTCAATCCCTTCAAGGTACGATCCAAACACCTGGACAATCTTACCATTTCTATATGCACGTATTTGTTTCAATCCCTTCAAGGTACGATCCAAACCAGCCCTATATTGTATCGGTATACCGGCCATGTAAACGTTTCAATCCCTTCAAGGTACGATCCAAACGCCGCAAAGGAACCTCATCCATGGACGATTTCAAACTGGTTTCAATCCCTTCAAGGTACGATCCAAACCTGTAATTTTGGGGAAGGTGAAGCTCACGCTTTTGCATGTTTCAATCCCTTCAAGGTACGATCCAAACACGATGCGGGCGAAAGCCGAGTACGTCATCGACCGGGATGTTTCAATCCCTTCAAGGTACGATCCAAACCGAACAAAATAAAATGCGGATCATCACGGTATACGACCGTTTCAATCCCTTCAAGGTACGATCCAAACCGGATACACCGTGGGTGGTTTGAAACTTCAGGACCGGGTTTCAATCCCTTCAAGGTACGATCCAAACTTCGTTCCAGTTAAATTACAATAACGATTAGGCATGGTTTCAATCCCTTCAAGGTACGATCCAAACTTTATATTTTCAATGCAATCCACTTTATGAAAGACCGTTTCAATCCCTTCAAGGTACGATCCAAACGCGGGTTTATGACGAACCAGAAAGAAGCGGAGCTGCGTTTCAATCCCTTCAAGGTACGATCCAAACTCTCAACAAGCCAATCGTATCGCGCAATCTGTGGCCGTTTCAATCCCTTCAAGGTACGATCCAAACGGGCGGGGAGAAATACAGGCGGAGAAAAGGAGGATGCGTTTCAATCCCTTCAAGGTACGATCCAAACCTTCGTCAACCTGTACAATTCGGCCGCATCTACGGAAGTTTCAATCCCTTCAAGGTACGATCCAAACGCAGACCCTTGTTTACGTTGGAAATTTTACGCACTTACCGTTTCAATCCCTTCAAGGTACGATCCAAACCTGCCTCGGTAATCGAGACAGCGATGAACCGCATGCATGTTTCAATCCCTTCAAGGTACGATCCAAACTGGGCGGATAAGGATCGTTGCCGTGACTGTCGAAGGGGTTTCAATCCCTTCAAGGTACGATCCAAACTGCATGTTTTTCTTGCGCCGTCTGAAACTTTTACTGCAATGTTTCAATCCCTTCAAGGTACGATCCAAACGTATCGCCGCGCTGAAGGAGGAGAAAACATGAAGAAAAAGTTTCAATCCCTTCAAGGTACGATCCAAACGGTTGACCGCTTGACAACCATTTAGGGTGGTGATATATTGTTTCAATCCCTTCAAGGTACGATCCAAACCATGTACGGTGTTTCGTGGAATGGTCGGATTGATATTTTGTTTCAATCCCTTCAAGGTACGATCCAAACTTTTGACAACAATTGGTTTTCCGTCTTTGTCCATCGTTTCAATCCCTTCAAGGTACGATCCAAACGATTGAGTTGGTCCTTAATCAGGCGGACGTTCCGTAGTTTCAATCCCTTCAAGGTACGATCCAAACGCGCGCGTATAGTAGCAGCAGCAGAAGTATTTGAAGGTGTTTCAATCCCTTCAAGGTACGATCCAAACTCCAGGAGCGACAATGCGAGATCATCGTCGAAATAAGTTTCAATCCCTTCAAGGTACGATCCAAACAAACAGCGAGATGAGGCTATCCAGGCGGCGGAGGCGGTTTCAATCCCTTCAAGGTACGATCCAAACACAATGATTTGAGCAGAGCGACGCACACCAATATCGAGGTTTCAATCCCTTCAAGGTACGATCCAAACACGGCACCGTACGTCGCTCTTGGGTTCCGTTCCCTGTTTCAATCCCTTCAAGGTACGATCCAAACACCAACGTTGCTGCCGACGCCGCCAGGCCATCCACAGTTTCAATCCCTTCAAGGTACGATCCAAACGCGCTTCGCGCGGGATATATCCCGGAACATGGTCCCGTTTCAATCCCTTCAAGGTACGATCCAAACACACCTGCGCATCGCCGGCGGCACACCGATCGAAATCGTTTCAATCCCTTCAAGGTACGATCCAAACGTCCCGTCGCAACGATCACATGGGACGCCTTCCGATGTGTTTCAATCCCTTCAAGGTACGATCCAAACGATCATGGGCGATGCGGGCGACGTCCGCCTGGTGCGGGTTTCAATCCCTTCAAGGTACGATCCAAACTCACTTTGTTCTGGCTCATTTTCTCACGCTCCAATGTTTCAATCCCTTCAAGGTACGATCCAAACGCATCCGTCAGTAGGAGGATTAATCGATTCGAGATAAAGTTTCAATCCCTTCAAGGTACGATCCAAACACGGGGGGAAGGTTCGGCGCGGAACGTGGCATGAAAGTTTCAATCCCTTCAAGGTACGATCCAAACGCCGATACGCTCAACCATCAGCTTTCCCCGGCCATCGTTTCAATCCCTTCAAGGTACGATCCAAACGAGGCCACCCGATTAAAGGGCAACCGATTGAACGCGCGTTTCAATCCCTTCAAGGTACGATCCAAACGCACCTTCCGCTCCGCCGTCAGGTCCTTCGTGCTGGTATAGTTTCAATCCCTTCAAGGTACGATCCAAACAAACAACCGATCTGGCGGCTTGCCATCGACGCACTTTGTTTCAATCCCTTCAAGGTACGATCCAAACCACGCTCATTTGAATTTCAACCTCCGCCTGAACGCCTGTTTCAATCCCTTCAAGGTACGATCCAAACAGATTGGAATGAGGATATAATCGCCGCTATCAACCTCGTTTCAATCCCTTCAAGGTACGATCCAAACGCCGCGGGCGTGCCACCACACAGCATTCTCCAGCTCGGTTTCAATCCCTTCAAGGTACGATCCAAACGCGACTCTGAACCTGTTTGATAATCATTTTAACAAGTTTCAATCCCTTCAAGGTACGATCCAAACAATCAAATCGTCCATTTTTTAAGGTCGCAAAAGCTTGAGTTTCAATCCCTTCAAGGTACGATCCAAACGAGCAAATTTCTGACTCGCGACGCAATCCTGAAAGCTGTTTCAATCCCTTCAAGGTACGATCCAAACTTCCGGCAGCCGTTCGACCACACTCTCAATCGCCTGTTTCAATCCCTTCAAGGTACGATCCAAACTTCGTCGCCCGCCATTGCGATGATGGACGCCGCAGAGTTTCAATCCCTTCAAGGTACGATCCAAACATCGCCGCTACCACCGTATCCGCCCCCCGCGCCGTAGTTTCAATCCCTTCAAGGTACGATCCAAACATGCCTTACAAAATCAGCCAAAACAGCCTCGAGCTCAGTTTCAATCCCTTCAAGGTACGATCCAAACGCCTCCCTTATTGATGGTTTTTCGTTCTACGAGCTCGTTTCAATCCCTTCAAGGTACGATCCAAACTTTGGCAGGTTTACGCCTGCCGAAGCACTCGAGTTTTGGTTTCAATCCCTTCAAGGTACGATCCAAACAATGGGCGGAGTACTAGAGAATTTCGATGAATTGTGTTTCAATCCCTTCAAGGTACGATCCAAACATGGGGGAACCTTTGGGGACCGGACGGAGACCCGGTCCCCAGTTTCAATCCCTTCAAGGTACGATCCAAACCAGATACACGTCCTGTTCGCCGTCATACGAAACCACCTTGTTTCAATCCCTTCAAGGTACGATCCAAACACTTCCCTAACAGCCTTCTCCGCGATCTCCGACTGCCGTTTCAATCCCTTCAAGGTACGATCCAAACGCAGGGTCAAGGGTACAGCATCGGAAACAGAGACGAGTTTCAATCCCTTCAAGGTACGATCCAAACCGGATATAGACGAAACTCTGTTGTCAGCCCTATATTGGTTTCAATCCCTTCAAGGTACGATCCAAACCGTTTTCAAACCTTTCGTACTTGAGCAAAGAGTCGTGTTTCAATCCCTTCAAGGTACGATCCAAACGTTTTTGGCGATAGTCCAATATATTGGTCTCAGGAAGTGTTTCAATCCCTTCAAGGTACGATCCAAACCGGATACCACACTCGGATCGTGTGGTATCCCTCCGCGAGTTTCAATCCCTTCAAGGTACGATCCAAACTGAGGATCACTTCCAAGAGCGAGTCTCCGGTCGCCCATGTTTCAATCCCTTCAAGGTACGATCCAAACCCTCATGGCTGTGAAGGACAAAATCACTCAGACCCGTGTTTCAATCCCTTCAAGGTACGATCCAAACCGTCATCCGCCCTCACCGACCGGCGGCGTTTTCTGCTCGGGTTTCAATCCCTTCAAGGTACGATCCAAACTGGCTACTCCTTTCAAGTGATTTGGCGGCTGGGTATTGTTTCAATCCCTTCAAGGTACGATCCAAACATAAAATCGCGAAATCGCGCTTTGTTGAGCGAAAGAGTTTCAATCCCTTCAAGGTACGATCCAAACGCCCTAAAAGTATTCTATCAAAAACCTCTAAAAAATGTTTCAATCCCTTCAAGGTACGATCCAAACGTTCATCTCGTAACTGTATTTCAAATCTATTCCAAGAAGGTTTCAATCCCTTCAAGGTACGATCCAAACCTCCCCACACTTCATCCGGCAGCAGCATTACGACAACGTTTCAATCCCTTCAAGGTACGATCCAAACAAAAAACCACACAAGGCATGTTACAATCCTCCCTCAATAAATTAATGTTTTCTTCGTTTTTCTCGCGTTTTCGCATGATTTCATCTT
>Ga0065724_100056_pt1 | contig 45593 bp, 32 predicted proteins | sample TheenrcSG05JP960_FD_59111 | JGI IMG/M metagenome (GOLD analysis project Ga0065724, IMG submission 59111) | Thermophilic enriched microbial communities from mini bioreactor at UC Davis - Sample SG0.5JP960 | ecosystem: Engineered > Solid waste > Grass > Composting > Bioreactor | place: USA... | reverse complement strand
GGGCCGCGGCGAAGGCGGCGGGTGCGGACGGCGCGGCGGGCGGCGCGGACGGTGCCGCGGCCGCGGAGGCGCCTCCGAAGGAACCGTCCCCGAACCAGCCGAAGCTGGACCGGCTGGTGGCCATCCTCAAGGAGCAGATCGGCGGGGATGCGGTGGAGGACGCCTACATCAACGAAATGGACCGCCATACGCCCACCGTCGTGGTGAACCGGGAGCGCTGGCATGATGCCGCCGTGCTGCTCAGGGACCATCCCGAACTGAAGCTGCACTACCTGCGCAGCCTGTCCGGCGTCGATTACGAAACGCACATGGAAGTCGTCTACCATCTGTTCAATCTGCAGAACAAGCAGACGTACTGCTTCAAGGTACGCACCGACCGGGAACAGGCGGAAGTGCCCTCCGTCGCCGACGTGTGGCCGGCCGCGAACTGGAACGAACGGGAAGCGTGGGATCTGCTCGGCATCCGCTTCACCGGCCACCCGAACCTCAAGCGGATCATGCTTCCGGACGACTGGGTCGGCCATCCCCTGCGCAAAGACTATGTTCCCGTCGATCCGGAGGTGTAGCCCGTGACCATCAGAACGGAAGAGCTCGTCCTGAACGTCGGTCCCCAGCACCCGAGCACCCACGGCGTGCTGCGGCTGATCCTTCACCTGGACGGGGAAGTGATCACCGCGTGCGAACCCGTGGTCGGCTACCTGCACCGGGGCACGGAGAAGCTGGCGGAAAACCTGAACTATACGCAAATCATCCCCTACACGGACCGGATGGACTACGTGTCGGCGATGACCAACAACTACGTGCTGTGCCACACGGTGGAAACCGCCATGGGCATCCAGGTGCCGGAGCGGGCGGAGTACATCCGCGTCATCTGCATGGAAATGCAGCGCATCGCCAGCCACCTGGTCTGGTGGGGCACCTTCCTGCTCGACCTCGGCGCCCTGTCCCCGTTCCTGCACGCCTTCAAGGACCGGGAAACGATTCTCGATTTCTTCAACGAGCTGACCGGCGCCCGCATGACCTACAACTACATGCGCGTCGGCGGCGTCAAATGGGACGTGCCGGACGGCTGGATCGAGCGGGTGAAGGATTTCGTCCGGTACATGAAAAAACGCGTCAACGAATACGAAGCCCTCGTCTCCGGCAACGAAATCTTCCTGCACCGGGTGCAGGGCATCGGCGTCATCGACGCGCAGACCGCCCTCGCCTACGGCCTCAGCGGACCGGCGCTGCGCAGCGCGGGCATCAAGTGGGATCTGCGCCGGGACGAACCGTACTCGATCTACGACCGGTTCGATTTCGACATCCCCGTGGGCAAGAACGGGGATTGCCTGGACCGCTACATGATCCGCATCGAGGAAATCCGGCAAAGCCTGCGCATTCTGGAGCAGGCGCTGGAGCAATTCCCGCCGGATGGCGACATCATGGGCAAAGTGCCCCGGGTCATCCGGCCGCCGGAAGGCGAGCTGTACGTCCGGATCGAGTCGCCCCGCGGCGAAATCGGCTGCCATCTGGTGTCCAAGGGCAAGCCGGAGCCGTACCGGCTGAAATTCCGCCGGCCGTCGTTCTGGAACCTGCAAATTCTGCCGAAGCTGCTCGTCGGCCAGCCGATGTCCAACCTGATCGCCATCCTGGGCGCGGTCGACATCATTCTCGGGGAGGTTGACGCCTGATGACCCGCTTCATGGAACAATCGCTGGGCTGGGGCAACTTTCTCGTCTTTGCCGCAAGCGCCGTCGCCCTGCTGGCGGTCGTGCTTTTTGCGGTTGTCTATCTGATCTATTTCGAGCGGAAATTCATCGGCTGGATGCAGTACCGCGTCGGCCCGAACCGCGTCGGCCCCCTCGGGCTGCTGCAGACGGTCGCCGACGTGGCCAAGCTGCTCTTGAAGGAAGACATCATTCCGAAACGGGCCGACAAGGATCTGTACATCCTGGCGCCGGTTCTCGCCTATTTTCCGTCGTTCACGGTGCTGGCGGTCATCCCGTATTCGGAAGAGCTGTATTTCACCAACCTGAACGCCGGGGTGCTTTACTACATCGCCGTGTCCGGCCTGACCGTCATCGGCGTCGTGATCGCCGGCTGGGCGTCCAACAACAGCTATTCGCTGCTTGGCGCCATGCGCTCCGGCGCGCAGATGATCAGCTATGAAATTCCGCTCGTCATGTCCATTCTCGGCACCGTGCTCATCTCGGGCTCGATGAACATCCGCACGATCGTGCTGGAGCAGGACGGGTGGTTCTGGAACTGGAACATTTTCCCCCAATTCATCGGATTTCTCGTCTTCGTGGTGGCCGCGGTGGCGGAGCTGGCCCGGACGCCCTTCGACCTGCCGGAAGCCGAGAACGAACTGGTGGCCGGGTATCACGTGGAATATACCGGCTTCCGTTTTGCGTTTTTCATGCTGACCGAATACGTGTACATGATCGCCATGAGCGGGCTGGCCACCGCCGTCTTCCTCGGCGGCTGGCACGCGCCGGCGCCGTTCCTCGACTTCATTCCGGGGCTCGTCTGGTTCCTGCTCAAATGGGCGTTCTGCGTCTTCTTCCTGTACTGGGTCCGCGCCACGATGCCGCGGGTGCGGATCGACCAGCTGATGAGCTTCGGCTGGAAATACTTGATTCCGCTGTCGCTCGTCAACATTTTCCTGACGGCGATCTTCATGGAGATTGTCCGGTAACCCATTTTGCGGCAGAAAGGGGATTGCCCAAGTGAAAGGTCTGGTCAAGGGACTCGGCGTTTCGCTGAAAACGCTGGTGTCCAAAAAAGTGACGTACCGCTATCCCGACGAACCGCTGCACATGCCGGACCGGTTTCGCGGCATCCAGCATTTCGACCCGGAAAAGTGCATCGTCTGCAACCAGTGCGCCCGCATTTGCCCGACGGAATGCATCACCCTGACCGGCAAGCGGAACCCGGACCCGGAAAGCAAGCAGAAGCTGGTCATCGACACGTACGACATCAACTTCGAGCTGTGCATCCTGTGCGACCTGTGCACGGAAGTGTGCCCGACGGAAGCCATCGTCATGACGAACAACTTCGAGCTGGCGGCGTACAGCCGCGACGAACTGTTCAAGGACATGGCGTGGCTGGCCGCCAACAACACGAACGTGCGCAAGGAAAACCATCCGGTGAAGACGGCGGCCAAGGCGGCCGGAGGAGGGGCATGAAGCGATGGGCGCCAACCTTGCCATCCTGTGGGACAATCTGGCGGCCTTCTTCTCCCGCGGCACGAACATCGTGTTCACGGTGCTGGCCGTCCTCGTCATCAGCGCCGCCGTGCTCATGATCAACTACGAGAAGATCGTCCACATGGTGCTGGCCATGGCGGTGGCCTTCATCGGGCTGGGCGGTCTGTACATCCTGCTGGCGGCGGAATTCGTCGCCATCGTGCAGATCCTGATCTACGGCGGGGCCATGACGATCCTGATGATTTTCGGCATCATGATGACGCGCCATACGAACCAGGACGACCCGCCGCGGCGGCCGGTCTTCAACGCGCTGCTCCTTGTCGGCGTCATCGTCCTGTTCGGCCTCCTCTTCTACGCCATCCAGGGCACCGCGTTCGTCACCGGCCCGGCGCTCGACCCCGGCGCGGACAACACGCGCGCCATCGGCGAGCTCGTGTTCAACAACCATGTCATTCCGTTCGAACTGGTGTCGGTGCTGCTCACCGTCGCCTTCATCGGCGCGATTGTCATGGCCAAGCGGGAGGAGGAGTGACGGATGGACAACATTTTGCCGTCCTACCTGATTCTCGGCGCGATCCTGTTCTGCATCGGGCTGTACGGCGCGCTGTCGAAGAAAAACGCGGTCATCGTGCTGCTGTCCATTGAATTGATGCTGAACGCCAGCAACCTGAATTTTGTCGCCTTCGCCAAGTACGGGCCGGTTCCCGCCCTCAGCGGGCAGATCTTCTCCCTGTTCACCATCACCGTGGCGGCGGCGGAAGCGGCGGTCGGCGTCGCCATCCTGCTTGCGCTCTTCCGCAACAGGGGGACCAGCGACGTTGTGGAAATGGACCATCTGAAACATTGATGGCGGGCAAATCTTCTTTTCGGGAAAGGAAGATCGATCACAAATGGAATCCACCTACGCACAGTTGGCCTGGATCGTCCCGCTGGCGCCGCTCCTGGCGTTTCTGGTGCTCCTGGCGATCGGCCGGCAGGTGAATCGCCACAGCGCGCGCATCGGCGTCGCCGCCACGCTGGTGTCGTTCATTTTCGCCGTGCTGGTGTTCGTCGAGCGGCTCGGCGCGGGAACGGCCTACGCATGGCAGGACTGGGACTGGCTCACCATCGGCGGCACCGCCGTCGGATTCGGCTATGAGGTAAACAACCTCAACGCCCTCATGCTGGTCGTCGTGTCCGGCGTCAGCCTGCTGGTCAATCTGTACTCGGCCGGCTACATGAAAGGCGATCCCCGCTATCACGTGTTTTTCGGATATGTGGCGCTGTTTACCTTTTCGATGCTGGGGCTCGTCCTCTCGTCCAACCTGCTGGAACTGTACGTGTTCTGGGAGCTCGTCGGCGTTTGCTCCTTCCTGCTGATCGGCTTCTGGTATCACAAGCCGGAGGCGAAAGCGGCGGCGAAGAAGGCGTTCATCGTCACCCGGATCGGGGACGCCGGGCTCCTTGTCGCCATCCTGATCCTGTTCTGGCAGGCGCCCCATCACGACCTGAGCTTCACCAATCTGGCCAACGCCGTGGCCGAAGGCATGATCGCGCCCGGCATCCTGACCTTGACGGCGATCCTGATTTTCGTCGGGGCCGTCGGCAAATCCGGCCAATTCCCGCTGCACGTCTGGCTTCCGGACGCGATGGAAGGCCCGACGCCGATCAGCGCCCTCATCCACGCGGCCACCATGGTGGCGGCCGGCGTCTATCTCGTGGCGCGGACGTTCTTCCTCTTTGAGGAATCCGCCGCGGCGCTTACCGTCGTGGCCGTCGTCGGCGCCTTCACCGCCCTGTTCGCCGCGACCATCGGCGTGGCGCAAACCGACATCAAACGGGTGCTGGCCTACTCCACGGTCAGCCAGCTCGGCTACATGATGATGGCCCTCGGCGTCGGCGCGCAGGTGGCGGCCATGTTCCACCTGACGACCCACGCCTTCTTCAAGGCGCTCCTGTTCCTGGCCGCCGGCAGCGTCATCCACGCCGTCGGCAAACAGGATGTCGGCGAGCTGGGCGGGCTCGGCCGCAAGATGAAGGTGACCGCCTGGACGTTCGGCATCGGCGCCCTGGCGCTTTCCGGCCTGTTCCCGCTCTCCGGGTTCTGGTCGAAGGACGCCATCCTGACGGCGGCGCTGCACGAGAACGCGGCCTACTTCGTCGTCGGCCTCATCGCGGCGTTCTTTACCGCCTTCTACATGGCGCGGCTGTTTTTCCTGATTTTTGCCGGCAAGCCCCGGTCCGAATACGAGCATGAGCCGCACGAGTCGCCGGCCGTCATGACCGTGCCCCTCGTCATTCTGGCGGTGCTGGCGGTCGTCTCCGGCTTCATCTACACGCCGTTCAATTCCTGGTTCGGCGACTGGCTGACGGGCGCGCCCGCGGCCGAGCACGCCAACTGGACGGTCATCCTGCTGTCCAACCTGGCCGCGATTCTCGGCATCGGCCTCGGCTGGCTCATGTACGGCAAACGCTCGATCGACGCCGACGCGTTCGCCGCGAAGATGGGCTGGCTGCACAGCCTGGTGAAGAACAAATACTACATCGACGAACTGTACCGCGCCGTCATCGTCAAGCCGGTCAAGGCGATCGGCGACCTGCTGCATCTGGCGGACCGTTTCGTGGTGGACGGCGTCGTGAAACTGGTGGCCGGCGGCGCGCTGCTCCTCGGCAGAGCGGGAACCCGCATGCAGAACGGCCAGCTGCAGGGATACGGGCTCGTGTCGCTGCTGGGCTTCGTGCTGCTGATGGCGCTGCTTGCGGGAAGGAGGTTCTTCCATGTTGGCTAACTGGCCGCTTCTGTCGCTCATCATCTTTTCCCCGCTGGCCGGCGTGCTCGTGCTGGCGTTCGTGCCGAAGGAAAACGGCCGCCTGCTGAAGATCGTCGGCATTGCGGCGACCGTGCTGCCGCTTCTGTTCTCGCTCCTGCTGTTCGCCGGCTATGACCGCGGTTCCTGGAACACGGTGCAATTCACCGAGGAGGCCCAATGGATCGCGCTGGAGATGCAGCGCGACGAAAGCGGGCTGGCCCAGCTCGGGTCCCTCCGGCTGGCGTTCAACTACAAGGTGGGCGCCGACGGGCTGTCCGCCGCGCTCATCCTGCTGACGGCCGTCGTGGCGCTGATGGCCGCCCTGGCGTCCGTGAACGTCAAGAAGCGCTGGAAGACGTACTTCATCCTGTTCCTGCTGCTGGAAACCGGCATGCTCGGCGTCTTCGCGGCGCGGGATCTGTTCCTGTTCTTCGTTTTCTTTGAAGTGACGCTGGTGACGACCTTCTTCCTGATCGGCATCTGGGGCTTCAAGCACCGGGAGAAGGCGGCCAACAAGTTTTTGATCTACAACGGCATCGGATCCGCCTTCATGCTGATCGGGTTCCTGATGCTCGTCGCCACCGCCGGCTTCAGCCTGTCTCCGGGCGACGCGTCGCTTACGGCGGGCACGTATTCGGGCGATCTGGACGCCATCGCCGCCAATCTGCAGGATGCGGCCAGCTTTGCCAACCATCCGTCGGAGGACAATCCGTTCCGGCTGACCGGCGGGCTCATCTGGTTCGCCTTCGTCATGATCCTGCTGGCATTCGCCATCAAGCTGCCGGTGTTCCCGTTCCACACCTGGATGCTGAAGGTGCACGGCGAAGCGCCGCCGGCGGTGGTCATGATCCACTCCGGCATCCTGCTGAAGATGGGCGGCTACGGCCTGGTGCGGTTCGGCGCCGGGCTGTTCCCGGAACAGATCCGGGACTTCGCCTTCGCGCTGGCGGTGTTCGGCGTCATCAACATTCTGTACGGCGCGCTGATCGCCTTCCGGCAAAGCGACATCCGGCTCGTGCTGGCCTACTCCAGCGTCAGCCACATGGGCATCGTGCTGCTCGGCATCGCGGCGCTGAACCACGCGGGCCTGCAGGGCGCCGTCTTCCAGATGGTGTCCCACGGGCTCATCTCGGCGCTCCTGTTCCTCATCGTCGGCAGCCTGTACGAGCGGGTCGGTTCCTTTGAAATCCGGGACATGGGCGGCCTCGCCAAAGCGGCGCCCTTCATGTGCGGCGTGCTGCTCGCCGGCGGGATGGCCTCCCTCGGGCTGCCGGGCCTGTCCGGATTCGTCAGCGAATTCATGGCTTTCGCCGGCCTGTTCGATTCGATGCCGGTCCTGACCGCCATCGGCGTGCTCGGCATCATTTTCACCGCCGCCTACGTGCTCCGCGCCTTCCTGCGGATGACGTTCGGGCCGATGCCGGAGCGGTTCGCCGACGTGAAGGACGCCCGCTTCGTGGAGGCGTTCCCGATGGCCGTGCTCCTGGCGCTCATCGTGCTGATCGGCGTGTATCCCGCCGTGCTGAGCGACTCGCTGCGGCAGTCGGTGGATCTGATCGTGCAGAACATCGCCGGAAAGATCGGAGGTTGAGGACATGGAACTGATGCGACTTCATGCAGCGGACCTGGCGCATCTCGCGCCCGAGCTGGCGCTTCTGATCGCGACGGCGGTGCTCACGATCCTCGATCTGCTTCTCCCGAAGCGCATCGGCCGCCGGCTGACCGCCTGGCTGTCGCTCGCGGCCCTTCTCGTCACGGCCGTCCTCGTCTTCGTGCGGCTCGGCGATGAGCCGGTCAGCCTCCTGAACAACAGCTACCGGGTGGATGACTTTGGCAGCCTGTTCAAACTGCTGTTCCTCGGCGGCGCGGCGCTGGTCGTGCTCCTGGGCATCGGCTCGCTGAAGGAGGACGACATTCCGCACCTCGGCGAACTGTACTACCTGGTGCTGCCGGCGACCCTCGGCGCCATGGTGATGGTGTCGTCCGCCGATCTGATCACGATGTTCGTCGGCCTCGAACTGCTCAGCATCACGTCCTATATCCTCGTGGGGATGCGGAAGAACAGCATCGCGTCGACGGAAGCGTCCTTCAAGTATGTGGTGCTCGGCAGCATCGCGTCCGCCTTCATTCTGTACGGCATTTCCTTCATGTACGGCATTGCCGGCTCGGCCAACATCGCCGACATCCGCCGCTCGGGCGTGCTGGTCATGTCGATGGACGAGTATGGCATGCTCATGTACGTGAGCTTCTTCCTGATGCTGGCGGGCTTCGCCTTCAAGATCGCCGCGGCCCCGTTCCACCAGTGGGCGCCGGACGTGTACCAGGGCGCGCCCCTTCCGGTGATGGCGTTCCTGGCCACGGTGTCCAAGGCGGCGGCCATCGCCATGCTGTTCAGGGTCGGCTACGTGCTGTTCATCAGCGTCGGATCGGCGGACATGCCGCTGTCCGACGACGTGTTCCTCGCCTTTGCGGTGCTGGCGGCGGCGGCGATGATCGTCGGGAACGCGCTGGCCCTCCGCCAGCGCAACATGAAGCGGCTGCTCGCCTACTCCGGGGTGGCCAATGCCGGCTACCTGCTGGTGCCGCTGACGGAGCAGATGACGAACTACCACGTGAACAATTTCTCGGAACTGTACTATTACCTGGTCGCTTATTTCCTGATGAACATCGGCGCCGTCGCCGTCGTCAGCGTCGTGAGCGCCGCGGCGGACGGCAGCGAGGAAATGAGCGTCTTCGCGGGGTTGTACCACCGCTCGCCGGCCACCGCCATCGCCATGACGATTCTGGTGCTGTCGCTGGCCGGGCTGCCGGTGACCGCGGGATTTTTCGGCAAGCTGTACATCCTGCTCGGCGCGCTGCATGTCGGCCTGCGCTGGCTGGCGGTCATCATGATCCTCACCAGCGTCATGTCGTACTATTATTACTTCGCCATCGTCCGGCAGATGTTCATGCGTCCCGGCCCGGAAGACCGGGAAGTCCGCGTCGGCGCGCCGCAGGGCATCGTCATCTGGCTGGCCGCGGCGGCCACGGTGGTGCTCGGGCTGTTCCCGCAGTGGACGATTTCCGGCATCACCGGCATGTTTGAACTGGCGCGCGATTTCTTCTTCATGTGAGGCGCCCGGCGTCGCCGGGAGGAATGCCGGAGCTCAAGCCGGCACGCCAGCGACAATGCATCGGCGAAAAGCCGGAGCGGTACCGATGCTCCGGCTTTTTTGTTGCCGGGCCACCGCAACAACGGGACAACCGTTGCCGTATAATGTGTATCCGGGGGAAAAAAGGCCTTCGATGAAGGACCATCCCTTTGCGCAAAATGAATCAAACGGAAATGGCCGGGGGAGGGCGAGAGCATGAACGGGAGCGGGCGGACGAAGGCAAGAAGCCGGGTGGCGCTCATGTTGGCGGTTGCGCTATGTTGCGGCCTGGCGTGGCCTTCCGCCGGCGCCCCGGCGCAGGCCGGCGCTTCGGCGTCCGGCCGGCCGGCGACCGGCGATTGGCTGTCGGCCGGCGACTGGCCGTTGACCGGCGGCCGGCAGCCGTCCGGGATGCCGGCGCCATCGGCGTCCGCCCCGGAACCGGCGGATGCGCGGGAAGGCGGCGTTGTGCCCATCGGCATCACGGCGGAGGATGAAGACGGCGGGCATGGCGGCACCTGGATCGCCAAATGGCGGAACGGGCCGCCGGCCGGCTTTCTCGCCGACAGCGTGCTCGTCGAGGACAAAGCGGCGCTCGGCGTCCAGCTCGTGCGTCCGCGGGACGGCCTGTCCGTCCGCGAATGGGCGGCCCGCTGGCGGAACCATCCGGATCTCGCCTACCTCCACCCGAACCGGAAAGTGGCGCTGCTGGACGGCCGGAAAAAGGCTGCGGCGCTCGCGCACCCGAACGACGAATATTACACCGCGCAGGACTATTTGCGGCAAATCCAGGCGCCGGCGGCCTGGGATCTGGTGCGCTATGCCGACGACGTTACCGTCGCCGTCATCGACACCGGGGTGGATTTGACCCACCCGGACCTCGCCGGCCGGCTCGTGGAGGGCATCAACCTGATCGACCCCGGTTCGCCGCCGCAGGACGACCATGGCCACGGCACGAACGTGGCCGGCGTCATCGCGGCCGTCGGCAACAACGGCATCGGCGTGACGGGGCTGGCCTGGTCGGTCAAACTGATGCCCATCAAGGCGCTGGAGGCCGACGGCCAGGGAGACGAAGACAAGCTGGGCGAGGCGATCCGCCATGCGGTCGATGCGGGCGCGGACATCGTCGTCATGTCTCTCGGACTCAACCGGTACTCGCCCTTCCTGAAGGAAATCGTCGATTACGCCGAGCAGAAGGGCGTGCTGCTCGTCGCGGCGGCGGGCAACGAAGGCCGGGACGTGAAATTTCCGGCGGCGTTCCCGACGGTGCTCGCCGTGGGCGGCGTGTCCGGCGACAACCGCGTGCGGCCGGAGTCCAACCACGGACCGGAGATCGATCTCGTCGCCCCGTGGGAAGTGTTTACGACGGACCTCGGCGGCGGATACGCGTACAACCAGGGCACGTCGATGGCCGCGCCGCAGGCGGCGGGCGTCGCGGCGCTGGCGCTGGCCGCCTTTCCGCAGATGAAACCTTTCGAGTTGCGCAACCTGCTCCGCCAGACGGCGCTGGACATCGGCGAGGCGGGCTGGGACCGCCGCGCCGGCTACGGCTTGCTGCAGGCGGACCGGGCGCTTTCCGGCGACTACCTGACCGACATGCATGAACCGAACGACGACCGCTTGTCGGCGGCCGTTCTGCCGCTGGACACGGAAGTGTACGGGGAGCTGGCGGGCGGGTCGGACCGGGACTGGTTCGAGCTCAAGCCGGATTACCGGGGAACGGTGACGGTTCATCTCGCCCCGGCGGATCCGGGAGATCGCCGGCGCCCGAACGTGCGGATGGTGCTGTCTGCCGGATCGGGCGCGGAAGAGCGGGTGTTCGAGGACATTTTGAACCGGGCGCCGGCTTTTTCCGTGAAAAAGGGCGAGGCGGTGCGGATCGCGCTGCAGCTGGCCGACGGGAAGGACGAAACCGGGTTTTTGTACCGGCTGAGAACGGAATTTGCCATCTACGCCGACGATTTCGAGGACAACGACCGCCAGTTCAAGGCGTACAGCATGACCGGCCCGCAGATGACCCTGACCGGCACGTTCCACAAGCTGAACGACCAGGACTGGTTTTCCATCAACGTGACGGAGTCCGCCTCCCTTCATCTGGTCGTGGAGCCGGACACGATGCGGATGGACATCGCCCTCCTCGTGCAGAAAAGCGGGGAAAAGGCGGTCATCGTGGACCGGCACGGCGACGGCGGCAGCGAATCGCTGACCGGCTACGTCCTGAGTCCGGGCCGCTACTACATTCTGGTGCACAACGTCATCGACGAAGAAGCCCATCCGGTGCGGGGCGAATACCGGCTCTCGATGCAGATCGTGCCCAAGATGGTCGACCCGAACGAGCCGAACAACCGGCTGTACCAGGCGACCCGCACGGTGGCCAACACGGACTATTACGGCCAGTTCGAGGATGCCGCCGACCAGGACTGGTTCGTGCTGTCCGTGGCGGAGGAAAGCCTGGTCGAGTTTCTGGTCGACAACATTCCGAAGGACCGGATGATTTTGATGACCCTGTTCGACGCCATGCAGACGCAGAAGCAGCTGGCGGTGAACGCGATGGGCGAAGAAAGGGTCACCATGCGCGCCGTGCTTGGCCGCGGGACGTACTATCTGAAACTCGGCGCCAGCCAGTCGTTCTCCCATCAATTGTACCGGCTCCGCTACACCGTCAGCCCGCTGGTGGCCGGCTTCCGGGACATCCGGAACCACTGGGCGGAGAAGGACATTGCGGAACTGGTCAAGCGGAACGCGATATCGGGCTACGGCGATTACACGTTCCGGCCGAACGAGACGATGTCCCGCGCGGAAGCCGTCTTGATTCTGGTCAACGCGTTCCGGGCGCAGGGAACCGCGTCCGTCCAGTTCCGGGACGTCCGAAGGACGCACTGGGCCTACGAGGCCATCCGGCGGGCGGTGAGCGCCGGCATCGTCACCGGCTTTTCGGACGGCTCCTTCCGCCCCGACCAGAAGGTAACCCGCGCCGAAATGGCGGCCATGCTGGGGCGGGCCATGGGCCTGAAGGAGCTGCCGGCAACGCGGATGACGTTTTCCGACGTGCGCGCGGACCACTGGGCGTCGGGCTGGATCGAGCGCCTCGTTCACGAAGGCATCCTGAGCGGCTATGCGGACCGCACGTTCCGTCCGGAACAGCTGGTTACCCGCGCGGAAGTGGCCGTCATGGTGAGGAAGGCTCTCGACAAATGACGCGAAGGAGGCTTGATCGGCCTTGCCGCAATCCGGCATGTCGGACATGATCCAGACGACGATGAAAATGACGGGCGTCGCGGGGATGGTGGGCATCCTCGTGACGCTGGTCTGCATCTGGCTGGCCTGGCGCGGGCTGAATGCCCTGAAGCTGGACCAGTTCCTGAAGGACCCCTCCAGCGGGCCGGCCAGGCTGCTCCTCCTGCTCCTTGCCATCGCCCTCGGGCATCAGGCGGCGCAGTTTTTTCTGGACTATCTGCAATGGTCGACGCAAATCCGGTTCCTGTTTTGAAGCCGGGGCGGCTTTCGCCGTGGCTTTGGCGGGGTGCATGCGGCCTTGACGCCGGCTGCCGGAAGACGGCCCCGGCAAGGCTTTGGCAGCCGGACGGCCGGAACCGGGGGACCGCACGGCGGAATAACTTCGCGCCGGATGGCGAACAATGAGGATGACAGGGACGAGCGGAGGGGCTTCCATGAACAAGCTGGTGATCCGCGGCGGTCGGCCGCTTACGGGCAGCGTGAAAATCAACGGAGCAAAAAACGCCGTGCTTCCGATTCTGGCCGCATCCATTCTCGCCGCGGAAGGGGAAAACCGCATTCTGGAAGCGCCGCCGCTCGACGACGTGCTCACGATGGGCCGGGTGCTGTCGTCGCTCGGCGCCGGCATCGTTGTCGGAAACGGCCGCATTGTCGTTAATGCGGCCGATTTGCATGCCTGCGAAGCGGACAGCGAGCACGTGCGCCGGATGCGCGCCTCCTTCCTGGTCACCGGGCCGCTGCTCGCCCGGTTCGGCCGCGCCAGGGTGGCGCTGCCGGGCGGCTGCGCCATCGGTACGCGCCCCATCGACCAGCATCTGAAAGGGTTCGAAGCGATGGGCGCGGAGATCCGCTTCGGCCACGGGTACGTGGAAGCCGTCGCGCGCGGACGGCTCCGGGGCGCGAAAATCTATCTGGACGTTCCGAGCGTCGGCGCCACGGAGAACATCATGATGGCCGCCGCCCTGGCCGACGGACAGACCGTCATCGAGAACGCCGCCCGGGAGCCGGAAATCGTCGACCTGGCCAACTTTCTGAACGCGATGGGCGCCAGGGTGCGGGGCGCGGGCACCGGACAGATCCGCATCGAAGGCGTGGACCGGCTGACCGGCACGACCCACGCCGTCATTCCGGATCGGATCGAAGCGGGCACGTTCATGGTCGCCGCCGCCATCACCGGCGGCCGCATCAGCCTGGAAGGCGCCATCGTCGACCATCTCCGCCCGGTCATCTCCAAAATGCAGGAAATGGGCGTCATCATCGGGGAAGAGGAGAACGGCCTGACCGTGCACGCGCCGGACCGGCTCGTCAACGTGGACGTCAAAACCCTTCCCCATCCCGGTTTTCCCACCGACATGCAGGCCCAGATGATGGCGCTCATGCTGGTGTCGGAAGGCACCGGCATCGTGACGGAAACCGTGTTCGAAAACCGTTTCATGCACGTGGACGAACTGGCGAAGCTCGGCGCCCGGATCAAGGTGGAAGGCCGCACCGCCGTCGTCACGGGAGGCGCGCGGCTTACGGGCGCGCCGCTGTGCGCCACCGATCTTCGGGCCGGAGCGGCGCTCATCATGGCGGCGCTGGCCGCCGAAGGCACGAGCGAAATCACCGGGCTGCACCACATCGACCGCGGATATTACGACCTTGCCGGCCGCCTGGCCGGCCTGGGCGCCGACATCCGCCTCGTCCCGGCCGACCGCCCGGCCGACCTTCCGGCCGTCCGGCGGCCGGAGCAGGCCGCCGTCTGCGATCCGTTCGCCGAACCGCCGCGTCGGTTCGGCGCGGAATCGGAACCGGGCGGCGCCGTGCGGCTGCCCGCCCGGACGACCTGGGCGCACATGTAGGACGGCCGCCAACCCGGACAGGCCGAATGTGCGGATGGCCGGTGATGAACGGCATGAAATCAGGGGCGGCATGAACCGGAAAACATGCATCTCCTTTTTCCCGATCCGGCCAAAAGCGCGGGTTTGCGGAAAATGAAATGCATGAAATCCGGCTCAAGCCGCCCTTTTTTGCGTTTTCGCAAAATGTGCCGCATGAAATCCAGCAGGCGTCGGGCACGAACCGGGCTTTTTCTTTTTGATGCCGGGAATTTTGGAAAACATAGAATGGGAGACGGTTTTTCTATCGGTTCTGTCTTTCCTTTTTCCGTCATAGGGTGATAACGAACCGGAAAAAAGAGAATGCGGGAGCAGCCGTCAACGAACGCATCGCATCAAGCGGAAAGGAGCGCGGGGCGAGAGAACGTGAAGGCCGTGCGGGGAAAAGCGCGTGCAGTGGGCGTGCAGTGAAAGAGGAACGGCGGAGAAAAAGACAAGCGGAGAAAGAGACGGACTGAAAAGAGACGGACCGAAAAAGAGAAAGGCTGAAAACGAGACCAACGGAGGAAGAGAAGAATGGCGGAACGGGTCATGGTGCGGCGGAACGGGAAAACCGGACGCTTTTGGATCCGGCGGATTGCAGGGGTTTTGGACTGGCGTGCAAGCGGGGGTGGCTGGAGAACGGATCGGCTGGCGGGATTCCGGCGAACGGCCGGGCGAACGGCTTTGCGAGCGGCAAGGCATGCTGCCGGGGGTGCAGCTTCGCGAACGGCCGGGCAAGCGGCAGGGCGCATGGCCGGGCATTCGGCCGGACGGGCGGCCGCCTCTTTGGACGGGCGGCACCTGGCGGCCGCCTGGCTGCTCCTCATGGCAACGGCCGCCGTCATCGCCGCTTCGGTCATCGCGTGGCGGGAGCGGGCGGCGCCGGCGGACGCGGCGCTGCCGGCAGCGCCCCAGGCCGGGACGCGAAGCGACGCCGTCCTCGATCCGCCGGCGGAAGCGCTGCCGATCACGTTTCCGATCTATCTGACGCGCGAACAGCGAATCGAATCGGTGACGCTGGAGCAGTACGTGCGCGGCGTCGTGGCGGCGGAAATGCCCATCGAGTTCGAACTGGAGGCGCTCAAGGCCCAGGCGATCGCCGCCCGCACGTACATCGCCCGGCGGTTCGCCAAACTGGACGTCAGCAACATGCCGGTGGCCGGCGCCTGGGTGACGGACACGGAGGCGCACCAGGCCTATCTGACGGACGAGGACATCGACGGAAAGTGGACGGGCCCGCAGCGGGAGGCCAACCTGGCCAAGCTGGACCGCGCCGTGCGGGAGACGCAAAACCTGATCATGACCCATGGCGGGGAGCCGATCCTGGCCGTCTATTTTTCCACCAGCAACGGGTTCACGGAAAATTCGGAAGACTACTGGTCGGAGAACCTGCCCTACCTGCGCAGCGTGGAAAGCGGCTGGGACCGGAACGTGTCGCCGAAGTTCCGCGCGGAGCTCCGCCTGCCGAAGGAGGAGTTTGCCGAACGGCTCGGCATCGACAAACGGAAGGCGGACCAGATCCGGGTGCTGGAAAGGTCGGAAGGCCGGCGCGTCAAAAAAATCCGCATCGGCGGCAAAACGTTCACCGGCCGCGAAGTCCGCGAGAAGCTGGGTTTGCCGTCCACCGCGTTCGAGATCCGGATGGACGGGGAGGAAGCGGCCATCACCTCCTACGGCCACGGGCACGGCGTCGGGATGAGCCAGTACGGCGCCCAGGGCATGGCCCTGGCCGGATACACGGCGGAAGACATTCTGAAACACTACTATACCGGCATCACGATTGAACCCTATCAGGGTCCGGATCCGGCGCTGGCGGCCCGATAGGAACCGGAAGGCGCATCCCGCGGCAACTCTCTCGAAAAACGGCACGCACCCCGTATAAAAGACTTCCAAATGGCAACAATGGGTAACGAGGTGATGTGCCAATGAGTGACATCAAGAAGAAAGAGAAAACGCCGGAATCCGCGGCCAAAATCGAACCGGCTCCGGATTCCGCGCGGAATGCGGGTTCGGTCCGGCCGGAAGAGCGGCAGGAAGAGAAAGAGATTCGCGCCGGCGGTCCCGGCATCGGGTACCGTCCGCGATCGACGGCCAGGAAACCGCTGTTTCCCCGCAAATGGATGATCCCGGCCACGTACCTGGCGGCAGCGGCAATCATTCTGGCATTGATGTGGGTGATCCAGGACCTTCGCGGCACGGAGACGGAAACGGAAACCGAGACCGTCGCGGAGAACGTGCAGGACGTGCAGCAGACGCAGCCGCTGCCCGAGGAGGAAGAAGCGCTGCCGGCGGGCGCGCCGGCGGAGCGGATGCAGTGGCCGGCGGATCCCGACGAAATCGAGGTGGTGATGCCGTTCTACGATCCCGCCTCCGGCAACGAGGAGAAGCAGGCGGCCATCCTGCAGCAGGGCAACCGGTACACGCCGAACACCGGCCTCGTGCTGGCGCGCGAAGACAACGGAACGTTCGACGTGCGCGCCGCGCTGTCCGGGGAAGTCACCCGGGCGGAGAAGGTGCCGACCGTCGGCAATCTGGTGGAAATCACCCACGAGGACGGGCTGAAAACGATTTACTACAGCCTCGCCGACGTGGAAGTGAAGCCCGGCGACCGGGTCGCCCAGGGCGACCGGATCGGCAAGGCCGGGCGCAACGAGCTCGGCAAGGAGTTCGGCGTCCATCTCCACTTCGAAGTGCACAAGGACGGCGAACCCGTCAACCCGGCCACGCTGCTCGAAGATCCGGCCGGCGGCGGACCTTCCGCCGCGGCGGAACCGAATCCCGCCGGCGTATCCGGCTGATCCGGCCAAACCGGCCCCCACGCCGCCCGCGCGAATCGCGCGGGCGCTTTTTTTGGCGACGGAAGCCGTTTCCTGGCGGCAAAAATATTTACGTAATTAAGCTTGTCACCCCGGGCGAACAAAGAATATCCCACCTGCCCGTTCATATAATGTACCAAACCATTTGGAGCAGGGAGGCGAGGGGCGTGCATGATTACATCAAGGAAAGAACGATCCGGATCGGCCGGTGCGTGGTGGAGACGCGAAACACGGTGCGGATGATCGCCAAGGAATTCGGCGTCTCCAAAAGCACGGTCCACAAGGATCTGACGGAACGGCTGCCCGAAATCAATCCGGAATTGGCGAACCAGGTCAAATCGATCCTCGAATACCACAAATCGGTTCGACATCTGCGGGGCGGCGAAGCGACAAAAATCAAGTACAAAAAAGTCCGCAGCCAGAAAAATGACACGCTCGTGAGCACCCGTTCCTGAAAAGGCGCGCCGATCGCCCGAATGCGGCAACGAAACGGGAAACCGGGCCACGGACGAAAATTGCGGCAGTTTATCGAAAGAAATGGAGGAATTTTGCGGTCTTTTATCGAATGACAATGTTGGAATCATCGGGACCGTACAAACGGGGCACAATCGAAGCAGCGGATTCCGTTATTTTTTTTCGCAACCATCGGGACGGCGAACATCGTCCATAAAGCAAAAGGCGAACGGACGGCCGGGCTTGGGAGGATGCAGAGGATGCTGGGCAAGGACATCGGAATCGATCTCGGTACCGCCAACGTGCTCATTCATGTCAAAGGACGGGGCGTCGTTCTGGATGAGCCCTCCGTCGTTGCGATCAGCAGCGATACGAAACAGGTGCTGGAAGTCGGCGAGGAAGCCCGCCGCATGGTGGGCCGGACGCCGGGCAACATCGTGGCCATCCGGCCGCTGCAGGGCGGCGTGATTGCCGACTTCGACATCACGGAAGTCATGCTGAAGCACTTCATCCAGAAGGTGGGGGGCAAGCGGTGGTTCAGCCATCCCCGCATCCTCATCTGCGCGCCGACGAACATCACCTCGGTGGAGCGGAAAGCGATCCGCGAGGCGGCGGAACGATGCGGCGCCAAGGAAGTGTTTCTGGAAGACGAGCCGAAGGCGGCGGCCATCGGCGCGGGAATGGACATTTTCCAGCCGAGCGGGAACATGGTCGTCGACATCGGCGGGGGCACGACGGACATCGCCGTGCTGTCCATGGGCGACATCGTCACGAGCCAGTCCGTCAAGGTGGCCGGCGACAAGTTCGACACGGACATCATCAAATACATCAAGGACAAATACAAGCTGCTCATCGGCGAGCGGACGGCGGAGGACGTCAAGATCCGGGTCGGCACGGTGTATTACGGACGCAGGGAGGAAATGGACATCCGCGGCCGGGACATGGTGTCGGGCCTGCCCCTGACGATCACGATCCGCTCCGACGAAATCCGGGAAGCGCTCTGGGATTCGGTGGCGTCCATCATCGCGGCGGCGAAAGCGGTGCTGGAACGGACGCCGCCGGAACTGGCCGCCGACATCATCGACAAGGGCATCATCCTGACCGGCGGCGGCGCGCTGCTGCACGGCCTCGACACGCTCATGGCCGAGGAGCTCAAGGTGCCGGTTCTGATCGCCGAAGACCCGATGCACTGCGTCGTCAAGGGAACCGGCATCATGCTGGACAACCTTGACAAGATGGTCCGGTCAAGGTAAAAACGAAACAAGGCGGCATCCGACGGAACCGGGCGGCAGGCGATGAAGCCGCCGGAATGGCGAAGGGATCGCGACGGAGCCAAGTCGGGACGCCGGCGGAGCCGCGACGAAACCGGGACAAGCTAACAAACGGACGGTTTTTTGCCGATAATATAGGAATGAGGCCTGCGGGCGGACAAGCCGCAGGCGACATCGACCCATGAAGCGGTGGTGGGACTTCCATGATGCGGGGCCTGTACATGGCGGCGGCCGGCATGATCGCGCAGCAGCGCAAGCATGACGCGGCCGTGAACAACATCGCCAACGCCAACACGCCGGGATACAAGGCGGTCACCACGACGATGCGCACGTTCCCCGAAGCGCTCCTGCATGCGATCCGCACCGGCGACGCGGGCCGGCGCGGACCGATCGGCCGCCTGGCCACGGGCGTGTTCGCGGAAGAATATGTGCCGCTGTTCGTGCAGGGGGATCTCGCCTCCACCGGCCGCGCCACCGACCTGGCCATTCTGGCCGACATCCGGGTGGACGGGCTCGAGTTCGACGCGGCGGGTCGCGCGGTGAATGCAAACGGCGAGACGGTGTATCAGCCGCAGGCTTTCTTCACCGTGGCGAACGAGAACGGCGACGTCCGCTTCACGCGCAACGGCCAGTTCACGGTCAACGCGGCGGGCGAGTGGCTGACGCCTTCCGGCATGCGCCTTCTCGGCACGAACGGCCAACCGGTCGTGACGGCCGGCATTGACGCCGCCGACATCCAGGTGACCGCGGCGGGCCTTCTCATCGACCGCCGCACGGGCGAACCGGTCATCGGCGGTGACGGGGAACCGGTGCAAATTCTCGTTTCCGTCGTGGAGCAGCCCTACAACCTGATCCGCGAAGGAAACGGTGTGTTTGTCCTGGAAAACCCGGCGGAAGCCCGGGCGCTGCAGCCCGGCGAGAACGTCCGGGTGATGCAGGGATACACGGAGCGGTCCAACGTGGATCCGCTGCAGGCCACCGTCGACATGATGACGGCGCTGCGCATGTACGAAGCGAACCAGCAGGTGATCCAGACGTTCGACCGCACCCTGGACAAGACGGTGAACGACATCGGCAGGCTGTGACGGCGCGCCGGGACGAACCGGCGGCCGGGCGTCTCCGGCCAGGCGGCCGGAGCGGACAGCCGTGACGGATTTCGATGACGGCCGGATCCGGGATGGCCGGTCCGGGCCGAAACTTGATCGTCAATGGGGTCGAAAGCATGAACCATTCCATGATCACGGCCGGCGTGACGATGAACGGCCTGCAGCGCAGGCTCGATCTGATCGCCCACAACATCGCCAACCTGAACACGACCGGATACAAGAAGCAGGACGCCACCTTCGACGACCTGCTGACGTCGATCAAGGCCCAGCGCGGCAAGACGCTGCCGGGGCGGCTGACGCCGCCCGTGCTCCCCATCGGGTCCGGCGCGCGGCTTGCCGGTCTCAAAATCGACATGACCGCGGGACCGCTGACGGAAACCGGCAACCCCCTCGATCTCGCGCTGCAGGGCGATGCGCTGTTCGAGATCGGCGTGCCGGTTGTCACCGAAACCGCCGACCCGGACGGCGGGCCGCAGATCGTCTACGAACCGGCCTGGACGCGAAGCGGCGCGTTCCGGCTTTCCCCGAGCGGGGATGAAGACGGCACCTTCATGCTGACGACGCCGGACGGCTATCCGGTGCTGGACGTTTTCGGCAACCCGGTGCGGGTGCCGGCCGTTAGCGACGTGACCGTTGACCGGCAGGGCAACGTGTGGGCCCGGCAGCCGGGCCAGGACGAGCCGGCCCTGGCGGCCACGCTGAAGGTGGTGCGCGTCACCCGGCCCGACCTTCTCGAAGCCAGGGGCGACGGCCTGTACGCGTATCCGCCGGCGCTGATGGATCCGGCCGTGCGGGAAGCGCTCGTGGAAGAGCTCGACTTGAACGAACGCGGGCCGGACGATGCGGAAATCGCCGTCCTGCCGGGCTGGCTGGAAGGGTCCAACGTCGACCTCGCGGCGGAACTCACGGAGCTCATCAACGTGCAGCGGGCGTACCAGCTGAGCGCGCGGGCGCTGCAGTCGGCGCACGAAATGATGGGCATCGCCAATCGATTGAGGGGTTAGAGACATGCAGCAGAACCAATCGCCCGGCCAGGGAAAGACGCCTTCAGCCAACGCATCGGCAGCGGGCAAGAAAACCGGCGGCAAACGGCGCTCCGGCGTCGCCACCGGGTTTTGGATCCTGTACCGGATCTTCCGCGTGTTGTTCATTCCGGCCCTGTGCCTGGTGGCCCTCATCGCCGGCCTGACCATCGGGTACTCCACCATCGGGGGCGGCGATCCGGCCGACGTGTTCAAACTGGAAACGTGGAAGCATCTTTACGATCTCGTGTTCGAAGGCACGTAAAAACAAGACAGCGAGCGAAAGCCCGGCCGCCGGCGGCTCCATCGGCAAGCGGACGGGCTTTTTGTTGCGCCGTTCGTTTTCTTTTTTATTGCAAAAAAGGTATAATGGATGGGATGTCATGTTTTGGAGTCGGACAGTCGGAGGCAGGCGTGGATGAATGTGCCCAACCTTTTGACAACGATCCGGTTTATCCTCATTCCCGTATATGTGGCCGTTTTCGCGTCGGGGCACGTCATGTGGGCGTTTGCCGTCGTGCTGGCAGCCGGGTTGACGGATATCCTGGACGGGCATATCGCCCGCACCCGCGGCCTTGTCACCCGCGCGGGCGAAATGCTGGATCCCCTGGCCGACAAGCTGATGATGATCACCGTCATCATCTCGCTGATGGTGGCCGGCTACATTCCCTGGTATGCCGCCCTGCCGGTCTTCATCCGCGACGCGGGGATGATCGTCGGCTCGGCCGTCTTCCATTTCCGCGGCAAGCGCACCGTCCCCGCCAACGCCATGGGCAAGCTGACGACGGTGATGTATTACCTGGCGATCCTGTTCATCGTGTGCCGTTTCGATTTTGCCATCGCCTACCTCTGGTTCGTGATCGCCTTCTCCTTCCTGACCAGCGGCATCTACATCGTCAAAGTCCGGAAATTGAACCGCGGCAGCCAGGCGGGCCGCGAAAAGCTGGAGTCCGGCGCGTAAGAGGCGCGCGATCGAAAACCTCGCGCGGAAGCAGGCCGCGCGCAGGCTGCGCGCAGGCCGGCGCGTGCGCAAATGGAAAGGCGCCTTTCCGACGGGCGGACGGAACCCGCGGAACGGCGCCCCTATATCAACCTTCCCGGGGAATCCGGCGGCAACATCGGTCTGGCCCGGTTCCGGGAAGGGACATCGTTAGCATGCGCGGAAGCGAAACAACCTATTCATGAAAGCGAATCATGAAACCGAACCATTCACGAAGGCAGGGAGGGCCGAACGTGCTCGACAGCAAACAGATTCAGGACATCATACCCCACCGACCCCCGTTTCTGCTGGTGGACCGGATCATCGAGCTGGATCCCGGCGTGCGGGCGGTGGGCATCAAGAACGTGACGATCAACGAACCGTTCTTCGCCGGCCATTTTCCGGACTACCCGGTGATGCCGGGCGTGCTCATCGTCGAGGCGCTTGCCCAGGTGGGGGCGGTGGCCATCCTGTCGGTGCCCGAAAACAAGGGCCGCATCGCGCTTTTTGCGGGCATCGACAACGTGCGGCTGCGGCGCCAGGTGAAGCCCGGCGACACGCTGCGGCTGGAGCTGGAAGTGCTGAAGATGAAAGGCTCCATCGGAAAAGGCCGCGCCGTCGCCTCGGTGGACGGGCAGACGGCGGTGGAAGGCGAATTGATGTTTGCGCTCCAATGAGCGCGGAGGAAGCGGGCAATGCCGCGAGGCGTTGACCGTTTCGCGTTTTATTCGGGCCGGCGGCCGCGGCGGGCGGCTGCCGGGACGGGCGCGGCTGGCGCGGACGACACTGGCGCGGACGGCAACGCCAAGCGGCATGCGGAAACGATGCAGATTGCAGGCATCCATGCTGCGAAACAGGATGGGAGGTTGGGAAAAGCGATGAGCGAAGCGGTCAAAAAGTACGAAGCCTGGCTGGCGGATCCGGCCATCGACGAGGAGACGAAGGAGGAACTGCGGCGGATCGCCGGCCAGCCGGACGAAATCGAGGACCGGTTTTTCCGGGATCTGTCCTTCGGAACCGGCGGCCTGCGCGGCATCATCGGAGCAGGCACGAACCGGATGAACGCCTACACCGTCGGCCGGGCGACTAAGGGGCTGGCCCGCTGGGTGAAGGAGCAGGCGGCGCAGGCGGGCACCGGACCGTCGGTGGTGATCGCCCACGACTCCCGCTTCCGGTCGTCCGAGTTCGCCCGCGAAGCGGCGCTGGTGCTGGCGGCCAACGGCGTCAAGGCGTTCCTGTTCGAGTCGCTGCGGCCGACGCCGGAGCTGTCGTTCGCCGTGCGCCATCTCGGGGCGACGGCGGGCATCGTCATCACGGCGAGCCACAATCCGCCGGAATACAACGGCTACAAAGTGTACGCGTCGGACGGCTGCCAGCTCGTTCCGGACCAGGCGGCGCAGGTGACGGCGTACATCCGGGAAGTGGCCTCCCTTTCCGCCGTGAAGAAAATGGACGAGAAGGCGGCCCTTGAAGCGGGACTCCTGGAAATCATCGGCGGGGACGTCGACCGGGCCTACATCGCCGCGGTGACGGCGGCGGTGCCCGGCGGCGAAGAGGTGCGGAAGGCGGCCGCGGAGCTCAAAGTGGTGTACACGCCGCTGCACGGCACCGGGAACGTGCCGGTGCGGGCGGCGCTCGCGGCGGCCGGGTTCACCCGGGTGTCGGTGGTGAAGGAGCAGGAGCAGCCCGATCCGCGGTTTTCCACGGTGAAGTCCCCGAATCCGGAGGAACGGGACGCCTTCGAACTGGCCCTCAAGGTGGCGGAGCGGGAAGGCGCCGACATCCTGATCGGCACCGACCCGGACTGCGACCGGATGGGAGCGGCGGTGCGGAATCCGGACGGACAGTTCGTGCTGCTCACCGGCAACCAGGCCGGCGCGATCATGCTCCACTACCTCCTCGGGCGCCTGTCGGCGGAAGGGCGGTTGCCCGCGGACGGCGCGGTGATCAAGACGATCGTCACCAGCGAGCTCGGCGCGGAGATCGCCCGGCGCCACGGGCTTCGGGTGATCAACACGCTGACGGGATTCAAATACATCGGCGAGAAAATCACCCAATTCGAGAAAAACGGCGGAACGCCCGCTTTCGTGTTCGGCTATGAGGAAAGCTACGGGTATCTGGCGGGCACGTACGCCCGCGACAAGGACGCGGTGCTGGCATCGCTCCTCATCTGCGAGGCGGCGGCCTGGTACAAGGCGCGCGGCAAGACGCTGTACGACGTGCTGCAGGACATTTTCCGCGAGTACGGCACCCATCTGGAGGCGCTGGAGTCCCGCACGATGAAGGGCAAGGACGGCCTCGAGCGGATGCGCGCGATCATGGACGAGTGGCGCCGGCACCCGCCGGCGAAGCTGGCCGGCCGCAGCGTGACCGGCGTGCTGGACTACGACAAGGGCCTCGACGGCCTGCCGCGGGAGAACGTGCTGAAGTTTCTTCTGGAGGACGGATCGTGGTTTTGCCTGCGTCCGTCGGGCACGGAACCGAAAATCAAGCTGTATTTCGCGGTGAAGGGAACGGACCGGGCGGATGCCGAAGGGCGGCTCGCCCGCCTCATGGAAGACGTGCTGGACCGGGTGCAGTGACGGATCGGATGCTGTGTCGGCCGGATGCCGCGACGGATAAACGGAATTCAGATGGCGCATTGGAGGCAGATGTTGGTGGGTGTTCGCTACAACCGATGGAATCGATGGGTGCGGAAAGCGCTGTGGATCCTGGCGGCGGTGGGGATCGCGGCGTCCGTCCCGCTCGTTCACAACCGCGTCCTGATGGAAACGTCGGGGAACGCGGTGGAATTTGTCGTGGACGCGCAGGACCTGATTGTCGTTTCCCAGTACAAGGCGGACCGGGAAGCGTTCCTGCGCGAGTGGCTGGCGGCGTACCGGGACGCCGGCGTCGGCGCGGCGGCGGTGTACGAAAGCACGCTGGAGGAGCTGGACGCAAGCGGCGCCATCCGGCTGCTCGCGGCGAAGGAGGCGCAGCTGGCTTCCGGCGCGGCAGGCACCGCCGGCCGGACGTACGACAACCGCACTTATGTGCTGTTTGCGGGGGAGAAGGAGCGGGCGGCGCTGGAGCCCGTCATCCGGGAAGGGTTCGCCCGGTTTGACATCGGGGTGGAGGCATGGACGGCAGACGGCCTGCCCGGCCTCGCGATCGATGCCGGCCAGCGGGAAGCGGTGCTCGTGCCCCTCGACCCGAATCCGCTGCTGGTTGACTTGGTGCGGGAATACGGGTTCCGCCTGGCGGTGCGGCTGTCGGACGTCGCCCCCTACGATCACGGCCGGCTGGATGCGATGCTGGGCCGGCTGAAGGACGCCGGGGCGGACATGCTCGTGTTTTCGGGCAAGCAGGTGACCGGTTTCGAAGACGACGAAAACGCCATGGCGCTGACCGGCATGGCCGAACTGGTCAAAAAATACGACCTCGTCGTCGCGGTCATCGAGCAGCCGATGGCCAAGCAGCAGAAGGGCATCGGCAAGCTGGCGTCCCTGACGGACTACCGGACGGTGCGGCTCCATTCGGTGCTGGAGGAGGAAACGTTCACCGATGCGCAGACGCTTGCCGACCGCTTCGTGCTGGCCGTGAAGGACCGCAACATCCGGGTCATCTATTTGAATCCGGCGGCCCGGGTGGACCGGGAGCTGCCGAGGCCGGAACATTCCGCCCACAACCTGCTTGTCAGCCTGAAGGATCCCGATTTCGGCGCGGTGGAGCGCATCCGCGCCCTCGGGTTCGAGCTCGGACCGCCAAAACCGTTCGACGTGGTCAATCCGGGCTGGGAACTGCCGTTCAAGCTGCTCGTCATCATCGGCGCGGTGGCGCTGATCGCCCGCATGGCGGCCTATTTCCTCCCGTGGATGACGCTGCCGGTTTTCCTGTTCGGACTTGCGGCGACCGCCGGATTGTACGCGCTGAGCCCGACGCTGGCGATGCAGGCGCTGGCGCTTTTGGCGGCGGTCAGCGCGCCGACGGCGGCGGTCATCGCCGGCATCCGGGACGTCCGGGCGCTGGCCGGACGCCGCGGGAAGGGCGGCGGGGCGACCCGCGCAACCGCCGGCGTCGCATCCGGCACCGCCGGGACCGGGGCCGGCACGGCGAGCGGCGGCGATGCGCCCGCTTCCCCGGCGTCCGGGACGGAGGACGCCGCGGCCGCCGCTGACGCGGCTGCGGCGGAGCGCGGCCCTTACGGCCCGTGGCCGGCCCTCGGCCTCAGCCTGGCGCTGTTTGTCCGCACGCTGCTTCTGGCGCTGGTCGGAGCGGTTTATGTCGTGGCCCTTTTGAACCACATTTCCTATCTGTACGTGCTGAACCAGTTCCGCGGCGTCAGCGTGCTGCACGTTTTGCCGATCGCCCTGGTGGCGATGTACGCCCTGTTTTTCCACCGGGCGGAGACGTTCGGGCAGGTGCTGCGGAACGTCCGGCGCTTTCTTGTGGCCGACATCAAGGTCGTCTGGGCGGTTGCGGCCGCCGTCATCGGCGCGGTGATGCTGTATTACCTGTCCCGCACCGGCAACGAGGGCGTCGTCCTGCCCGCGGACCGCGCGTTCCGCGCGTTCCTGGAAGAGACGTTCGGCGTGCGGCCGCGCACGAAGGAACTGCTGACCCAGCCGTTTGTCATCCTGGCGTTTTATCTGTTCCTCCGCTGCCGTGAAAACAACGGCGGCTGGATGCTGGCGCTGGCCGCCGCCGGCACGATGGGCATGCTGTCGCCGGTGGACACGTTCGCCCACCTCCATTCGCCGCTCGGCATTTCGGCGCTGCGGGTGCTGTACGGGGCGCTGCTGGCCGCCGGCATCGCGCTCGTGTACATCGCCGCGTGGGAATTTGCCGCAAGGAGCTGGAAGCGATGGCGCATGAGCCGGCTGCCGTCCGAATAGCGATATCCGGCTATTACGGGTTCGGCAACAGCGGGGACGAAGCGGTGCTGGAGGCGATGCTGTCGGCGCTGGCCAGGGAAGGCGAGCGGGAAGGCCTGCGCGTGGAGCCGGTGGTGCTGTCCGCCGACCCGGAAGGCACGGCGCGGCGCCTCGGCGTGGAAACGGCGCACCGGATGCGCCCGGCGGAATTGTGGAAGGCGATCCGCTCCTCGGACGCGCTCATCAGCGGCGGCGGCAGCCTGCTGCAGGACGTGACGGGGGTCGGGACGATCCCCTATTATCTCGGCGTGCTGAAAATGGCCCAGCTGGCGGGGAAACCGACGTTCGTCTACGCCCAGGGGATCGGGCCCGTCACGCGGAACGTGTTCCATCCGATGATCCGCCGCGTGCTGGACCGGTGCGAGCTGATCACGGTGCGGGACGAGGCGTCGGCCGCCCTGCTCCGGCGCATGGGCGTCACCCGCGACGTCATCGTCGTGCCGGATCCGGTGCTCGGGCTGCCGTGGTTCGACGAAGGCAAGCCGGATTTGCCGGCGGATGCGGAGCGCGTGCCGGTGGTCGGGGTGGCGGTCCGCTTCTGGCGCAGCGACCGCCGCGACCTGGCGCGGCTCGCCGACGGGCTGTCACTGCTCGCGGAGCGCCGGCCGGTCCGCATCCGGTTTTTGCCCATGCATCCGCCCGGCGACGAGGAGGCGTCGGCGTTCGTGCTCGCCCGGCTGTCGCCGCGGGCGCGGGAGCAGGCGTCCGTCGCGCCGCACGGGGACGCGCCGCTTGACATGGCCGGGCGGGTGGCGGGCTGCGACGTGCTGGTCGGCATGCGGCTGCACGCCCTCATCTATGCGGCGACGCAGCGGGTGCCGCTCGTCGGCATTTCCTACGACCCGAAAATCGATCATTTTCTCGCCCGGATCGGGGAAACGCCGGCCGGATCCTGCGACGACCTGGATGCCGCCGCCCTCGCGCGGGAGACGGAGCGGCTGCTCGACGGCGCGGACGCCTGGCGGGAGGCCAAGCGGGAGACGCTGGAGCGCCTCCGGCGGGAGGCCCGGCTGCCCGCGCAACATATCGTTCGGCAATTGCGTATAAAAATTGGCTAAAATTTGCGGCGCGGACTGCATAACGGACGGGGAGCGACGAACATTGCCCGACCAACATCGGAACGAAACGCGGGAGCCTGCGCAAGCGCGGGATCTTGACGGCTCGGCCGCTTGCGGTACAATGGATGAAGCGATGGAACGGATTTCCGGCCGCCATGTTCCCGAGTCCGCCGCGCCCGCCGCGGCCAAAACCGGAACGCCGGACGGCGTGCCGACGGTCAGGCTGTTCGGCGTGCGCATCGCCAGGCTGGACATGGAGCAGTGCGCGGCGCATCTGGCCCGGGCCGTGGAATCGGGCAAGCCGCACCAGGTGGTGACGGTCAACCCGATCATGCTGATGGCGGGGCTGGAAAATCCCGCCTACCTGAAAATTTTGAAAGAAGCGGAGTTCGTCGTGCCCGACGGCGCGGGCGCGGTGTGGGCGGCCCGGTTCATCGGCCATCCGGTGCCGGAGCGGGTGCCGGGCATCGACCTGATGCACCGGCTTCTGGCCATCGGCGAAGAACGGGGCTGGCGCGCCTTCCTGCTCGGCGCCGATCCGCGGACGATCCGCACCGCCTGGGAGCGGCTCCGCCTCCGCTATCCAAAGATGAATTTTGTCGGTTATCATCACGGGTATTTCGGGGAAGAACAAGACCGTGACGTCATCGCCCTTGTTCGCGAAGCCCGCCCCGATCTTCTGTTCGTCGGCCGTTCGGCGGCCACCCAGGAACCGTGGATTTACAAATACAAGCACGAGCTCGGCGTGCCCGTCATGATGGGCGTCGGGGGCAGCTTCGACGTGATCGCCGGCAACGTGGGCCGTGCGCCGGCCTGGATGCAGCGGGCGGGGCTCGAATGGCTGTACCGGCTCGCGAGGGAACCCCGCCGCTGGCGGCGCATGCTGGCGCTGCCGAAGTTTGTCGTCACCGTGGTGCGCCACCGCCGGACGGCCGGCGGGGACCGCTGGTGAGGCACGGATTCATCAAGGAGAGGAATTTTCGATGCTGTTTTTGTACGGTTTCGGATTCGTTGCGGCATTGGTGCTGGTCGTGCTGTTGACGCCTTTTGTCATGAAATTGTCCCATGCGGTCGGGGCGGTGGACCGTCCGAACGAACGGAAGGTCCACACCCGAATCATGCCCCGGCTGGGCGGCCTGGCGATCTTTCTGGCGTTTGCCGGCGCCTTCGTGGCGGTCAGCCCGGTGTTCGGCCTGATCGACACGGACATGAAGGGGAACACGGTATGGGGCATCCTCATCGGCGGCGCCATCATCGTGCTGACCGGCGCGCTGGATGACCGCTTCGACTTGAAGCCGAAGTACAAGCTGCTCGGAATTCTTGCCGCGGCGCTCGTTGTCGTGGCTTTCGACATGAAGGTGGAATTCATCACCATTCCGTTTGCCGGAACCGGCCATTCCCTGGCCGACTGGCTCGCCATTCCGATCACGATTTTCTGGATCGTCGGGGTGACCAACGCCATCAACCTGATCGACGGCCTGGACGGGCTGGCGGCGGGCGTGTCGGCCATCAGCATCGGCACCATCCTCGTGCTGGCGGCGATGATGGGCAACGTCACCGTCATCCTGCTGTGCGCGCTGCTCCTTGGCAGCACGATCGGATTTTTGTTTTTCAATTTCCATCCGGCGAAAATTTTCATGGGCGACTCCGGGGCGCTGTTCCTCGGGTTTGCCATCGCGACGCTGTCGATTCTCGGGTTCAAGCAGGCGACGCTCGTGTCGTTCGTCATTCCGCTGTTCATCATCGCGGTGCCGTTCTCGGACACGGTGTTCGCCATCATCCGGCGCAAATGGAACGGCAAGCCGTGGAACGCCGCGGACAAAAACCATTTGCACCACTGCCTGATGCGCCTCGGCCTCAGCCACCGCCAGACGGTGCTCGTCATTTACGGCCTGTCCCTGGTGTTCGGCCTTCTGGCCGTCCTGTTGTCCAATGCGGCCCAGTGGGTCACCGTCATCGCCGTCATTGTGGTGCTGTTCCTGGTGGAGATCGGGGCGGAACTGATCGGCGTCATGCACCGGAAGAAAAAGCCGGTCCTGTCCTTCGTGCGCTGGCTCATCCAGGCGAAATGACGGGAGAAGCCCCGGCGCCCGCGCATCCGGAAGCCGAAGCGGTTTGCTGCTGAGCGGCGGGAATTGCGGAAACACAGCGAAAAAACGGCAACAACTAACAAAACACAGCGTTCGGCCCGTGTCCCCTTGCAGGGGCGGGCTGTTTTTGTTTGGCGGCGGCATGGCCGGGCGTCTGCCTGCAGGCCGCGGGTTCCGCATGACGGGCGGACAGGCCGGCGGCCGGATGCCGGACGGGAAACTTTACATAAAACTGCAATTCGTGCATCAGCTGGAGGGCCCGTGCAGCATGATTTTCCATTCGCCCGAATTTCTCGTGTTTTTGCTGGCGCTCTTGGTGCCGTTCTACTTGTTCAAAAAACTCCGCATACCCCTGCTCGTCGTGGCCAACGCCATTTTTTACGGGGCTTCCGGCTTCGGGCTTCTGCTTCTGTTCATGGCCGTGACCGCGGCCACGTTCCTCTGCGCCCTCGGCCTGCGCCGCCGGCGTCCGCTGTTTTGGATCGGCCTGGCGGTGAACGCGGGGAACCTCCTGTTTTTCAAATACACGCTCATGATCATGGACACCGCCGAGCGCATCGCCGGCCGTCCCCTGCTGTTGACGGAGCTTGCCCGCCAATGGGTGACCGACGGCAGCGGCGAACTGATACTTCCCGTCGGCATTTCCTTCTACACGTTCCAGTTGATCGCCTACCTCATCGACGTGCGGCGGGGCGATCTGGAGCCGTCGCGCAATCTGTTCAAATTCTGGGTGTTCATCTCCGTCTTCCCCCAGCTCATCGCCGGGCCGATCATGCGGGGAAGCGAGCTGATCCCCCAGGTGGATCGCCTGCCGGACCGCGCCGTCCGCTGGGGGGAAATCCGCTACGGGCTTTACCTGATCTTCGTCGGCCTGATCAAGAAAACGGTGTTCGCCGACAATCTCGAAACGCTGGTCAACCCGCGGTTTGCCGACATTCCGGCCCTCACGCCGGAGGATGCGTGGGTGGCCGCCTGCCTGTTCGGGTTCCAGATCTATTTCGATTTTTCCGCCTACAGCGACATGGCCCTCGGCCTCGGGCATCTCCTCGGCCTGAAACTGGTCGTCAACTTCCGCACGCCCTACCTGTCCGGCAGCCCGAAGGAATTCTGGGACCGCTGGCACATTTCGCTGTCCCGCTGGATCCGCGACTACGTCTACATCGGGCTCGGCGGCAACCGCAAAGGGGCGCTGCGCACCCAGTTCAACCTGCTGGCCGCGATGCTGATCTCCGGGCTCTGGCACGGGGCGGCGTGGCATTTTGTGGCGTGGGGGGCGGTGCACGGGCTCATCCTGATCGTCCACCGGTGGACGCTGGCGCTGAACCGGTTCGGTTGGGTGAACAAAATGCGCTCCTCGTTCCCGTACCGGGTGCTGGCGGTGGCGGTCTTTTTCCCGATCGTGACGTGGACGTGGGTGTTTTTCCGGGCGGAGACCCTCGCCGGCGCGTGGGAGATGACGAAGCGCATGGCGCAGGTTGACGTGACCGCGCTTGCGGCCCATCCGCTTTTCGCCCTGCTGGCCGGGCTGTACGCTCTGCACATCGCCGAGTGGTTCATGCGGGAAAAAGAGCCGCTGGCCGGCCGCATCTGGCACTTCGTGCCCGCCGTCTTCCGCGGCGCGGTGTATGCGGCGCTCCTGCTGCTCATTTTCTTCAACATGAAGGGGGAGACGTATGAGTTCATCTATTTCCAGTTCTGATGATCGCCATCTGCGCTCTCCCGCATCATCCGGGACCGGGGGCGGCGGACCGCGCGAAGCGGGCCGGCCGGCCGGGGAGACGGAAGCTTCCGCCCGCCGGCCGGACGAACGGCCCGATGCGGACGCTGCCGGCACCCGCGCCCGCAATCGCCTTCGGGCTTTTTTGCGGCTCGGCTGGGGCGCCTTTTTCGCCTTCGTGCTGCTCGGGCTTCTCGACGCCTTCCTGTTCCGCAATCCGGCCTTCTATGATCTCGGCAACAAAAACGGCGCGAGGGGCGGCTTCATCGGCCAGTTCGCCCACATCGACCGGGCGTTCGAGATGCAGGGCGGCGAGAACATCGAATATGCGATCTTCGGGGATTCCCAGGGCATCGACGCGCTCAGGCCGGACGTGATGGCGGAGGAACTCGGCGTGCCGGCCGGGCGCATTTTCAACTTCAGCGCGAGCGGCGGCAAACCGACGGACAGCCTGTACCTGTACCGGACGTACGCGGAGCGGATGCCGAACCTGAAGCGGGTCATTTATGTGATCAACGAGCACCAGCTGAACAACGCCGATGCGGCGGAGGACACGAAGTTCAGGTTCCATGCCACGCTGAAGCAGCGGCTCCGGGCGCTCGACCGGGACCATTACGGGGAGCTCCTGACCGGCTGGGCGCTGCGTTCCTTCGGCCTGCGCACGGAATGGACCGCGCTCCTCGAGCGATACCGGGCCGGCACCTGGCCGCCGGAGGAGGACGCCGTGTTCCCGGGCGGCATCGAGCCGACCCGCTGGTCCGAACCCAGGATGCGGACGCCGGAATATGCGAAAGAAGTCGCCGACCGCTGGTTCCGAAACTGGCAGCCGGAAGGCGTGTACACGGAGGCTTTCGCGGAGCTGCTCATGGCCTGGCGGGACCGGGGGCTCGACGTCGTCGTGGCGCAGATTCCCCGCACGCCCGCGTTCGACGCGGCGGTGGCCGGAAAGTACGGCCGGGAGCTGGACGAGTATCTGCATCTGGTGGCGGAAGCGGCGGCGTCGGCGGGGGCGTCGTTCGAGGTCATCACGGCGGAGGAGGCGGGCCTTTCCGCGGAGCATTTCCGGGACGTCAACCACGTGAATCCGGACGGAGCCGACGCGTTCAGCCGGTTTGCGGCCAGGCGGTGGTGGAAGTGAGGCGCGGGGGCAAAATGGACTCTTTTTCCCAGAAATCTTTCTTAAATTTTGTCGAGGATTGGCCGATATAAAACCTACATACGAAACTTTTTCCAAGACGGAAGGTCTATTACGATAGAATACCTTTCCGCTTGCCGATGTGAGGGAGGAGACATGAGGACGCTGAAAAGGATTCTGAGCTCGTTCACCGCACTGGTGCTGGTTTGCGCCATGCTGCCCCTGTCGCCCGTTCTGGCGGCCGGCGGGGACATCCAGTTTACCCATTACAGCACCGAACCGGACCATCCGACCTACGTCTCCACGAAAAACATCAACGTGGAGGGCACCTTTTACGGCATTTCGTTTTCATCGCTGAAAATCAAGGTGGAGTCGATTCTGAACGAAAACGCGCCGCCCGTCCCCATCACGGACAATGACGGGCTTGTTCCCCTGCAGATCGGGAACAACGGATTCAGGTTCGCCAACGTCGTCCTTCATCCGGGCAAGAACAAGATCACCGTCTACGGCTATGCAAGCGGCAGCTCCGATGTCATCGAGAAATCGGCCTACGTCTATTATGCCAATGCGCCTTCCATCAGCGACATCCGGCTGCAGGACAACCGGGTCGTGAGGGCGGACCGGCCGACGCTGGTCACGACGCCGACCCTCACCCTCATGTTCAAGGCGCCCAACGCCACGTCGGTGACGGTGCAGGGCGTCGAGGCGCTCAGGGGCGGGGACGATACCTATCTCGTCTCGGGCATCCAGCTGTCGGAGGGCCTCAACCGGATTTCCTTCGTGGCCCGGAACGAAACCCAGACGTACTCGATTACCCGCGACATCGTCCTGTACAACAACCGGCCGACGGCCGCCGGCGTGGCCATCGTCAACCCGGCCGGAAATCCGCGGGAAACCGCCCTTGACGGCCGGCCGACCGTCGGGCCGAACGACCAGGCCAACAACCGGCTGACGGGTTATGCGAGCGGCTATTTGTTCATGGAGAAAGAAGGCAATCAACTGCCGAAAGTTGAACTGGCCCTGCAGCAATACAGCGAATCCGGCGGCTATCTTCCGGAAAATCCGGCTTACAAGACGGCCAGCGTCAGTCTCGTCGAGCAGATTTCCGTCACCGGCGCCGTGTACGATTTCGTCATGTACCGGTTCCAGACTCCGACCGGAACAGGGGATTATTTCCAAATCAACTCCAGCGGAACCTATGTTCTCAATATCCGGGTCAACGATGAGCCGGCCCAGCAGCTGATGTTCAATTACCGCAGCGGCAACAGCCCGATCATCGACGAGGTGCTGCAAGCCCACAATGTACGGCAGCTGAGCGGCAATCAATATGCGGTCGGATCGGTGACGAGCCTGACCGACAACCAGATTTTCTACGAAACGCCGATCTGGATTGCGGTCAAAGCCCGCAATTTCGATCCGAAGACCGACAAGGCTTCGCTGAAGCTGTTCGTCAACGGCAACGAAGTCACCGCTCCGGCTTTCCAATACGAAAATTCGTCCGGCGGCAACTATTACTTCGTGACGCCGGATGCGCCGGATGGCGTCCTCCTGTTCAAGATCAACCATCTGCCGTCCGGCGAGCAGACGCTCCGGATCATCGTGGAGAAAACGGAAGCGGACACGAAAGACATCGACCTGACGTTCAATCCGACGCCCTTCATCGAAATCACGAGCCATTACGACGGGCAGGTTTTTGAAAAAGCCGAATCGCCGGTCATCAGAGGCAAACTGTACAACTTCAACCTGAGCGCCAATTCGCCGGACCGCGAGTCGCTGCAGCTGACGTTCAACGGGATCTCCGCCAAGATCACGAACATCGACGCGGCGACCAGCACGTTCGAGTTCGATACGTCCGCGGTCACCGGCATGCAGCTCGTGCTCGGGACGAACACGATCACCGTGTCCGGCACGGCGGGCGGCATTCCGGTGTCGACGACGATTACGCTGTTTCTGTTCGACACGGACAAGCCGACGATCATTTCCATGATTCCCGTGCCGGAAGGCGAGGACGGCGATGCCGACAACCAGATTCCCAGCGTGGGGACGGACCAGTATTCGACCAACCTGAGGCGCGTGGACGTCCTGTTTGAAATCAGCGACGCCGACAGCATCACCGTCAGCACCGACGGCGTCCGCAACAACATCATCCGAAAGCAGCAGAACGGCGGCAACTATTACTGGGATGCCGTCCGGGACAACGAGAATCCCCTGGACGTCACCGTGCCGGCCATCGGCGCGACCCGGCAAATTTTCCGGATCCATGCCATCCCGCTGCCGGAAACGGGAGCCAAGAGCGTGACGATCGCCGTCGCGAAGGGCGTATCCACCGTCTATCGCACCATCACGATCGAGCGGGTCCGCCAGCCGTACGTGCTGCTTTCGCCGAAGCTGCCGGAAGAACAGGTCATCAACCGCAACTTCCTGAAAGTCAGCATCCAGGCCGAAGGCGCGGACCGGGTGCTGCTCGGCAAACAGGAGATGGTGAAAGGCGAAGAAGACATCTTCCGCCTGGACTACTATGACCTGAAACCCGGCAAGAACACGATCAAGTTCACCGTCATCACCGCGGACAACGAGGTGGACGGCCAGTTTACCGTCACCTATGCCGCGAAGCCGGAAGTCGGCGCGGAATACAAGACGACGATTCCGAAATCCGGCAAGCTGAACAACCTGTTCGAAGGCAACCTGACGATCGACTTCGGCAAGAACACGATGCTGCGCCAGCCGGTCGACAAGGATCAGTCCAACGTTCCGCAGATCGAGCTCTTTGACAGCCAATATATTTACATCGGCATCGCAGACCCGAAAGACGGCCGGACCGTCAAGCGGTACAACCAGGTCGGGGAAATCGTGAACGGAAAACCGGCCGACGGGCGGATGGCCGACGTCTATCCGAACGATTACGCGCGCGGCGCCCTCATGCGCGGCATTGAAAACTTCGGCTATGCATCTCCGCTGTACTGGATCGATGCCGGCTATTTCGTCCAGACGAGCGGCAAGTATGAGACGGTGGACGGCATGCATCCGTATGCGCGCAACGACGAGTTTTACGTCCGCGTGCTGCAGCCGTCGAAATGGATGGAGCCGACGGCACGCGGCACCATCACGATCAAATATGATCCGAGCATCCGCAACGAAGCCGCCAAGCTGCTGAGCGTGTGGAAATTCAGCAACAACACCTGGCGGAACATCGGCGGCGTCGTCAACACGGGCCGCAAGACGATCACGGCCACGTTTGACGGGTTCGGGTACTATGCGGTGTTCATGCTCCGCTACGACCATCCGGACATCATCGGGTCCTACGCCCGCGACTATGCGGAGACGATGTACGCGAAAGGCATCATGTATCCGAAGCCGAACAGCTCGGTGTTCGGGTTGAACGAGCCCATCACCCGCGGCGAATTCGCCACCATGCTGGTGCGCATCCTGGATCTGCCGCTGAACTACAGCAACAGCCTCCAGGAGAACTCGTTCGATGACGTGCCGATCGGCTATGTCAGCGGAACGCTGTGGGATTACCGCTACATCGAAACGGCGGCCAGGGCGGGCATCATCCGGGGCATCGGCACGCGTTCCTTCGCGCCGAACGTCAACCTGACCCGGGAACAGGCCGCCATCATGATCGCCCGGGCGCTCAACCTGAAGCTCAGCGAGGACGTGGACAAGGACCGCAACTCGCTGTCGAAGGTGTTCGTCGACGCGGGACAGATTGACCAGCATGCGGTCACGTCCGTCCAGGCCATCTACAAGAAAGGCTTCATCCAGGGCAGACCCGTCACCATGGAAGAGGGGCAGAAGAAGCAGCTGTACGCCTTCAATCCGAAAGCCAACCTGAGCCGGGCGGAAATGGCCGTCATCGCCTACAAGATCATGAAGGATCTGAAGAAGCTCTGAGAAAGCCTTGAACAGGGACCATGGATCGAAAAAGGCGGCGGCCGCGGGCGCGATGCCTGCGGCTGCCGCCTTTGCCATGGAAAATCTTTGATAGTGACGATGAACGTTGTCGATTGTATACTGGAAAACGTAATGCTTTTGATAGACGGACGGGCTGAATCGTTCGTGCAGATTCGCGGCCAGCTTGCATTTTCAACCCGGATCTCCATCATGAAAGAGTGGATGGACAGGCTGCGAGACTCGTCATGCTTGGTTTGAAAAAAGATTTACCCCTCAAGCGCAACTTTTTGAAGACCCGTGCGTCAAATGAGTAGTGAAATTCGGAGGGACGGCGGGAACCGCCCGCCATCCTAGTCCGAAAGTCCCTGTTCGAAAGGGATCGGAACCGATGCAATTGGCAGTGTTTCACAAAAATCTTCTTTACGTTGCAAGAGAACCCAGTGTATAATGGTAAGAGGCATCGGCAATTTGCCGACGACATTTGCACTCATTCCCAGGTTTACAAGTTTCCCCGCCCCCTCCGGGCAGGGGAAGTCTCAATAGTGTAAGCTTGCTCAACTCCGGGAAGGGGGTGAATCGGACATGAGAGACAAGAGCTTCAGACTTTACACACAATCGTCCCTACCATCGAAATCTCGAGGAGGAGAAAAAAAGGTTATGAAGAAAAGTTTGTCTTTGCTTCTGGCCTTCGCACTCGTATTTTCCATGTTCAGCTCCTTGGCCTTCGCGGCTGACGAACTGAGCGACGAGCAAAAATACGAGGCGCTGAAAGCCGCAGGCATCTTCGCGGGGATGCCGGATGGAAGCGCTGGCCTCGACCAAAAGATGACCCGTGCCCAATTCGCTCGCGTGGCGGGTCTGCTGGCCGGCCTGGATGTCGACGCCAAACCGACCACCAAGACGTTCTCCGACGTCGCCGAAACCCACTGGGCCTACGAAGAGATTGAAGCCGCTGCGGCTGCCGGTCTCGTCGAAGGCATGGGCGACGGCACGTTCAACCCGAGCGGCAACGTCACGATCCAGCAACTGGCTGTTGTTGCGGCCAAGATCCTGAAGCTGGATCCGGTGGAAGACGCCAAGGTGGAAGGTGCTGCCGACTGGGCCGCTCCGTACATCCAAGCCCTGCTGGACAAAGGCATCGCGCTGCCGACCAACTACAAGGACGAAGCCCTGCGCGCTGACCTGGTGAACGTGTCCTACGAAGTGGCCGTCAACACCGGTGTCATCGCTCCGGAGAAAGTGTCCGTGGTTTCGGCCAAGCCGGTGGGTGTCAGCAAAGTTGAAGTTCAACTGAACAAAGCCGTTGACACGAGCAAAGCCACGCTGACGCTGAAGAGGAACAACGCTACTGTCGAAACTGATGTAACCTGGTCCGACAACAAGAAGGTTGCTACGCTGACGCTGAAGAACACCAAGATCAATGAAGCCGACTACACGGTTACGCTTGGCGGCTTGAGCGCCGACCAAATCGAAAATGCAACGGCTTCTTTCAAAGGTGAAAACGAAACGGTCAGCCGCATCGAGTTCGTGACCACCAGTGACGAAATTGCCAAGTCCTCGAAAGCCCGGATCAAGCTGAGACCGGAAAACCAATACGGCGAAATCGCATCCTTCCACGCCGGCAGCTATACGGTTACCACCGATGCCAAGTGGGGAGCGAGTCTGAGCAAGGATAGCGAAGGTCTGTTGGTCGTTACGCTCAACACGGCCATCAATGACCCGTCGGTCATTCCTGGCCAAACCATGATTCCGATCTATGTGTATTACAACGGCAACCATGTAACGGCCAGCAAAACGTTCAGACTGGGCTTCGAGCCGTTCATCACCAAGATGGAGATCAGCGAGCTCAAATACGACAATGGCAAAGATGCGCTGCTCAAGGCCGGTGATACGGCAACTGCCCAAATCACGCTGTACGACCAATACGGCAACCCGGTTTCGGTGAGCCAAAACCTGAACCCGGTGTTCAACTTCAACCTTGTTCCTTACAGCGCGAAGGTTACGCGTGATGTGGACGACTTCGACAGCGATGATGAGTATGAACTTCGCGTTGGACTGAACGCCAAGGAAGAAAAATCCCAGACGTTCTCCATTACCGTCTACGTGGGATCTGCTTCCGGCACGGTTTCATTTGATGTTGCTACCTCCAAGGTTCCGAATAAGGTTGAACTGCCTGGCTATGACGGAACCCTTGCCACCGGGGATACGGGCAAATACGTCCCGTTGATTGTTTACGACGCGAACGGTGAGCAACTGACGCCGCAAGAAATTGCGGACAACGCATCGATGATCAATGTTACGGTTCAGGGTGTGAACACTGACCCGAGCAATGGCGGGTTCCCTCCGTATATCGTAACGGTAGGCCCGAACAAAGGCAAAATTGCATTGCCGCAAGTTACGGCTCCTGCAAGATCCTATGTCTTTGTGACTGCTTCCATTCAATCGCCGTATGCCAACAGCTTTGACACGCTGCAAATTCCGGTCAATGAAGCGAGAAAAGCTACTTCTCTTGTGATTGACACGAAACCTGCGGCGAAAGCAGTGCTTGGTGCTGATTCCGACTTTAAAGTTAAAGTGAAGGACCAATACGGCGATGACTTTGGTGGAGATCATCAAGGTTCCAATACGTTCCGTGTGAAGTATGAGTTCGAATCTGGAAGCAGCGGAATCACGGTAATTGGTGGTCCGAATATTACTGCAGCCGGCACTGGTTATATCTATGATTTTGATGCGCTCAATGACGGTCAGAAGTTTGATACGGTAGCAGGTCAATTTGGTACCGCAACGCTGAAGTACACCCTGCAAGAATACAGTACGGCTAAGAGCGATTGGATTGACCTGACCTATCCGGTCACCGTATCCATCGAATCCATCGATCCGACCAATGTAGAGCTCAACTATGCTTTGAACGACATTGATTCGCTCTATGCAGCACTGGATAGCGGATTGCTGGAAGACAATCAAAAAGACCCGTCAACGAGCGCCGTTGCCAAAACCGTTAGCCTGACGGTGAAGGACAACGCCGGTAACACGGTAGCCATCCCGGACAGCATTGCTTCGATTACCACCGCTAACCCGACTGTGGCTTTGTATGCTGCCGCGAACAACAAGGGTTATGTGCTTGGTAACAAAGCGGGTGAAACGACGGTTACTGCGGTCGTATACCGTGCGGCTGGTGGCACCATCACCCTTACGGCTAAAGTAACGGTCAAGAACGACCCGGTCGAAGTTACGAGCATGTCCGCTAATGGCGACAAGAAAGTTGCAGCTAGCAATATTCGTGCCGGTCAATTCGTCTACACCTCCGATTACATGGATCTGAAGGTGAAGGACAACTACGGCATTGAATACGCGGATAGCAACATCTACAATTACGACAAATTTGTGGGTGTTCGTTACTCCGTATCCGAAATCAGCGGTGCTGATATTGCCATCGACGCAACGACTGGCCGGATTATCCGCTTTGTTGACTTGGGCAACGACGGCAAATATCAATTTGTCGTGACGGCTACGGCTCGCAATGGACAGTCCGTCAGCACCCTGATCTTCCACGACTGAGGTCCGTCATAGCGCGGACTGGAGAAGCGGAACGGTATTCCGTTCCGCTTCTTTATTATTACCATAGATGATCGAAAATACGCTGAACTGGTGCAGAAAATTTTCTGTCGCGCCATTTGAATAAAAAATTTCATGAAAAGTTTAATATCCATCCAAATTTGTGTTTGAAGAACTTAGTTCAAATTTAATTCAGCCTGTTTACAAGAACCTCGATGAAACTTTGATCAAGTCCAAATTTTTGTGTATATTCGGACTCCCTCCGTTAGATTGTACGGTCACACAATTCGTATTACCTTAGCTGAAAGCTTCTGCCTGACCATGCGCCACTCGCAGTACTCGCCCATGTCAAAAACTTCCTCTCAGTCATGCCCTGCAACTGCTGGCGGATTGCCAGGACCAGACCGCCGTGGCCATCGGACACCACAAGATCAACGCCGCGCAGCTCGCGTTGCTTCAGCCAACGGAGAAAGGCGGTCCAGCTGGCCTCGGATTCGTTGTCTCCCAGCTATTCCGTGTGCGATATCGGCGTTCGTACCAGTTTATGACAACGGGGTAAAAGCTAAAGGCGTTTGCACAGCTCCGAAACGGTGGATTTGTAGAACTGCGTCCCGCTCAGTTTTTCGATGAACTGGGCGACTTTGCGGGTCGAGACTCCATTGACGACCATCTCCATCATGGCCAGGATCAAGGCCTGTACGCTGCGCTGGTAGCGCATGAACAGTTCCGTCGTGAACTTGTCGCCGCGGATGCGGTGAACACTCAGCGTAATGATCCCGATACGGGTTTGGATCTGGTGGGGATAAAACCCGTTGCGGAATCCTTTGCGCTTGTCGGTTCGATCATATCGCTCGGCTTTGAGTTGTTCTATCTCTTGGGCTTGGAGGTTCAAGATCGTTTCGAGCAGTTTGGCAACACCGGAATCCCGGGAAATTCCCCAAAAAAGTTGCTGCAAAAGCTGTGAATCTACGGTAATCTGATATTGGGCCATGTAAATTCTCCTCCTTAGAGTGATGCGTTGCCAACACCATTCTAACCGAGGGAATTGAACATGGCTCCCCCTTATTTTTGGGAGACTCAGATTTTTACACAATTATACGGACACAATTGAAACTTTTTGGAGTGAAGATGCGTCTAACATAATTGATGGTTCACTGAAACTTGAGATGGAGGATGGGTAATGTGGGCAGAGAAAATTTCCGTCTTGTTCTTGCCATATTAATCTTTTCTACAATGCTGTGTTCAATTTCTGGCCCAGCATTTGCTGCGACTGAAAAAAATGAAACGATGAAAAGTTATTCCATCGGAACGGTCAATTTAAAGAAAGATGTCAAAGCTGAAATCAGCAATCTTGTTCTTGTGCCTTCAAACAATGGACAACTGTTGGGCGTCACCCTGACGATTCATAACAATGGGGATACTGAATTTGATTCTGTGGATTATTGGCTCGAAATTCACTCCAAATCGGGGACAAAATACAGTATATCGATCGCCAATGATGTAAAAAAAATAACCGCAAAAACTGCCCAAGATCTCATTTTTTACAGCCAGGTTGGCAGCGAGGTAAAATACTCAGACTTGGTTTTCCATCTCGTCCAATGGGACTTCTCTTATGATAATTTTCGTAAAGTCATCGGTAAAATCGAAGTTCCTTCCAGCTATAATCCAATTACGGCCGGAACTTCGAATAGACTTATTGCAGCGGGCGACACCAGATTGTCATTGGCCGTTGTCCAGGCAAATATCGGACAAAGCGAGAAATACTATCGCCCCAATTTGAGGTTGAAAATCAAAAATGTCGGAAAACAAGCCCTGACACTGCCTGATTACGAATTCACGATTCTGACCGGCAACGGTCTCAACTATCCTCTTACCGTCAAAAACATCAAGGGCACATTGCTCAAACCGCTTTCCGAAGAAGAATTCCAGCTGACCTCGTCGATTCCGAGTGAAGCGAACAAAGAGCAATGGAAAATGGTCGTTTTCCTTCCCATTAATGATGGAGCAAAAAAAGTACCCATTGCAATTTTTGATTTGCCTGAAACAAAAGTCACCGGCGGAGATGACATCGGAAAATTTTACACGTTTACCACGATTGACGGAATCTATGAAGTCAGGCTCGATTCGTTGAATCGCTTACCGCTGGAAGACAACGATTTAATCATTGCAAACATGACGCTGAAAAATGCGAGCAATGAGACGTTGCCAATCCCCGAATTTTCCGGCAAGTTCTTGTTCAACAATACTATCGAAAAGCCCGGAGCTGTCAGCACAAACAACAAAATGGTTGGCTTGCTCCCCGGCGAACAAGTTCAGATTCAAGCTGTCAGTTCCATTCCCTATACCTTCGCAACGAATGATGTCAAATTTACCCTTCAACAAAAAGACGAATCAGAAGTCGTGGATTTGGTCCAATTTGAAAACGGTGGGAAGTTCAATTCCATACCGCTTGTGAAAGTTGATCAATTGTACAACATTGATGATGTTGGCTATCGTTCTGAACTTAAGATCAATCACTTGATGACGTTTGGCGGTTCCAATGCGAATATCGTTGCTGCGCAGATCAATGTAAAGAACATGGAAAGCCGTTCGACGGATCTCCAAAAATTGGCGGGATACTTTGAAAATGAAGATGGTACGGTTTACAACGCCACATTTGAAAACATCAAGGAGAAGTTGTCGCCTGGCGGCAACGCAATACTTTATGCTTGGGCGACGCTGCCCAAAAATGTACCAACGGACAATTTGAAACTGGTGATCGGCAAAGCTGTTGAGAACAATACTGGAACGGAAACTCAATTGATGGGTTACGTCAATGCCAGCCTGTTTGAACTTCCCCCGGAAAAAGAAATTCAGAAGCATCTGCAGCAAATTGACTTGCATCCCTATCAGCTCAGCATTCGCCGTGTCACCAGCCAGTACAAATACGTAAGTTCGCCTCAAGCAATTTTTGATATTGAATACACCTTGACAAAAGATCTGCTAACCAAGGCGAATACGGACGAACAGAGAATCGTCATTGAAATTTCGGACAACAACAGCGATGCCGTCTACAGCCAAACATTCAATTTTCCGGAAGCAGGTGCGGCCAGCGGTTCTGCTCTGGAACTCGGGAACAACTCCTTCAGAATGATTTGGGATGACGAGAAAGACATGGACGCCATTACTTCTTTTAAAGATTATAATATCAATATCTATCTTGAATTCAAATCCGGCTACAAAAAGCTGCTTGCTACCGAAACTATTCCATGGTTGGTCAGCCGGTCTTTGAATTGATGATGCGATGTGGGCTTGCTCCAAAAGCCGGAGCAAGCCTTTTTATGGTTGAACCTGAAAGTACGTGGTATTGTGAGATAAAATACTAAAATGATCTGATGAGTGTGTAGCGTAAACAAAAAAATTGGGGGAAGAGTTCTTACAGCGAAGGAAGGTTAAACATGAAATCGGAATGTGGATAACTCAAACCTGTGGATAACCCGTCTTTGTCCCCAGAATCCCCGTTCAATGCGGGTTCTGGGACTGGATTTTGAATCTTCTTGCTTTCAGACGGGAGTGCTAATCGCTTTTGGGCAAACCCAAAGAAGACCCTGATTTTACAGGTTCCAAATTCGTCATGTTGAGGCAATGAATCGATCCGTCATGCCACTTGCTGAACGAGTATGAACCGTTCAGCCAACGCTCTAAGCTTGTGTTGCATGGTGTCGACGATGCCAGCGAGCGTCGGATTCGGCGCAAGCCGGATATGCTGGTATCGGCCGGAACCAACCACATTGGCGGGCACCCGGATCACCGTCCGGCGAATCGTTTGGACTTCGCAGCGCTTGAGCGATTCAGGCATCAGCGTCTGTTTGAACCAGACCATCACGTTGTAGGCGATGGCTTTGATCCAGCTGAACAGCAAGTTCCGGAGCAGGGAATGCTGGCTGTTCTGCTCCACCGCATAACCTTCTTTCAATTCATCGATGCGATTCTCGATGTTGGCTCGCTTGTTGTACGAGCGAAGCAGCGGCAAAGGCTTGAGTTCGGCATTCGTGACGATGGCTTGGAAGGAATAGGTCGTAAGTGCCATCGTCAATTGGTCATCGGTTGTACGCTCGGTTTCGTGGGCTTCCCGGTAGATGACGCAGCGCCGTGCTTTCTCCCAGTTGGTGAGGAGAATCGGGATGTCGGCAGCAGCCCAACGATCGTCTTCGGTCGCGAACGTGATGTCCTCTTGTTTTTCCGACAGCGTTTCCCAGAATGCCGGATGTTGCTCAAAGTAGGCAATCGCCTTCTTCACAGTGGCCTTCTTCGGCAGTTTGAAGATGTACTGCCACCCCCGTTCTTCAGCGTACGCCATGACAGCGTCATCGGCAAAACCGCAGTCGGCCCGGATGCCTTCGATGATCCATTCCGGCGGCAACATCGCCTCGATTTCTTTAACGAACGAGAGCAGATCCTTCATGCCGTTCGTGTTGCCGGGATTCACTTGCAAGTGGATGAGCTCGCCGCTTCCGGCGATGAAGGCAACCCGGATTTTGTATGAGGGGCGTCCGTGGTAACGCGGATTGTAGCCGTTTGTTGCGCCTTCTTGTTCACCGAACAGCGTGATGACCGTATCGTCGATGTCGATCCAGACCAAGCGCTTTTCGCCCGTCCGCGCCTTGCGTGCCAGCAAATCCCGATTTAAGGCGACAAGCTGAATCAGATGGCTCCAGGAAAGCTTGCCCAAGAAGCCGCGGAAGGTGCTTTCGTCAGGAAAGCGGTCGACACCGGTCACGATCTGGCAACCAGGGTCCGACTGCAGGGCATTCATATGCGAAAAACGCGTGTGGCCGAGCAGCGCGCAGTCCAGCAAATGATCGACAAGCTTAGAGGCTGGGTAGACACAGTTGGCTTTTTGCTCCAGATGGAAGTGATCTTCGATCAGGGCATCCAGACCGATGAGTTCCTTGAACCTGGCAAGGAACTGGAAGTTGCCGGCTTCCGTGACGGTGTTGTTGTCGAATGTGACCGGTCTCAACTTCTTCATGATATGCTTGATTCGGCGACGCTCCGCAAGAATTTCAATTCGGCGTTCGCGGCGTGATTTTCGTTCTGGCGCATGGTTCGTTGCTTGTGGTACCATGTTGCTAGGGACACTTCCTCTCGTTGGTTATTCGTGGTGGTTTAACCTTTGACAAGAGGCTTGCAGTGTCCTGTTTATTTTGCAAAAAAATTGGCAGCTTTTTATGACGAAAATGCCTTGTCACAACGTGAATCTCTCAGATTTTGGCTAGGCTACATTCCGAATTCATGTTTAAAGGATACAACCAGGTGATCGTGGTGAACGAACCGCTGCAGTGGCGGTCCATCGATCCGTTTCTCAGTCCGCAGGAACAAAGACTGTGGGTCGATA